>Ga0209709_10003878_pt1 | contig 12230 bp, 10 predicted proteins | sample ArcticOcean_MG_C_2_FD_187435 | JGI IMG/M metagenome (GOLD analysis project Ga0209709, IMG submission 187435) | Marine microbial communities from western Arctic Ocean - ArcticOcean_MG_CB4_136 (SPAdes) (version 2) | ecosystem: Environmental > Aquatic > Marine > Oceanic | place: Arctic Ocean... | reverse complement strand
TTAGAGGGCACGCGCTGGTAATATGGTCAGCATGGATATGGGTTTCAATAATAAATTTTAAGTCAAGATCTAGCTCTTTTATCAAAGCTGTATCTCTGTCAATCATAATGTCTACAGCGTCTACAATAGCAGCCTCTTTTGAATCGCTGTCTGCTATGAGATAAGTGTATGTGCAGCTTTCTCTTTCGAATAGCTGTTTGAATATTAAGCTCATTAAAAAAATTCCTTTAAGTGTTAAAAAAACCTCTTAATCGAATTTTAGCACATATATTCAAGTTTCATTTTTTCGGTATGAATATAGTAATCATAAAGCTTCAGCTCGGACGCCGCTTTGTTATCTAGAACGACTATAGCATTTGCATGATTTTGAAGAGCGCTTCCTGGACAAAATGATGATAATGGGCCTTCAACTAGCTCAGAAACTGCCTTGCTTTTATGCTTACCAAGGCCTAATAAAAGAATAGTTTGTGCCTCCATGATTGTGCCAATACCCATGGTAATGGCAATTGATGGTTGGACTTCTGTGTCTTTAAAAAAGCGCGAATTATTTGCAATAGTGTTCTGAGTTAGTGTTTTTACTCTCGTCCTAGAGCTTAAGCTAGAAGTGGGCTCATTAAAACCAATATGCCCATTTGAGCCAATACCGAGTAATTGAAGATCAATACCTCCATGATTCTTGATTTCTATTTCATAATTTGTACAACTTAATTCATAAGCATCGTCAAAGCATTCAGGAATATAAGTATTGTTTTGGTTGATATCAATATGATCGAATAGTTTTTGTTTCATGTAGTTTCGATAGCTTTGGTTATGGTTTGGCGTAAGACCAACATACTCATCTAAGTTAAACGTAGTAATATTTTGAAAGCTTAGGCTGCCTTTGCGGTGTCTATCTATTAAGGCTTCATAAGTTAATAGAACTGAGCTTCCAGTTGCTAAGCCAAGTACCGCATTTTGTTTTTCAGTAATAAACTCTTTAATAAAATCAGCTGCAAAAATACTGGCATCATGTTCGGTTGGAAGAATTACTACCCTCATAAGGCTCCATCCTTTATTTTTTTTCCTGCGAGCCATACATTTTGAACCTTAAAGTTTAAGTCAAAGTGAGCAAGATCAGCTCTGTAGCCTGGCTTCAATAATCCAATATAATTTGATACACCTAGGTACTCGGCAGGGTAGAGAGTGGCCATGGCAATTGCGCTATCAAGAGGTATATTGCACTTTTGATAGGCATTTTTAATAGCGTCAATTTGAGTAATGGAGGATCCTGCTAATTTACCTTCTGAGTTGATAATGCGACCATTAGATTCACTAACCACTTCATCATAAAGCTCAAAAGATGGCTCACCATGATTAATTGTTGCCATGGAGTCTGAAACAAAAAAAAGTTTTCCCTTTGGTTTTTGTTTGAATGCAGTATGAATTAGGGATGGATGAACATGATGTAAATCAACAATAATGCTGGCAGCTGTTTCATCAAAATTAAATGCCGAGCCAACAACGCCAGGCTCACGAGCAGAGATTTGACCCATTGCATTAAAAAGATGGGTGAACCCGTCTAATCCATATTTGATTGCCTCTTCTAGTTGGTCGAAACTTGCATCAGTATGCCCAGCTAGAATTTTAAAACCTAAAGATTTAAGGTGCTTTAATTGTTTAATAGAGATGCATTCTGGTGCAAGAGTTAACATCACTGGAAAGTCGTTCAGACTTTCAAATAGACTTAAGTAGGAGGCATTAATCGTGTTGATGTATTGTTTTTGATGAACACCACGGTACTTAACATTAAAAAATGGACCTTCAATGTGAGCCCCTAAAAGTGATTTGTTGTTATGTATTTCTGCAGAAATCGTAGCAGTACACTTTTGAAGTATATTTAATGAATCACTAATAATGGTTGGCATAATGCTTGTCGTGCCAAAGTATTGATGAGCATTAATGATTGTGTTTAAACTTTCTTTATCTGGAGAATTATTAAATAACTTGCCTCCCCCTCCATTGACTTGCAAGTCAATAAAGCCAGGAGAAAGTATGCCTCCGTTTAATTTTTTTTCCTGGAAAGCCTCAGGGATATTCAGCTCACTAACAATATCAACTATGGCTTCATCTTCAATTAATAAAGCATGATTTTCAAAGAACTCCTTCCCAGAAAATATTTGAGCTCCTGTTAATGCTGTCTTCATCCCAACTTCACAACATAGTCATACCGATCACCGCGATAGTATGATTGTGTATATTCCACAACCCTTCCGTTAGCATCTTTGCCCCTTCTTTCCACAAATAAAACAGCACTACCGGGGCTAATTTCAAGCTTGTCTGCTAAATTATCATCCGCTATGATTGCGTGAATATTTTGTTTTGCAGTTACAGGGTTCATATTTTTTGACTCAAGTAACTCATACAATGAGTCATCTATTGCTGACGTAATTGAAATAATTGATGCTGGAATAACTGCTATTTCATAGAGCAAGGGCTCATTAACCAAATATCTAACTCGGTTGAGACGATGAACCAAATCCTCTTCATTTAAATTCAAAATTAAAGCTTCTTTTGCGCTAGCTTTTCCCTCTTCCCTAAGGATGATCCTTGAATAAGATTCAAGCCCTCTCTTTTTCATATCAGCTGTAAAACTATTAAGTGAGGAAAGGTTTTTATGAAGGACAAGGTCGACACTTTCAGAGACAACAGTTCCTGCGCCCTGTCTTTTTTTAAGCATTCCAATATCAACAAGCTGGTCAATTGCTTTCCGAACAGTAATTCTAGACATATTTAGCTTGGTTGCCAGTTCTCTCTCTGGCATCAATGCATCACCAGGCTCTAAAAGTCCCTGTTGTATCGCTTTGTTAAGTGAACGTGATAACTGTTTATATAGGGACTCAGACCTCTCATTAGTGGGCATCAAAAAATTGATTAGATTGTCGGTATTAGCCATTAAATTTGTTTTTATTTAAGATAAAAATAGAGCTTTATGATAAATTAAAAGTTATAGTAAATTTTATTGGTATTTAATTGGTACTATTATATGCTAGATTTTTTTTAAAAGTCAACTACTATATAATTTTTTATAAATTGTTGAGTTAAGTAGTTTGAATATTATAAAACGTATCTAAATCAATGATTATATGTATATTATTAAGATAATCTATGTTGATGCTCATGTAATTAAAAAGTCTATAAAAAATTTCATAAATCTTATTTGCTTTTTATTTCATTCCTGTTATATAATACCATTTTATAACCAATTTAATATTTTTCAATCTATTAGTACTATCTGTATGAAAGGATCACATTTAAATAAAATTTTGCAAATTAGGGTCTTAGAATGAACCCAGCTGAATTTGTTATGACAACATCAATAGATTCAGAAGGGTACTTTTGTGCAAGATTGATAAATAATAGTCAACAAAAAATTGATAATTTTTTGTTTTGCTTTAGTGTGCTGTCTCCAATTAAATCTATTGATAGTTGTTCACTTGAAAAAATTATTGGTGGTTATTGTGAATTAGCCAAATCAGATAATTCATCTCTTCTCCCTGGAGACGAGTGGACTTTTAAGTATGCGTATGAGTATTCTAGACACAAGCCTATGAACCATACATGGGGGCCTCAAGGTGGATTCCTTAAGCTTAAAAATGGAAACACTATTAATCTTAAAATGATTGATTTGGAATTTGAACGAATCTCCTCCGTGGCATCAGCCCCCTCTTCTTTAGTAGATAAGTCTGCTTCTGAGTTATTAAGACTGGTGCCACACCCTCATTTATGGACTCCAAGCGCTGGCGTTTGTAATTTAAGTCGGCCAATTAATGTTTTTTTTGATGATTTTGACTTTATTTCTAGTGCCTATCAATCTGTTTGTGATCTTGGAGAGCGTTTGAACCTGGATTTATTTTCTTCTGACGAAAAATTACATGTTGTTGACGCAACTTCAATACGACTTAAATTTCAAAAACAAACTGAAGCATCTGCATACCATATTACGATTACAAGTGACGAAGTAGAGGTTATTGCTGGAGATGAAACCGGTTTCTTCTATGGCCTTATCTCTTTAATGCAGCTTGATCAGATGTATCATAAATTAATTCCATGTGGTTCTATCTTTGATCAGCCAAGATTCAACTGGAGAGGCCAACATCTTGATACTGTAAGGCACTTTTATTCTGTTGATAGTTTGTTGAAGTTGCTAGATTTGATGAGTCTTTTTAAGCTTAATAAGTTTCATTGGCATGGAACGGATGATGAGGCATTTCGATTCAAGCTAGCTAGTAATCCCGATCTTGCAACTGCCACTTCTAAACGAGGCAGTAATCTTTTAGTGCCCCCTCTTTTTGGCTCTGGCCCAAGTCCAACTGGAGGCTGCTATGATAAGAATGATATAAAGCGAGTAATAGATAGAGCCTCAGCTAATTATATTGAAGTTATGCCTGAGTTTGATTTACCTGGACACAATCTTTCATTGATTCAATTCCTGCCTTCAATGCGCGATAAAAAAGATACAAGCAATGAAATATCTGTCCAAGGATATTCTAAAAATACTCTTAATCCTGCAATGCCTGAAACGTTCTCACTTGTTGAGCCTTTAATTGATGATCTTTGCGCACTATTTCCTGGTGACTATATCAACTTAGGTGGTGATGAAGTTCCTCCAGAAAGCTGGACTTTATCTCCTGAGATAGACTCTTTAAAAGAGCAGCATAGTTTAAATAACAACAAAGATATTACTGCATGGTTTATAAATAAACTTGCATCAAGGGTTGAGCTTAACAATAAGAAAACTGCTGCTTGGCAAGAGGCTGAAGAAGGTCTTCATATGGATAAGAAGCTTGATAAGCTTTTATTTACATGGAGAGATTTAGAGTCAGGGCATAAGCTTGCCCGTCAAGGGAATCGTGTTGTATTATGTCCAGGAGAGCACCTGTATTTTGATATGGCGCAAAGTAAAGGTTATGGTGATCGAGGGGCCAATTGGGCTGCAATTATATCTTTGGAAGACACAGTTGACTGGGAAATTGTGCCCTCAGATGAGCCTGAATTGGAAAAAAATATTGAAGGCGTACAAGGGCATCTTTGGAGTGAGACTATTACTGAAGATAGACATATGGAAGCAATGCTTTGCCCTAGAATTATTGGTTTGTCAGAGAGTGCTTGGACTTCCGCAAGTAATAAAAGAAAAGGTAGTGAATTAAATGCGTTATCGCATAATAGTTTTAGAGCGTTATTTAAGCAAATAGGCTGGGATTATCACCGCCCTGAGGATTTCCCTGACATCTCTGGCCAAGACAATATTAATGAGGAGGGTTTAGCTAGTGAAGCAGTTCATTGAAATGTTTAAACCTAAAACTAAAGCTCAAACCACTACACTTTTTGCTTGGGCCTTGATTGCGCCTGCAGCTCTAGTTATGTTTTGGATAGTTGTTTGGCCTCTGTATGAAACATTTCGACTTTCATTTACAAATTCAAATCTTGGTACATTGATGAGTGGTGCAGATTATATTGGCTGGGAAAACTATGAAAAAGCACTAGGTGGTCGTAAATTTCCTGCAATTGTTGGCCGCACTTTTTATTGGATGTTTCTTTCTGTTGGTTTTAAAATGATACTAGGCTTGATTGGAGCGGCTTTATTAGCAAGTAATATTAGAGCTCGAGGTGTCATTAGAGCATTGGTGATGCCACCATGGATAGTACCAATCGCAATTGGCTGTTTTGGTTGGTTGTGGATGTACAACGGGCATTTTGGCATACTCTCAAATTTTGCAGAGATGGCAGGCATCACAGATGGGCCATTTAGTTTTTTGGCCTATAAGCAGAGTGCATTTTATTCAGCGGTTGTGACCGATGTTTGGATCGGAACGCCAATGGTTACTTTATTCTTTCTCGCGGCAATGCAAGGTGTGCCAAAAGATTTATATGAAGCTGCGTATGTTGACGGCGCTTCACGTTGGTATCGTTTTAGAAGAATTACATTGCCTCAAATTATGCCAACTATAGTCTCTATGGCATTACTGTCAGCAATTTGGACATTTAATTCATTTGAAATTATTTGGATTTTGACTGAAGGCGGCCCGCGAGGCGCAACTACTACACTAATTATTGACACATTTAAGACCGCTATATTTAGCTATAAATTCGGTGCCGGAGCAACTAGGGCAGTCCTTGTTGTTCTGATATTGGGAGTTTTCTCAGTAATTTATTTAACTGTATTGGGAAGACTTAGCAAAAAATATAGCTATTCAGGAGCGCAAAAATGATGGATAAATACTCACTCCTTCATAAGATAGGCATTTATTTTTCGATTGCACTATTTTTATTGTTCATGCTGCTTCCCTTTGTTGAGATGTTTCTTGCGTCTTTAAGGCCACTAACACATCTATTCAGTCGCCCTCAACTTGAGGTAGGTGAGACTCTAAGTTTTGTGGATTTTATGAGTAGGTTCTGGTCAGACAAGATGAGCTTTCAGGCTTATAGAGATATGTGGGTAACGGTTCCTCAATTACCGCGTTATATATTTAATAGCGTATTTTTATCGACGGCAGTTACTTTGATTTCGCTATGTTTTGTAGTGCCTGCTGCGTATGCATATGCTCGTTTTAATTTTCGCGGCAAATCGCTTAGTCTTACTCTTTTTCTTGCAGTCAATATGTTTTCGGGTGCAGTATTGCTGATACCTTTGTATAAATTATTACGATCTTATGGATTATTAAATACATACTGGGCAATGATTATTCCTGGCGTAGCATTTCTTGTGCCAACTGGAATATGGCTACTTAAGTCTTTTTTGGAAAAAATACCTTACGAGCTTGAGGAAGCTGCATTTGTTGATGGCGCATCAAGGCTTTATACATTGCGAAGAGTAATCCTGCCACTTGCAGTTCCAGGCTTAGTAGTTGTAGGTGTTGCAATATTTATTGGCGCTTATGCACAGCAATTTTTATTTGCGATCACATTTAATCAAAATAGAGATTACATGCCACTTCCAGCTGGCATATTTGAGTTTATTGGATATCAGACAGTGCTGTGGAATGAAATGATGGCAGCCAGTCTGGTGGGAATTCTGCCCGTGTTGTTAATTTTCCTGTTTATGCAGAAACATCTTATAGCAGGTTTAACTTCAGGTGCAGTAAAGGAGTGAGTATTAGAATACTCACATAAAGTGTTACTAGGTATTTATTTAAATCTGGTAATTTGATGTAACAAAATAAAGGAGAAGTAAATGAAAAATATAAAAAAAGCACTCTTCTTGGCTTTTATTGGCGCAGGATTAATGGCTCCAGTTCAAGCAGAAGAAGTTCACATGATAATGTGTGGCGGTGAAATCCGTGAAGCTGATCAAGTAGTAATTGCTGCTTTTGAAGCGAAGTACTCTGGCGTTACTGTTAATGCTGAAGCGATTCCTTGGGGAACATGCCAAGATAAATCAATGACACTTGCTGCTGCCGGTGATCCAGCAGGTTTAGCTTACATGGGTTCACGCACTCTTAAGCAATTAGCTCGAAGTGGACTGATTGTTCCAGTAACTATTCCAGAAGATCAACAGGCAATGTATCAGCCAGGTATTCTAAATACTGTATCTGATGGTGGAAAAACTTGGGGATTCCCTCATGCTTTTTCTACTAAAGCTCTGTTCATCAACTGTGGTTTGGTTGAAGAGGCAGGCTTGGCTTGTGTAGCTCCTAAGACTTGGACAGGAATGTACAATATGGCTAAAGCTATTAATGATAATACTTCAGCTGCAGGTGTTGGCATAACTGGAAAGGACTTTGATAACACTATGCACCAATTCCTAAATTACTTATATAGTAATGGCGGCACTGTAAATGATGCAGCTACTGGTGAGATAACTTTTAATAGTCCTGAGACTATTGAAACGCTTGAGTTCTATGGTAAGTTGGCTACTGTTGCGCAAGAAGGCCCGTTGGGTTATGAGCGCTCTCAGTTAGTTCAGTTATATAACGATGGTCAAATTGGAATGTACATCGATGGTCCATGGGGTGCAGGCAGTCATAATGCAAATATCTCTGAGATAGTTGTGCCTATTCCAGCGGGTCCTAGTGGCTCAAGTGGAACGTTATTAATTACTGACTCAATCGCAGTTTTTAAAGGTTCTGCTAATGAAACTCTAGCAATGGAGTTAGCTTCTATGCTTTCATCTGGTGAAGCACAGTATGATCTTGATAAGAGCTGGGGCTTAACGCCAATCATGCAGTATGAGAAAATGATGGATGAAGTTTACTACGATACTGACTACTGGCAGACGTTTGTCGAGCCAATTGGAAGTGGTGGTCCAGAGCCAATGTTTGAAGACTTCAAAGCATTGCAAGCTGGTATTAACGGCGCCATTCAAGGTATGATTTTGGGTGATGGTTCTGCTGCTGATTTAGTTGCAGAAGCTGCTGAAATTCTAGCTGAAGGTAACTAAGTCAATTAATTGACTATTTCAGGGGTGGCGTAATGCTACCCCTGAATTTTTAAGGCTAACTCTGAAAGGGTGTTTAACGAGCTTTTTTTTAAAGTTTGCTTTAATCAAATAATAATATCTAAATGCATGCACATTGTATGCTTCTATTAAGGAAGAAAGTATGGCAACCGTAAAACTTGAAAATATTTATAAAAGTTTTGGTGAAACAGAAGTTTTATTTGACATTAATTTGGAAATAAGCGACAAAGAGTTTGTTGTCTTTGTGGGACCTTCAGGCTGTGGAAAAACCACATTATTAAGAATTATCTCTGGCTTAGAGGAGGTTTCAAGTGGCAAGGTAATTATTGATGATAGGGATGTTTCCAATGCTCCTCCAGTAGAGCGAGGCATTTCTATGGTTTTTCAGTCTTACGCTTTGTATCCGCATTTATCCGTCTTTGAAAATATTGCTTTTCCTTTAAGAGTTGCAAAGCTAAAAGAAAAAGAATTAGAAGAAAAAGTTTTTAAAGCTGCAGATATACTACAGTTAAGAGACCGTTTAAATTTTAAGCCAGGCCAGCTTTCTGGCGGTCAGCGCCAAAGAGTCGCTATTGGAAGGTCAATTGTAAGAGATCCTAAAGTTTTTTTATTTGATGAGCCTTTGTCAAATTTAGATGCAGCTCTTCGAGGTGATATGAGGGTTGAGTTAGCCAAGCTACATCAAAACTTAAAAACAACAATGATCTACGTTACACATGATCAAATTGAAGCGATGACTATGGCTGATAAAATCGTAGTTTTGCGTGACGGTGTTATTGAGCAAGTCGGCTCCCCAATGGATCTTTATCATCATCCTATGACAAAATTTGTGGCTGGATTTATTGGCCAGCCAAAAATGAATTTCTTGAAAACAAGGAATGTCATAGTGAACAATGAAAAATTAACTGCTAATGTTGCTGATTCTAATAGCGTAACTTTAGCAGTTGAAGTAGAGGAAACAAAGTCAGGTGACGTAATTGAAATTGGAATCAGGCCTGAAGACCTTGAGGTTACTTCAGATAAGAAAGGACTGCCAATGAATGTTGAAGTCGTTGAGCACCTTGGAGCAACTGTAATACTTTATGGATCTGTTCAGGAGGATGGCGATTTTTGTGCTGTCCTGCCTAGCGATGTAGATGTGAAGCCGGGACAGAAGATACACTTATCTCTAGATCCAGCTAAGTGCCATGCTTTCAAAGAAAATGGCCAAGCACTTTATCGAAAATTATAAAGATAGTTTAGGAGAATAGTTGTGAGAACTGGTATTGTTGGTTTAGGTTTGAGAGCTGGGAATGTCCTAAAGATGATCAAGGGAGATATGCCAGAGATAGAGCTTGTTGGTTATGTTGATCCTGAGCCATGCGGCCTTTCACTTCTGGCTGACTATTCAAGTGATTTAATTCAATATAAAAACCTTAAGCAGATGATTGATGAGTGCAATCTTGACCTGCTTTGGGTAGCATCACCCAATCACCTTCATTTGGAGCATATAAAGGCAGGGCTTGAGGCAGGCCTAAAGGTTTTTTCAGAAAAACCAATTGTTACTTCAAAAGAGGATAGTTTTGCTCTTGCAAAATTGATAAAAAAATATGGCGAAAGTCAGCTAATTGTTGGGCTTGTCTTGCGCTATTCAGTCCATATGAGAGAAATGAGGCGAATCCTAGATGCTGGAACTTTAGGCACTATCACTTCTCTTGAGGCCAATGAACATATTGCACCCTACCATGGCTCGTTTTTTATGAGGGATTGGCGTAGACTAGAAAAATACTCAGGCGGGTTTATGTTGGAAAAATGCTGTCATGATATTGATCTTTACAACAGCATTGTTGGTGATAGACCAACAAGAGTAGTTAGTTTTGGAGGTCGGAATAATTTTATTCCTTCTGAAGCGCCCCCTGGCAATAAGCATGACGATGTATACCAAATAAAAAAATCTTACTGGGAAAGTGCTGATGATCCATTTACAAGTGATGCGGATATTATCGATCATCAAAACGCGTTACTAGAATATCCAAATAATGTCAGTTTCTCTTTTCATACAAGCCTTAATGTTCCTGATGAGCAGCGGCGTTTTTGTATTATTGGAAGTCGAGGTATGGCTGAAGGTGACTTTGGTCGAGGTGGACTTAAGATTACAGATGCGCGAACTGGTGAGTGCTTAGAGGATCATGATTTTAGTGTTTCAAGCGCCCCTGATGCAGTAAATTACCCAGCACATTATGGTGCAGACAAGCTAATGTGTGAGGATATAGTTAGTTTTTTCAGAGGTGATTTAAAATTATTACCTGTTGGCCCTAAAGAAGCAATAGTGGCTGGCTTGGTTGCAATGGCAATTGATGAGAGTATGGCTTCAGGTACAGTTGTGGATATGACTGAAACTTGGCATGAGCTTGATGCTCTTTATTAAAGGAGGGAGGTTTTGATTAAAGGAATAAGTTATCTTTCGTTTGAAAAGGGGCTAGCTAATAATGAATCTATAGAGTCAGCCCTTCTTCAAACAAAAGCCAATGGATTTGATGCTCTAGAGCTTTCAGTTTCTAACGAGGGTGTTATAAATACTAAAACCTCAAAAGCTGAATGTGAAATTATTCGTCAAAAAATTACTGACTCTGGAATTTTTGTTGACAGTATAGCTACTGGAATGAGCTGGGGCGTAAGCCCTACAAGTGATGATGAATCTATACGAAAGAATTCTATAAGTCTTCATCAAGATGCTCTTAAAGTAGCAAGTAATCTTGGTTGTAAGGCATTATTATTTGTTCCAGGAGTAGTTAAGAGTCCAATTTCTCCTGAAATAGTTCGATATGATAGAGCTTTAGATCGAATTAGAGAGGCAATTGATCAATTATTACCAATTGCAGAGGATTTAGATGTAGATTTGTGTATGGAAAATGTTTGGAATGGTTTTTTCTACTCACCGATCGAGCTTAGAGATTTTGTGGATTCTTTTACTTCAAATAAATTAGGGGTATATCTAGATGTCGGAAACTTAATTGGTTATCAGCAATATCCCCCTCACTGGATTGAACTTCTTAACTCTAGAATAAAAAGGGTTCAAATAAAAGATTTTCAAGAAAATTTTGACTGGACTGGTAGTTTTAGCTTTTGTGATCTTGGGGCGGGAGATGTTCCCTGGAAGGAGACGATAGCTGCCTTAAATTCGATTAACTACCAAAATACAATAATTGCTGAAATGCTTCCATGGGATGAGACAATTTTGGCTCGGACATCTGTAGCTATGGATCAATTGTTTGAGTTTAATTCAAAACCTTAAATTATAAAATTATGACTAAAAAACTTAAAGTCGGAGTAATCGGCCTGGGAAGCATGGGCTCAACACATCTAGATATATATGCACAATTAAGTAATGTTGAAGTCATTGCCATTGCTGACTCAATACAAAGCAGGCTTGATGGCTCTAGCAAGGCTGAGGGCAATATTAGTGGCCAAGCTCAAGGGGGTGTTATGAGCATTGATACTAAAAAATATCTTGATGGAATGGATCTGATTAATGACCCAGAAATTGAGCTAGTTGATGTTTGTGTTGGAACAGACCTTCATTTCATTTTTGTTGAAGCTGCATTAGCGAAAGGCAAACATGTATTAGTAGAAAAGCCACTTGCAAGAACGTATGAAGAGGCTAAAAAAATAGTTCAATTAGCTAAAAATTCATCCTCTAATATTATGTCTGCAATGTGTCTTCGTTATTGGCCCGCATGGGTTTGGCTGAAAGAAACTATAGAAAGTGAAGAGTATGGTAAGTGCTTATCTTTAAATTGCAAGCGTCAAACGAGTT
>Ga0209709_10003876_pt1 | contig 12236 bp, 16 predicted proteins | sample ArcticOcean_MG_C_2_FD_187435 | JGI IMG/M metagenome (GOLD analysis project Ga0209709, IMG submission 187435) | Marine microbial communities from western Arctic Ocean - ArcticOcean_MG_CB4_136 (SPAdes) (version 2) | ecosystem: Environmental > Aquatic > Marine > Oceanic | place: Arctic Ocean... | reverse complement strand
TTTTTTTTTTTTTTAAAAAATCTACAAGTCCTCTTACTAGGGGTTCCTCTGGCCCAATTATAACTAGATCTATTTTAAATTTCTTTATAGTATTAAAAAGCAAATTGAAGTTAAGAAAATCAATATTTATATTAATTGCTTTTTTTGATGTTCCTGCATTGCCTGGCATACAGTATAACTTATTAACTTTTGAAGACTCAGCAATTTGATTGCAAAGTGCATGCTCTCGACCACCACTACCTATCAAAGCAATATTCATATGAAAAATTATATTATATATATATATATTTATTTATGAATAAAATTAAAGCTAAATTAAAGTATAAATCTAATTCTTTTGATATTATAAACAATGGTGATTATGTCATTTGTGCTGTTTCTAAAAGAGAAATTTCCTTAGAAGACTTAAATTATTGGAGTGTAGATTTACAAGAAGCTTATTTTTCACCTATAGAAGCCCAAAAAAGATATCAGGAAATTAAGAATAAAACAGAATAGTTTACTTCCACCTGTTGTGAGTCCAGATCCATTGTTCTGGTTTTTTTAAAATCATTTCTTCTAATATTTTATTTAAATTTATTGTAATTTGCAGCTTATTAACTTCTGTGTTTAATTTTCTGTCAATAGAAATTGGATCATATAATTGCATATCAAAAGTATCGTTTTTATTCCTGTACAAAAAAACAGGAACGATGTCACAATTGTACTTTAGTGCAAGTTGTGCAGGTAAAGTCGTCGTTAACGCTTTGTGATTAAAAAAAGGAATTTGCTTACCTTCGCTAACTCTTTGATCTATCATTAATGCAATGCTATGATTATTTTTAATATATTCAATAGCATTTCTAATACCGGAAATTCCCTTTTTAATTTGATTTTTACAAACATATTTTTTTCTAATTATCTCCATAAAGGGATTTAAAAAAATGTTGTTTAAAGGCCTATAAATTGTCGCAAGATCTATTTTTTTTTTTGTAATTTCCATAGACATCAACTCAAAGTTTGCAAAATGTCCCGATATAAAAATTACAGGTTTATTATTTTTTTTAATTTTTAGTAAAGTATTTAGTCCTTTGGTTATATTTACATGTAAATTTTCATTCCTAAATTTGTTGAGATAAATATATTCTACAAATGTTTTTCCATAATTTGACCACATATTGGCAACTATATTAATTTTTTTTTCATCTTTAGTTTTACCTAGAGCTTTATATAAATTATCATCTATTATATTTTTGGATTTTATTAATGGACCAATATTCTGAAATATTTTAGAAAAAATATATCTACTATGTTTAAGACCTATTATTTTAATAAATATATAAAATAAATAAACAAAAACTGCCTGTATAAAATATTTAATTATTTTAATCATATGTATTTATTTAAATCGCTAATAAATTCTTCTTCTTTATCTATCAGAACATTTATAGACAAATAATCAATATTTTTATAGTTTAAATTTTTAATTCTAAAAAAATCTTTTTCTGTAGTAATTATTTCTAGCCCATTTTTATTTGCAGTGTCGATAATTCTATCTAAATTATTTTGCGTATAATTATAATGGTCAGGAAAATATAATTTTTTTTCTAATTTTATATTATTTTCTGTTAATAAGTTAAAAAAATTTTCAGGGCTACCAATTCCAGCAAAAGCTAAATATCTCTTATTTTCAAATTTTTTTATATTAACGGGAATATATTTTGTATAGTAAATATTTATTTGCTTAGAAATCAATTTAATTTTATCTTCAAATTTCTGATTTCTCTTTCCATTGACAATAATTATTTGACATTTTTTTACCGAGTTCAAAGATTCTCTTAATGGTCCTGCGGGGATCGTGAGTCCGTTACCAATAAGTTGTTTTTCATTAAAGCACAGGATGTTGAGATCCTTTTTTATAGTATAGTCTTGAAAGCCGTCATCTAAAACCAATACATTAAAACCATTTTTTATAGCCTTGTCTGCTGCAAGAATTCTTGATTTTTCAAAAAATATATTTCCAGTCTTATTTCTAATTAATTCAATCTCGTCATAATGTTTTTTGTAAAATTTCTTAATTACAGTAGGTTTTTTACCTTGTTTTTCTATTAGCGTATTTATTTTAATAGAAACCGGTGTTTTTCCAGTGCCGCCTAAGTAAATGTTGCCAACACAAATTACAGGCACAGACAGTATTGTATTTTTTGAAGTGTACAATTTTATATAAAGAAGAATTTGTATAACCAACGATATGGGCCATAATATAATAGAAAGAAAATGCAATTTCTTTGAATGCCAGAATTTCGGCTTTAACATCATCATTATTCTATAAACTCCTTCAACTCACTAATAGTGTGTTGAAAAATAGTTCTGCCATATGTATCTATTTTTTTAATCTTATTAAAATCTACATTTTTTGAACTTTTAAAATCATTTATAATATTTGTAGATAGCTCCTTTGAGTCGTTTATGACTTTTGAAATATTATTCTCATTAAAATAGTTATAAACTTCATTAAAATTATATACGTAAGGACCGTGATATATTTGGCAACCTTGTTGAGCAGCCTCTATTGGGTTTTGACCTCCAACAAGTTCTAATTTTTTAATCAAAGATTTCCCTATAAATACACTTTTGCAGTATTTATAGTATTTTAATAAATTGCCAAAAGAATTAATTAAAAGTATTTCAACATTTTCATTTATTGAATTTTCCTCAGTTAGAATTTGAGTACTCAATCCTTCATTTGTACATAATTTTAAAATATTATTAACTCTATTTATATGTCGTGGAATAATAATTGTTAAAACGGTATCATATTCTTTTCTTATTTCTTTATGAGCCTGTATGCATATTTTATCCTCACCTTCATGTGTATTAGTTGCGCACCAAACTTTATATTTATTTAATTGATTAACAAGTTTTTTATTAAGAATAGTCTTATTCTCATTGTCAGAAATATACTTCAAATTGCCATAAAATTTTACATTTCGAGCACCTAATTTTAATAAATTATTGTAAGAATCTTTACTAGCAGCTAGACAAATATCAAATAAAGAGAAAACTTCTTTCGAAAACTTACCTAAAAACATCCATCTAGAAAATGTTTTTTTTGTAATTCTTCCATTCAATAAAACTAAGCTAATATTTCTCTTTTTAATTTCATATAAAAAGTTTGGCCAAATTTCTGAGTCAATAAAAATTACCAGCTTAGGTTTCCATATATCTAAAAATTTACTTGTTAAAAACGGAACATCAAGAGGAAAATAATGGTGACATATATTTTCAAAATTTTTAAATTCTGTTTCAACTATTTTTGCTGAACTCAAGGTCACAGATGTAATAAGTATTTTTATCTTAGAATCTTTTTTAGTTAAGTGTTTTATTATTGGTATAATACTTTTAATTTCACCAATACTTGCGCCATGAAACCAAATAGGATTTTGAATTTTAGAGATAAATTTATTAAGTATAAATTTTTCTTTATATCTTGTTAGATCTTCTTTGTTAAGAAATTTTCTAATAAAGATAATTAAAGCTAACAAGGGAAATATTAAAGTTGTTAAAAATCGGTATGTAAAAAACATTAAATTTATTTTAATTGTTTCTGATAAAGAGATTTATATTCGTCGCAATTTTTAATTAATTTTTCATGATTACCATAGTCAATTACTGTACCATTTTTTATAACATATATTTTATCTGCATTATGGATCGTTGATAGCCTATGTGCTATCACCAAAGTGGTTTTGTTTTTTGTTAAATTTGTAATGGCATTTTGAACAATTTCTTCAGATTCAGAATCTAGAGATGATGTAGCTTCATCCAAGAGAATCAAAGGTGCCTTCTTTAAAATTGCTCTAGCAATTGATATTCTTTGTTTTTGACCTCCTGATAACCTCACTCCGTTTTCGCCTATCATTGTATTATATTTATTTGGTAGTTTTTGAATAAATTCATCAGACGCGGAATTTTTACATGCTTCAATTATTTCTTGATCAGTTGCCGTTGAATTAGCATAAGCTATGTTTGCCTTAATTGTATCATCAAATAAAATCACATCTTGACTTACTAAAGAAATATTTTTTCTCAAGGAGTTAAGAGAAATCTCTCTAATTTCTTGGTCATCTATAAATATTTTTCCATTTTGTGGATCATAAAACCTAGGCAATAGATTTATTATAGTGCTTTTACCTGCCCCACTATGTCCAACAAAAGCAGTCATAGAGCTGCCAGGTATATCTAGATTAATATTATTAATAGCCTTTTCGTTTGAAGCGAGGTATTTAAAACCCACATCTTTAAATTTGATATTTGATTTTTTTATAACTAAATCATGTAAGGATATTTCATTTTTAATTTGAATTGGCTGATCTATAACCTCAAATATTCTTTTCGCTGCTGCAGTTCCTTGATACGCAACCATATTAATAGTAGCCAAAGATCTTATGGGTTGATAGGCCAGCATCATTGCAGCTAAAAAAGAGAAAAAATTATTAACTTCTAGTTCGCCGGCTGTAATTAATTTTCCCGAGAAAAAAATAAATCCTGCTATCATAAAACCAGTTAATATCTCCATTATGGGAGTCGCCCTAATCATAGTGCTAGCTATTTTAATTTGTTTCTTTATTAGCTCATTTATAACTTTAGTTGCATTATTATTTTCTAGGTTTTCTTTTTGATATACGCGTATCATTTTAGAACCTTTTAAAATTTCAGATAAAAATGTAGTTAGTCTTCCAGAAATTTCACCCGCTTCTCCTGTAGCTCTACCAACTTTCTTACCCAGGTTTTTTGCAAAGTATGCAGCTAACGGCATCATAAAAAGAGCAAAAATTGAAAGCTTCCAATTTTGATAAAACATGACTGATACAAGCGCCAAAAGAGTAAAGGTATCTTTCATTATATTTAATACTCCAGTACTTACCAAATGTTGAACTTGACCTGCATCAAACATAACATTTGCCACATACTTTCCTGAATGCCTACTCTCAATAGTTTGAAGATCTGAATACAAGATATTATTAGCTATTTGTTTTTGTAATTCGCCAGCTATAGTGCTTCCAACTTTAATAACATTTATCCTTGCAAGATAAAGTGAAACTCCCTTTAAGGTAAAAGCACAAACAATAAAAATAGGTATTAGCCAAGCTAATGTTTTGTCTTGATCAATAAATATTTTTTTTACTGCTGGGTCTAATAACCATGCGGTAGCTGAAGTGCTTATAGCTACCAATATTGAAAAAAAAAGAGCTAAGAAAATTCTATTTATGTGATTTTTTACATACTCATAATATAGTCTTTTTAATATTTTAGTTAGCTCATCTACTTTCATAATATACCCTTATTAAATGATAGACTTAAAATAGCTAGAAATAAAATTAACCCCGAAAGATTGTTGGTTTTAAAGGCCTTTAAACAAATTTTTGGCTTAGTTTTATCAAATATTATTATTTGATATATGAGACTAAAAATAAAGAATAACATTAATAGAGTTTGAATATTCACACTCATACTATAGGAAAATAAAAAAATTATTGAAATTGAACTGATCAAATAGCATAAACTTACAAATTTTTTAATATTATTTTTAAATTTTATAGAAGTTGACTTCATGCCTATAATTTCATCGTCTATAATATCTTGAGCTCCGTAAATCGTGTCATAGCCTAATGTCCAAAATATGGCTGCAAAATAAAGAATAAGTACATCAAGTGATACAGTATTATTTATTGATGTATAGGCCATTATAATCCCCCAGTTAAATGTTAGACCTAAAAAAAGTTGTGGCCAATAAGTTATTCTTTTCATAAAGGGGTAGGAGAATGCTAAAAACATTGAAGCAAAGCCGAGTATAATTGTTAAAAAATTAAACTGAATTAAAATTAAAAAAGCGAAAAAGCATAAAAAAATTACATATAAAAAAGATTTTTTAGCACTTATTTTTTTTGAAGCTATGGGTCTATTTTTTGTTCTTTGAACTTTTTTATCTATATCTCTATCCACAATATCATTTACTATGCATCCTGCGCTTCTCATTAAAACCGAACCTAAGAAGAAAAGGATTAGAAAGTAAAAGAAATGTTTTAAACCATAGTTAAAATTGTAAGCTAAAGCTAATCCCCAGCTACAAGGCCAAAAAAGAAGCATATAACCAATTGGTTTATCAAACCTAGTTAAATGGATAAATAATTTTAAATTTTTCATCAAAATATGACTTGTAAATATCAAACACTATCTACATAATCAATTTGATTCGATATGGATATAGATTACACAGTTGCAGCCCTAATGTTTCCAGCTATACCTCTAATGATGACGATGTATAGTAATAGATTTCACACGCTAAGCAGATTAATAAGAAAATTACATGATCAATACACTTTTGAAAAACGGACTCCACCTGCCTGGGAAAACCAACTGCACGTGTTAAACAACAGAACCAATATATTAAAATATACTATGGGTTTCGCAGCTTTTGGATTTCTTTTTAATATGACGACAGTCTTGATGCTTTATGTGGGAAGCTTACAAACAGCTAGAATAATTTTTGCAGGATGTTGTGTTTGCATGATAATTTCAATTTTTTTATTCTTACAAGAAATCAGGCTTTCAAATCAAGCTTTAAAATATCACTTGAGCGACATGGACTCGATGAAAAAAGATTTATAATTTTATTTATTTTCTATAAGATTCTTTTTGAATAAAGATATACCTTTATTTTTTTTATAATCATAAGACTCTTTAAAAGTTTCTAATTGCCAACCTTGCATTCTAATTGTTATTATTTCTAAATTATTTACTTTCCACTGATCATTAGTACTTTCATCTTTCCATAATTTTTTTTCATCATTAGTTCTTGCACAACCATAACAATATCCAGTTATTGGATCGGTTTTACAAATACTAATACATGGAGATATGATTTTACTACTCATTAAGGAACCAAAATAGCTGGACCTGTAAGCTTTCTTGCTTCTAAATCTTCGTGCGCTTGCTTTGCTTCTGATAATTTATATTTTTTAAAAATATTTATTTTAATCATTCCAAATTTAATCTTTTCAAATATTGCATCAGCACCAGCCTGTAACTCTACTCTGTTAGTAAAGTAATGACCAATAGTTGGCCTAGTTAAATAAAGACTTTTAGACTGAATATCTTTTGGAACATTAACTGGATCTAAAGGACCGGACGCATTTCCAAAACTTGCCATTAATCCTCTTGGTTTTAAACTGGCTATTGACCCTTTAAATGTATTTTTGCCCACCCCGTCAAAAACAGCCGTAACACCTTCATTGTTTGTAATCTTCATAACTTCTTTTGCAAAATCATCTTTAGAATAATTAATGACATGCGAGTAACCATTTGCTTTTGCAATCTCAATTTTTTCATCTGACCCAACAGTTCCAATTACTTTTGCTCCTATACTGTTAGCCCATTGCGCAAATATTTGACCAACACCACCTGCTGCGGCATGAAATAAAATAGTTTCACCAGCTTTAAGCTTATACATTTTGCAAATTAAATAATGAGTAGTTAGACCTTTAGTCATAAGAGTTGCTGCCAATTCATGAGAAATTCCATCGGGAACTTTTACAGCTATTTTTGCAGGTATAATTCGTTGTTGCGAATATGCGCCTATTGGCATTGATGCGTAGGCTATGTTATCGCCTTTGTTAAATTCAGTTACATCAGATCCAATTTCGTCAATTTGACCAGCTGCCTCTAATCCTATTCCACTTGGCATAGTCAGTGGATACAAACCTGATCTATGATATGTATCGATATAGTTTAATCCAATAGCATGATTTGTTACTTTTATTTCATCAGGACCTGGCGAACCTACAGCTGTCTCTGAAAGTTCTAAAACTTCAGGACCGCCATTTTTTTTAATAATAATTGATTTTGGCATTAATATTTTGCAAATGTTCCGTTGTTGTAATCTTGAATAGCTTGAAGTATTTCTTGTTTAGTGTTCATAACAAATGGTCCACCTCTTGCTATCGGTTCTCCTATTGGTTTACCTGCAATAAATAAAAACTTACTTTGCTTGCTGGCCAACACTTCAAGTGTAGTACCTCTCTCTAGAAGTATCAACGTTGAATCATTGATCTTATCATGCTTGTTTTTACCAATTGATAATTCTCCTTTTAGCAAATAAATGAATGAATTGTGCGTTTTTGGAACTTCTAAGTTGATTTTTTTATTCTCTTTTAGCTCAATGTCAAAATAAATTGGTTCGACATTATGACCTATAACTGGCCCTTCTTTATCTTCAAATTTTCCTGCAATTAAATTTATTAATTTATCTTCATCTTTATATTGAATAAGTTGGTCACTTTTGATGTAATCATATTTAGGTTTATTCATTTTCATTTTAGCAGGCATATTAATCCATAATTGGAATCCTAAAAGTTTACCATCCGTCATTGCTGGCATTTCAGAATGAATTATACCACGACCTGTTTTCATCCATTGTATATCACCTGGAGTCATTCTACCTTTTGAACCAGTACTATCTTCATGTTCAAATTCTCCGTGAAGCATGTAAGTTACTGTTTCTATTCCTCTGTGTGGATGGGGTGGAAAACCAGCAAGATAATCGTCTTTATTTTCAGAACCAAATTCATCTAACATTAAAAAAGGATCAATGTAATCAGCTTCAGGAGTGCCAATACTTCTTTTTAATTTCACTCCCGCACCATCAGATGCGTTTAGAGCTTTTATTATTTTTTTAACTTCAATTTGAGACATTCTAAATACTAACGATTAAACTAAATTAAGTAACTGCGATAAATTGTTGACCTCATTTTTTGGCTTGTAATCGAGATTATCAAAAATATCACTATTTCTATTTACCCAGATAGCATTATAACCATAATTTCCACCACCAGATACATCCCATGTGTTTGCACTTAAAAAAGCAATCTCTTCATTTTTAATCTGATATTTATTTTTAGGCATATCGTAAACTTTTACATCTGGCTTATAAATTCCGACTTCTTCAATTGAAAATAAATCATCAAAAATATTATCCAAATTATTGTTCTTAATTAACCCATTAAGAAGCGCAGGCGTTCCATTTGAAAGTATAGAAAGCTTATATTTTTTTACCTTAAGACATTTTAAAACTTCTTTAACTTCAGGGTAGGGAGATAAAACTTTATATAGATTTAGTAACTCAATTTTCATTGAGTTGTCTATTTTAAAGGCTTTCATAGATTTATCTAAACTATCCTCTGTGATTTTCCAGAAGTCCTCATGTCTTTTCATCAAACTTCTTAGCCAAGTATACTCAAGTTGAGTTGTTCGCCAGTAATTAGCAAAACGTTCCCACTTATCTCCAATTTTATCTTTACATTTTTCAGCTGCTGAATTGACATCAAATAATGTGCCGTAAGCGTCAAAAACTATTGCTTTAATATTTTTCACCTAAACTAATATAAACGATTAACGATTTCCTTTTAATAGAAAATATAGACCAATTAAAAATAGAAATATTTGTTCACTAGTAAATAGTTTTACTGTAATAAACCAGTCACTATGAGCTAAGGCAAAAGCATTAATCATTATTATTACAATTGTTGCTCCAGCAAATCTTGTAGCTAAACTACCAGCAGGTCCCTTTATAAACCCTCCAGCAATTAAAATTAGACCTGCTCCTAATTCCGAAATAGCAACGAATGAGGCTAAAGATGATCCTAGAAAATTAGATAGACCTTGTGGAGGCAAAGGAAATTTTCCTAATCCATGTAAAGCAAAAGAAATTCCCAATCCAAATCTAATTAACCATGGTGCTAAAAATTCTACTTTTGAAAAAATTTTATTAATTTTATTATCTAACTGTTTCATATTATTTTCCTTTATTTAGAGTTGTGCGATCCATCACACATTGGTTGATCGCTAGTTTGTTTGCAAGTACAAAAAAATACTTTTTTAGACTGTTCTGCTTTGTAGACTAAAGGACCAAATTCCGAACCTTTGTGTGACCCATCACAAAAGGGTTGCTTCTTGCTTAGACCACATGAGCACCAGTAGTATGATTTGCCTTCTAATACATCTACCCCAATTGGAGCGTCTCCAGCCCGTATTCCTTTTTTCATAAAACTCCTTTATTATTAAATTAGTTAATAGATAAAGCTTTGGGCAATTTAATTCAAGACATTAAAATCATACTAGTGTATAAAATCATACCATGAAAAATACGACAGAATGCCCAGCTGAAAGAGCTATTTATTTTCTAGGAGGAAAATGGAAGATAAGAGTTATTTTTTTGCTATACCAAAACAAAAAAAATAGATTTGGTGAACTTAAAAAGACTTTACAAACTATAACGCAACAAATGCTATCTAAGCAGTTAAAGGAATTAGAACTTGACGGATTAATTAACAGAAAAGTCTTTCAAATAATCCCGCCTAAAGTTGAATACACGCTTACAGATTTTGGTTTGTCAGTTGTACCAATATTAAAGTCCTTTTCAAGTTGGAACAAAAAAAATAATAGAACTATTTCGTCAAAATTAAATAAAAATTTTGAAGAAAATAGAATTAGGTAAATTTAATGAGCAATGTAAGATTATTTTTTCCAAATAATATATTAGAAAATACTACTAGTTTGCTCTCAAAAGAACACACTCATTATATTGTTAATGTAATGAGATTAAAAAGAGGATCTAAAATTAATTTTTTTAATAAAGAAGGTGAGTGGTTGAGTGAAATAGTTTTCCTAGAAAGAGATAGGGTAGAGGTAAAATTTTTAAATAAATTAAAAAATTCTTCAACAGTTTCAAATATTGAGTTAGCCATATGTTTAGTAAAAAAAACACCAATGGAAATTATTTTACAGAAAGCAACCGAGCTTGGGGTTAGTAAAATTACGCCTATAATTTCTGAACGTACAGAAGTAAAAGAATTAAATCTAGAGAGAGCAAATAAAATAACAATTGAAGCTACCGAACAATCAAATCAATTAAAGCCACCAATTATAAACAAAGTAACAAAACTAAAAGATTTTATTAGTAATAATAAAGATATCAAAATATTTTTTGCCAATGTAAATTCTAAATATAGACTTAAGTCTGCGGATATAGAGAAGAGACAGTCAATTAGTATTTTAATTGGACCTGAAGGTGATTTTTCTCCTCAAGAACTAGAACTAATTCTAGCTACGTCTAATTTAACATCTTTTACACTATCTAGAAATATTCTAAGAACGGATACCGCAGTAATAAGCGCTATTTCATTAGTGAATTTTATTCATAACGATCATTAAGTGTCGCATTAATTGAAATTGTTTAATCGTCTAAAACGTATATAAAAATCACAATGAGCAAAATATTAAAGTTAATCAGCTTGTTTAGTGTAGCTTTGTTTTGTGGCCCAGTTTTAGCCAACCAACCTAAAGAGTGGCAACTAGGATTTCAAAGAGCTGCATCACAAGGAATGGAAGAAATAGTTTGGTTTCATGACTACATGCTACTTCCGATAATTACTGCTATTACTGTTTTTGTTTTGTTTTTAATTTTATACGCTTGTATAAGATTTAGGGCCTCAAGAAATCCAGTTGCGTCAACAACTAGTCATAATACTTTAATAGAAGTTTTATGGACACTGATACCTTGTTTTATATTAATTGTTTTGGCAGTCCCGTCTTTCAAATTACTCTACAAACAAGATACAATACCTAAAGCTGACATAACTATTAAGGCTACAGGTTATCAATGGTATTGGGGTTATGAATATCCGGATGAAAATATTATTTTTGATTCATATATGGTTGCTGAAAAAGATTTAAAAGAAAATCAACCTAGACTACTCACGGTAGATAATGAAATTTATGTCCCAGTAAATAAAGTTGTTAAAGTTATGATAACAGCTAACGATGTTTTACATGCATGGGCTCTACCATCTTTTGGAGTTAAAAGGGATGCTGTTCCAGGAAGAATTAATGAAACTTGGTTTAAAGCAGATAGAACTGGAACTTACTACGGACAATGCTCTGAGCTTTGTGGCATAAAACACGCGTTCATGCCCATCACAGTAAATGTAGTAACGGAAGAAGAATATAAATTATGGCTTGAAGAAGCTAAACAAAAATTTGCTAAAGAGGAAATAAAAATTAACACTAGAGTTGCTAAAAAAAATACGGAGAATAAATAATGTACGGAGAAGCTGCAGCAGATGGACACCACAGCAACCCAACCGGATGGAAGAGATGGGCTTACTCAACTAATCATAAAGATATAGGAACAATGTATT
>Ga0209709_10003874_pt1 | contig 12244 bp, 10 predicted proteins | sample ArcticOcean_MG_C_2_FD_187435 | JGI IMG/M metagenome (GOLD analysis project Ga0209709, IMG submission 187435) | Marine microbial communities from western Arctic Ocean - ArcticOcean_MG_CB4_136 (SPAdes) (version 2) | ecosystem: Environmental > Aquatic > Marine > Oceanic | place: Arctic Ocean... | reverse complement strand
AAATGATGGCGAATGGAGAATAGAGGAGACATGGCCACCGTTAGATGTTGAGCGATTATCATTAAGTCTTGGTGAATGCAACAACAACGGAGCATTTACAGGAGGAGGAGCAGCAGTTGTAGGAGGTGGCCAGGTTGTTACTGTTGAATGCCCTGCACTGAGCGACTTAGATCTCCATATTGCAGGCTTAGCAACATTACATGTTTCTGCAGTACCTACTTTTGATGGAGGGCAGGTGTTTGTAGAAATCCAAGATATTGAGACGGGTTTACGATTAGGACACGCTACCATGGACGTAAGATATCATGCAGGAGGTTATGATGCTCAAACGGTTATACCTGGTCAATCAATCACACTTCTTATGGAATTCCAAGCTATTGATGCAATATTACCCGCAGGGCACGGACTAAGATTCATTATGTCAGAACAGGGAGAAGATTACCTTGCTCCTGCATGCGGTAATGCGTGTACAGTACACGTCCTTCCCTCGATGTCAACATTTGAAATTCCAATTATTAATCGTGATGGTAGTAACGTGCTTATTACTCCCCAAATTGAAGAATAATGAGGCCACAAGATGATACCAATAATCGCAGGTATAATTATAGGTTTTTTATTATCTTTTGGAATGACAATTTTTCGAATGCTTAATGGAGATTCAATATATAGTGCAATGTTTTTTGAAGCTTGGCAAATATTAGAGGTTGCATTATTTATTAGACAAATCCCTGTATTATTCTTCTTTTTTTCGTTATTGCTGTTAGGGGGGTATATTTTCTTATCACTTTATTTAAGGTCCAAATCAAAACTTCAAAATCTTAATAGATATTTATCTATTATAGGATATATCGGATTGACCTTTTTCATTTGTGAAGCATTACAATATTTTTTAATTAATTCATTATTTTATCAAGATGTTTTTAATACAGTTCCTTATTTTCTAGGAATTTCAATATTGGGTTTTTCTGTAATTATTTTTCTCTCTAATGATGAATTTATTTTCAATAAAAAGCGAATTTTAACTTGGATGAATATTATCATATTCCCCATTTTCGCATTATTTTTAATATTACCAAATATGACTGCAATGATGGGTATTCTTCCAGAACCCCCAGAAATAAGCGAAGGAGAATATGGTAATTTAATTGGAGAATATCCGGTTTTTGAGGTTAAATATTCATCAAACATCCCAAATGAAACTTATGAGGTAATGACTGAAGAGGAAAAGAATAGAGAATGGTTTGTACGGCTGTATGTGCCTGGTTTTGCAGAAAAAGGAATAGAAAATAAAACAATCCCTGTAGCAATATTTATGCACGGATTTGCAGAATATGAACCCGATCAATTCATGGATATGGTGAATTCTATTACCAATAAAGGAAATATTTGCATTTATATTCATTACCCCTCTTATTTCAATATTCCAGAAAACGAAAGGCCGGAATTAATTAGGCAAAAGGGAGGAGAAAATTGGCCAGAAATGATTTATAGATACAAACTCATAATTCCAGAATTAGAACGTATTAAGGAAATAATAGATAATAATTCTGAACCAGAGATTACCTCCCAAATAAAAGATATAATTGGAGAAAACAACATTTCTTTCTCTCATCTTTGGATGGGGGGAATGAGCTTAGGTGCTGGAATGTTACCTACATTGGTAACACATGCAATCGACAAGAATTGGGGGGATTCGGAATTTATCATCAACGGCGAAGTACCCTCTGTATATTCTACTCATCCAGAATATTATGGAAACTTAACAGGACTTCCAGATCATACTATAATTAATATTCTAAATGCAGACGAAGATCACGTGGTTCCAAGATGTTCTGGAAAATGGATATTTGAAAGATTATTTACTAGGGATGGAGCAGGAAAATTAAATGATTCTCAAGCTCAATATATCTTAGTAAATTCTGATCGCAGAGGTTTCCCGAGATTGGTAGCCACTCATTATTTATCTGCAAATGCCGTACATGATCAACTTTCAGATCAAACAGTTTTCAAACGATTTGATGCACAATCAGTTTTTTTGTTTGCCAAAGCTAATTCGGATTTGGAAACGGCAGAACACGCATTACCATTTTTTACAGATCCAGAAAAAATTAGGGATGTAGGGAAGTGGTCAAATGGAGATCCAATAACCCTTCCAATAGTCACTAATGATCCATTAGGTACACGAGGTTCAACAGAATTAAATTGTCAAGACTAGAACTTATAATGTGAAGTAGCACCACAGATTCTACAATATATTTTCACACCTTCAATACGAGGAGGAATCCCACTAATATCGATTTTATTTCCACAAACTGAGCAAGTAGAATTCGCTACCATAATCTCCCCTCACTCTCTCCACATAGTATTCTCATAAAAACCTTGTAACTATTAATCTACAAAATCATGTAGTGGTGTGTTAATTTTAATTTAATCCTCCATTAATTTACCCAAACTTCTATTTTTGCATATATTTGAGTGGGGCTATAAGAGCGAGCAGCAGCAACAGATATTTTTGAAATGGAATATTCAAGAGAATCAAACACTTCGTTAATTTTAATTTTCAAATTTTCAATTTCAGTAGAATCAATAATGGACCACGCCCTTAAAAGGGATTTAGAATTATTATTTAATAATCCAATTAATGAGGGTAAATGTTCAAGTGTTGAATGAGGTATATTAACTAACAATAAATCATATAAGCCCTTATTTTCAGGTATTTCAATTAATTTTCTTGCATCCATACATTCAACTTTGAAAGGGATATTTCCCTTGGTTGCCTTCATCAAATTTTTTTCTAAGGTCTCTGTAATTTCGGGGTTTAAATCGTTGGCAAGAATAAAATTAACGAAATTCTGCTCCTTTAGTAGTGTTATTAACGCAGGCCCAAAACCTGCATATGCGTCACATACATTCAATTTCCGAACTAATTTTTTTTGTAAAATTAATGCACATTCCAATGTTTCTAACCTTTCTGTTGCTAAGCGAGGAGAATAATATCCTTTTGTAGGATCCACAAAAAATTCCATACTATTTTCTTTAATTTTTGTTTCACCCCCTAAATGGGTAGTATCCCCTATCGGTTTAAGGTCCCGAATACGGAAGTCACCCCGCACCCCTAAATCTTGAAATACCTTAGTTGCCTTTGTATTTTTTAATAGCATCGATTGAGCAATTTCCTTAGTAAAATGTTCTACCTCTTCTTCTATTTTAACAATAATATTTTCTCCTATTTGATCAAACGATTGCGGCCAAAACAGCTTCAATTCGTCAAAGGTGTTTTTGCCAATTTCTCGTTCCAAAAACCCAAGATAATTTGGAGGATTTAAGTCTAAGGGCTCCTTTTCAATAATATTGAATTCAGAGAGCTCTGGAGGAATAATTTTGGGAAATGTTGAAGTTAAAGGTAAAGCACGATTTTCTTTTTCAATTTGAATACTATGCCCCCGTTCCAACCATTCATTTGAAATCAAGAAATCTTTCCAAGATTCAGTCTCTTTGCTGGGAACGACCAAATAACGCATCGGATTCGGCACGACTAGAGGTGCCTTGTGTTTGATGTCTGCGGAAAATAAGTTTTCTTCTCCCGGACTTTGGCTGATAGGCCTTGGACCTGGAAATCCAGAATTACTTACAATTGGGGCAGTTGATGCTATTAAAAATTGTACACAGGTATTTATTGAAGGGTACACAGCGCATTTACAAAATCAAGATTTGGAAGAAATGCAAACTCGTTTTGGTAAATGGGAACCTTTGATGCGAAGCGCCATAGAGAAGCCAGACAAATTATTAGAATTAGCAAGTAAAGAGGCAGTGGCCCTTGTAGTGATAGGAGATGCTTTACAAGCAACTACACATATTGATTTAATTCTTAGGTGTGACAAATTAAAAATTCCAACACATGTAATCCCGGGAATTTCAATTACTACATTAATCGGAGAAGTAGGACTTCAAGCGTATCGATTTGGCCGACAGACAACAATACCCTATGGCTACAAGTCATATTTACCCACCTCCCCGTTAGAAGTGATTTTAATGAATAAAAAGCATAATTTACACACATTAGTATTATTAGATTTAGATCCAACTGGAATGGGAGAGGAAACCCCTCAACCAATGACACCTTCTGTCGCAATCGATACGTTGAAAAGCATGTCTAGAAAATTAGAAAGCGAAGGAGAACCGATGATTGAAGATTTAAATTCATGGCAGGCGATTCTCTGCTCAAATTTAGGAACAAATAATCAGCAGATAAAATATTCTAATTTAGAAGAATTATCTAAAATAAATATGGTTGGGATGCATTGTATAATTATTCCCGACACGCCTCATGAGATGGAATTACTAGCATTAGATAGATGGAAGGATGAATAATATGGCAGCTCCCTCTAAAGTCAATTTTCCAGGTCAAAAACAGCGAATGAGAATGCGAGGAACAAAACAAGCATCTAAGGATGTTAAACAGAGATTAAAGAAAAATCTTACAAATTTAATTGAAACACCCGAATCATTGTTGCCAAAATACAAAGGCCCTGTACGTATTAAATGGGGGAGAAAGAGTTTGGTACATTTAACACTTCAAGAAATCAACAAAGTTATTGACAATAGATTTGATCGTAAATGGCTTGCAAAAAGAATGATGTCTAAAAGGGGAGATGCAGTTGCCAAAGCATGGTCTGGGGCAATGCTTGCTGCCCAAGAAGAAGATTATTCTACAGTTTCAGTTTTCCAGCATCCATTATATGGCTCTGCAAGTTATGTTAGAAGAGGAGACTCCCGCGCAGGGTTTCTGACTGGAGTTCAGAATCAACATAATCCAAGATTAAGATTACTTCCTTGGGAAGAGCATGCAAAAAGAGGATGGTGGTTTTTCAGTTCAGTAAATGGTTTTGTATGTTCAGGGCAATCAGCAGAAGTGGAGAATAGTTGGATTTTAGGAATATTAGAACGTTGTAAATTGAAATACGAGGTAATTTCTGAAAAGTTAATAATTTCAGAGGGACTTGACCCAGAATTAATTCAAAATAATGATTTTTTAGATGAAGGCTATTTCAAATTAAACTTTTCAAATGGAACAACATTTGTAATTGGAGAACAAGCTATGAAAGATGAGGAAAAAGAGCCACTAATAATGCATTTTGCATTGGGAGTTTTACCTCCAAAACTTTTAGATTTCACAGAGGTTGAATTTATTTGGGCCCCTAAAGGGTGGGAGGGAGATTTACCCGAGGAATCACTTGAATCCGTAAAAAATATTGTTACAGGATGGCTTAATTTAATAGTCCCAGAGAAAATATTGGCTAAACAATGTAGAAAAGCAATTTTAGAAGGTATTAATGAGGGATTTATTTTACAAGAAACATGGTATCCTCCAGAAAACAAAAAACAATTCATTGAAACTTTATCAGGTAATGATTTAGAAAGAACGGCAGTTGAGAAATTGTTTGAAATAATTCCAGAAGAGGGATTTCATGTTAATTTAGAAGGAGATATCGAATGGAAAGAAGAATCTAAGACAATTTGGCTTGACTCAGAATCAATACATTTGTTATTAATTTCAATATGGGAAGAATACGGATTAGATTTATTAAATTCATTATTTGATATTGATGAGCGTGCCGCAAAAGACCTCCACGCCAAACAATTGAAGAAAAGAGAAGCATTTGGAAACTTTTTACGTAAATTAAACAAAACCAATAGTATTCAAAAAACACTATCCAAATTCCCCTGGCAGGATATTGAATTTACAGGACCATGCGGAGTTGCACATGCACTAGTGATGCTTGCTCGTTCAGAAAGCATAGGTGTTTCATGTGCATATGCAACAAAAATACGCGGCACATTAGAAGAAGAAGCAATTGCTTGGGGTTGGCTAGTAGTTCATAAAAAGCAATCTGGAAAAGATTGGAAATTCAATCCTTCTGCAAGAGATTTAGGAGGAGATTGGGCAATTTCACTTAGCGAGTTATGGGACGTAAGTGAGAATGTTGGCCAAGAAGGACCAGAAGGATATATTTCAAAAATGAAGGAACTACAAAAAACAACAGGTACGCAACATAAGTTACCCGATTTTTAAGATCACTGAGATAGTGCCTGAGTAATATCATTCCAAAGGTCTTCAATGTTTTCGATACCTACACTTAATCTAACAAATCCAGAAACAATACCGGCCTCTTTCCTAACATTTTCGGGGATTGACATATGGCTTGAATTAAAAGGGCACTCAATCAAACTTTCAACCCCTCCAAGGCTTGTTGCCTCAAAGACGATTTTCAAATTCCCCATAAAATTTAGTGCAGCAACATCCCCCCCCTTTACGACAAATGCAATCATGCCTGTTCCTTTAGGCATGATTCTTTTTGCAACCTCGTAATCGGGATGGCTAGGTAGAGAAGGATGAATTACAGACTCAATCATTTCATGACCATCTAGTCTTTTTGCTAACTCACCTGCATTTTCAGTATGAGCTTTCATTCTAACATCCAATGTTCTTATTCCTCTTTCTAATAGGTAACAAGTATGTGGATCGGCAGCACCCCCAAGATGTACTTTTTTGGAGAATATTTTTGCTATAATCTCTTTATTTCCTAACACAGCACCACCTACAATATCTGAATGCCCTCCTAGATATTTTGTAGTAGAATGAATTACTACATCTGCACCCATGTCAATAGGGTTAGTTGCCCAAGGAGTAGTAAATGTATTATCAACAATCAATAGCAAATCATGACGTTTTGCTAATTTAGAAAAGGCAACAATATCACAAATTTTCAAGATAGGATTAGTCAAAGTTTCGATATACAATATTTTTGTATTAGGTTGAATTGCTGCTTCATAAGAATTTACATCTCTCATGTCTGCCATAGTTACTTCTATTCCAAAACGAGGTAAATCTTCAGTCATTAAGCCATATGTGCCCCCATATACATCAGAACTAGCAACCACATGATCCCCGTTGGAAAGAAGCCCTAGCAAAGTAGTACTAATTGCGGCCATCCCACTTGCGAATAATTCTCCATCTTCAGCATTTTCTAGTGAGGCTAATTTTTCAGCTACGGCTTCAGAATTAACACTTGATAGTCTAGAATATATTAGAGTATGTTGAGCACCAGCAGCCCATCCTGCATAGGTTTCTTCGGTTAATTTGTAAGTTGAGGATTGAAATATGGGAGTATTTACAGATCCATCGTAATGTTTCGTTCCCACATGAACAGCACGCGTTGCGAATTCTTTGTCATTCTTTGTTCCGCCCATGATATTGCGTATTACGATAACATTTGAATTAAACGCCGGAAATAGGATTGTTATTTTTAAAAAATAAGCATAGCATTCATTGATTGGATACGTCACCCCTTTACATGGCCGTAGACTGGAGTGTTCCAATTTCAAGTGGGGCGGTCCCCGAATCAAACACAGAGTTTGATGTCATTGTTGTAGGTGGAGGCCCAGGAGGAAGTGCAGCAGCAGCATATGCTGCAATGGCAGGTAACAAAGTATTACTACTTGAAAAAAAGGAATTCCCCCGAGACAAAGTTTGTGGAGATGCAGTAGGGGGAAAATCGTTACGAATAGTTACAGAATTAGGCGTAAAAGAACTGATTGAACAAACACCCCATAATAGAGTTACAGGGATTAGATTTTCATCCCCTGGTGGACAAAAAATCACTTGCTCTTTACCATTAGAAGAAATACAAAATAAAGAAGCAGGTTATGCTTTACCTAGAATACAATTTGATTATATGATGTTTAAAAAAGCAGTAGAACACGTTTTATCCGCTGGAGGTTCTGTAATTCAAAACTTTAATGTTAAAGAAATTTTAGTCGAAAATGAGAAGGACACACAAAAGATTACAGGAATAGTGGGGATAGTTGGAAGTAAAAAAGAGGGTAAAGAATTACGGTTTAATGCCCCCCTAACAATCGGTGCAGGAGGATACACCTGCCCGGTTGCCACTACAATAACTAAAAAATGTCACGGAGAACCAATGCGAGATGACAAACATTATTGTGGAGCATATAGAGAATATTGGACAGGTATTGAGGGGATAGAAACAAGCCAAGAGCCGATTGAAATACATTTTATAAATGGAGTATTGCCTGGATATTGGTGGATATTTCCAGTAGGTAAAAACTCTGAGGGGCAGGTAGTTGTTAACGTAGGAATTGGCATGGTCATCTCAGAGATGAATAAAAGGTCTGTAAAATTAAAGGGACTACAGAAATCAATTATCGAAGAACATCCAATTTTTTCAGAGAAATTTAGGAATGCTACTATGATTAAAGGTTCAGGAAAAGGATTTCAATTACCTTTCGGCAGCCCCCGCAAAAAACCACCTTCATTTCAACCAAGGAGGTCTGCAATGGGTGGCGCAATGTGCGTAGGAGATGCAGCTGCACTAGTAGATCCTTTTTCAGGAGAAGGAATTGGAAACGCATTGTTAAGCGCAAAAATAGCAATAGGATATTTTGATAAATCAGAACATAAGCAAGGATTCCCATCGGAATTAGCAGAAGAATATATGAAAGAAATTTGGGAAACATTAGGTCCCGAATTATCAAATAGTTTCAAAATTCAAAAAATGGTCCGTAAAAAATGGTTAATGAATTGGATAATAGGTAAAGCAAATAAGAAACAAGAACTCAAGGATTTATTAGAGCAATCATTAAGCTCTAAGGACGCTCAAGAGGAATTAAAAAGTACTTGGAAATTATTAAAATTATTATTATTTTAGGTGATGTGATGAATTATGAATTAGAAGGGATCAAAGCAGCCTTTATAGATTTAGACGGCACGCTTTATCTTGGAAATAATCCTATTGTAGGCGTTAATGACTTTTTAGATAGATTAACCAAAAGAGGAATTAAAAAGTATTACCTTTCTAATAATTCAAGTCGCTCAAAAAAAGATTACATTACTAAATTAGCTAATTTTCAGATAGAGGTTCTAGAATCTGAGATTTTACTTTCAACTGATGATTTATTGGGATGGTTGAAAAGTAATGATTATTCTAATACATTTACAGTAGGAACAAAATCTATGTGTGAAATGCTAGAAGAAAATGGCATTAATACAAATTCAAACAATCCTGAAATAATAGTACTTGGATATGATACAGAAATTAATTATGAAAAACTAACTAAATCTTCAATTTTCCTTCATAATGGAGTGCCCTTAGTTGCTAGTCATCCCGATACAGTTTGCCCTTCTCCCGAGGGAGGATTACCTGACGTGGGCGCGTTCCTTGCATTATTTGAAGCGACAACAGGAGCAAAACCAGTTCATATTTGTGGGAAACCAAACCCTGAAATGTTAAATCATAAAATCAGAGAAATAGGATTAGAGCCAAATCAAGTTGCTATGATCGGAGATAGGTTGTATACAGACATGGAAATGGCTAATCGTGTAGGGTGTTTGTCTGTACTTGTATTAAGTGGAGAGGCAACCGAAGACGACGCTAATAACTCCCCACAAAAAATAGATGTCATGGTTGATTCAGTTGATAATCTAATTCAATCTGAATCTACACAATAAGGACAATGTTTTCCGGGGATATAACCACTTGAGTTTTGCTCTGTGACGGATAAAGGCTCTCTACAAGAATAACATTGAACCACATTTGTTTCTTCTAAATTAGAATTAAGCGCTACTCTTTTATCAAAAACAAAACAATCACCATTCCAATATTTTCCCCCACACTCTTCAAAATATTTCAGAATCCCTCCTTCGAGTTGATATACCTCTTGAAATCCTTCATTTAGCATGTAGGGGGCTGCTTTTTCACATCTGATACCCCCAGTACAATATGTAACAACAGGAAGAGATTTCATCCTTTCAGGTAAATATTTTATTGCATCGGGAAATTCACTAAAATTGCTAATTGGTAATGTGGTGGAGTTTTCAAACAACCCTATTCGTATTTCATAATCATTTCTTGCATCTAAAATAATGAATTCTCGTTTATCATCATACCACTTTTTTAATTCTGTAGGGGAGATTCTTTTCCCTGTAAATTTTTCTGGGACAATATCAGGTTTTTTCATAGCAATAATTTCGTTCTTTAAACGTACTAACATTCTGGTAAAAGGTTGACTGTTAGAATAACTTAATTTAATATTAATGTCTTTGAACCTTTCATCTTTTTCGATATAATTGATAAATTCATCAACACAGTCTTTTTCCCCTGCCAAGAAAAAATTGATTCCTTCTTCACCAAGTAATATTGAACCTTTAAGATTAAGTTTAGTACATTGTTCTTTTAATTTTTGACGTAATTTAATCCGATCAGTAATACTTACAAATCGATACCCTGCAATATTGGCAACTTGATTAAGCATACTAGTTCATTCTTCTCTACTTGATTCTTCTATATGTATTATTTTGTTAAAAAAATTTCAGCCGTCTTGAAAGTTATTTTTTGGGGAAAAACATATTCTTCAAGATGTTTTTTGATACGAAAAATGGAATTTAAAGCGCCCGTGCCGGGATTTGAACCCGGGTCGGTACCGTGACAGGGTACCATGATAGACCACTACACTACACAAGCCGCAAACAGCGGAACGGTAATCCCTATTTAATTAACTCTCAAGGGGAATTCAATAAATTATACTTGCATTATTGCGAAGTTGTATTTAATTAGGCCCTTCTCGGAGGTACGGTGCTTTAATGGCAGGAGCGAATAATTCTCGAAGAAAAAAGAAAGTAAAAGTTGACGAAGTAGATAACATGTTAGCTGGTGCTTTTGGTATGAGTTCAGAAGAACCTGATGAAGATTATACATCAGAAAGTAAAGTTCCAAATTTACCTCCAAGTGGCCCACCAGGTTCACCACCGAGTGATGGCCCCTCCAAAGGTCCACCAAGTGGCCCACCAGGTTCACCACCGAGTGATGGCCCTTCCAAAGGTCCACCAAGTGGCCCACCAGGTTCACCACCGAGTGACGTCCCTTCCAGCATTCCACCACCAAAAGAAGCGTTTAAACCACCAAAAAGTGGCCCACCAAGTACAGATTCAGAGGAGGAATCAGTTACTGAAGAAGAATTAATGGACTCCTCATTATCAAAGATAACTAAAACCCCAATTACTGTCGAAGCAGAACCATTAGACGAAGGTCCAATAATTGAGGTGCCTACTTCTGTAGAATCATTTGTAAATACTGAAGAGATTGAGAATTTAAGAAATGAAGTTGAAAGATTACGTAGTGGATTAGCTTCAGCAGGAGAGGTAATTTCAGAAATAGAAGAAGTGCCACATCCCCCAATTGTTGGCCCCGATTATGTGGTTGCAGCACATCTTGTTTCAGATTTTATTAGAACAGGAAGATTATTACATAGAGAAAGATTAGTCAGAGCCTCCCAAGGAAGCATTTCGATATTAGACCCAGACGAACCAGGACTGGTTCATGCATCTAGATCTGGATGTATGCTAGGGAGAATATTGGAAGGAGATATTATTACAGGAAGATTAGGGCAACCCGCTCCAGAAAATGCACCTGTTGATTGGAGGATCCACGAAGTTATGCTGGCTTTCGCATCATTACAATACGAAGGCCCCGCTGCATGTGTATATACTCCCTCATCCAATGCAATAGCACTTTCATTAGACAAAAAACTAATTAAAATGGAACCAGTTGATGAAATTGGAAAAGCTAATTTCGGAAAGGCGGTAATTGTAGACCCTAATTACGATAATATGGACGACTTTCTTAGACAAATTACAGATGCATTACGCCAAGGAAATAGTAAAGCAGCATGTATTAGAGGAGTAGGAGTCTATGCAGTTGGAAGAAATTTTGATGAAGCATGGAATAATTGTGCAATATTAGAACATAGTAGCGAAATAATATTACTAGCAAGAAATTCAGGAATTAATAAATAATTTAAATTATATCTTGAACAAAATTAACAAAATTTGTTATGATTTCAACCCCAAATTCAGTATCATTTACTTCTGGATGGAATTGTAATCCAAAACGCATTAACTCAACATTTTCCATAGCCTCAATTTCACAATTTTGGCTCGATGCAGTAATTGTAAAGCCGTCTGGTAGAATATGCACTTCATCATTATGAGATTCCCACACAATTTGTTTTCCGGGTGTATTTTTGAATAACAATCCCCCTCCTTCACGTAATTCTATCTCCATTGCACCAAATTCAGGGTTTGGCGCTGGGCGACAATCACCCCCATAATGCCTAGACATAAATTGATGTCCAGCGCAAATACCTAGAATGGGAATATCTAGTTTCA
>Ga0209709_10003872_pt1 | contig 12246 bp, 16 predicted proteins | sample ArcticOcean_MG_C_2_FD_187435 | JGI IMG/M metagenome (GOLD analysis project Ga0209709, IMG submission 187435) | Marine microbial communities from western Arctic Ocean - ArcticOcean_MG_CB4_136 (SPAdes) (version 2) | ecosystem: Environmental > Aquatic > Marine > Oceanic | place: Arctic Ocean... | reverse complement strand
CTAACTCTCCTGAAAGTGCACCATCCAAATCAACCATGTGCAAATTTATAAGACCAGCATCTTTATATCTTAAAGCTTGATCAAATGGAGATTGTTTATAAATAGTTTGATTATTGAAGTCTCCTTTTAATAATCTTACACATTTTTTATCCTTAATGTCTATAGCTGGAAATATTTTCATATTTATAAATTTATAAAATTTTCAATTATTTTTAATCCTGCTTGGTCACTTTTTTCAGGGTGAAACTGGGTTCCAAAAATGTTTTCTTTTTCAACAGCACAAACAATATTCGATGAGTATTCTGTTGTTGCAGAAACTACATTTTTATCCTTTGGTATAAATTGATAACTATGAACAAAGTAGAAATGAGAATTATTTTTAATTTTATTTAATATTTTGTTTTTTTTAATAATATTTATTTGGTTCCAACCAATATGAGGTAGCTTATATTTACCTTCTTTATTATCAATTTTTGATACTTTGCCAGCTATCCAACCTAATCCCTTAGTTTCTGTTTCTTCATAGCCAACGTCTGCAAACATTTGCATTCCTACACAAATTCCAAATAGAGGCTTTTTTTTAATAATAGCAAATTCATTTAACGTTTCCTTTAAGCCCTTAATTTTTTCTAAAGATTCTGTACAATTTTTAAAAGATCCTTGCCCTGGCAGTATAATTTTATCAGAACTTAATATAGTTTTTAAGTCGGATGTGACCTCTATTTTAATTGCAATATTTTGATTTGTGCTTGCTTTTTTGAAGGAATTAATTACTGAGCTTATATTGCCTGACTCATAATCTATGATAGCAATGTTCATTGCTTTTTTATAGCGATCCCTTTGTGGAGGGAACTAAACCTTTATTTCTTGGATCTATTTCTAAAGCAGTTCTTAGTGATCTGGCCAGACCTTTAAAACATGACTCGATTATATGGTGACTATTATCTCCATAAATATTCTCCATGTGCAATGTTATTCCTGCTGATTGAGAAAATGCTTGAAACCATTCTTTAAAAAGTTCTGTATCCATTTCCCCAAGTCTTTCTACTTTCAGTTTAACCTTCCATATTAAATATGGTCTGTTTGAAATATCGATTGCAACTCTTGTTAATGTTTCATCCATTGGAATCATTGCGTGAGCATACCTTCTAATTCCTGCAAAGTTTTTTAGGGCTTTTTTCAAAGCCTCGCCTATAGCTATGCCAGTATCTTCAGTTGTATGGTGAAGATCTATATGAGTATCTCCTTTTGCTTTTAAATTTATATCTATTAAAGAGTGTTTTGATAATTGCTCAAGCATATGATCTAGAAAACCTATTCCTGTATCAATTTTATACTTGCCCTTACCATCAATATTTAAATCAACACTAATGCTGGTTTCTTTGGTCTTTCTAGAAATTTTTCCTTTTCTACTCATAATATTAAATACGTATACAGAGATTAACTAAATATATCAATATTACTAATCGAGTACTTGAAGAATGAAAATTAATATCCATCTATAATCAATGACTACAATAGTACTTATTAGAAAAAATAACGAAGTCGTGGTAGCTGGAGATGGCCAAGTCAGTATGGGTAATACTGTTATAAAAAGTACAGCCGCAAAAGTTAGGAAAATTGAAAAGAGAAATGTTATTGCAGGTTTTGCTGGGTCCACTGCAGATGCTTTAACTTTGTTTGAAAGGCTTGAGGCAAAACTTGAAAAACATGCTGGTAACCTTCCTAGAGCTGCTGTTGAGCTGGCTAAAGATTGGCGAACTGATAAATATTTACGAAGACTCGAGGCATTAATGGCTGTTGGAGATAAAGAAAATAGTTTCATAATTTCTGGTACGGGTGATGTACTGGAGCCAGAGGGCAATGCTATAGGCATAGGTTCTGGTGGAAATTATGCTTTAGCTGCTGCTAAAGTTTTATTAGACACAGAACTAAGTGCAGAGGAGGTTGCAAGAAAAGCCATTAAGATTGCTTCTGAAATTTGTGTATTTACTAATGAAAATATTAAGATTGAAAAAATTTAATGAAAGATTCAAATGTTACGCCCTTTCCAAAAGAAAAAAATGAAGGCAAAGACAGTTCTCTAGTTAGCTCTTTGTCACCTAGAGAAATAGTTTCTGAATTGGACAGATACGTAGTCGGACAAAATAAAGCAAAAAAAGCAGTAGCTATTGCGTTAAGAAATAGATGGAGAAGACAAGCATTAAAGGGTGAAATGAGAAATGAGGTTTTACCTAAAAATATTTTAATGATTGGACCAACAGGAGTTGGTAAAACTGAAATTTCTAGAAGACTATCCAAGTTAGCAGAAGCACCTTTTGTAAAAGTAGAGGCAACAAAGTTTACAGAGGTTGGTTATGTTGGAAGGGATGTTGAACAAATTATAAGAGACTTACTTGAAATTGCTATTGCAATGGAAAAAATAAAAAAAAGAAAAGAAGTTAATGCAAAAGCTCAAAAATTAGCTGAAGACAAAGTTTTAGATGCACTCGTTGGAAACAAAGCAAGTCTTGCTACAAGAGAAAGTTTTAGAAAAAGATTAAGAGATGGTGATTTAGATAATAACGAAATTGAAATAGCTGTTAATGACAATTCATCTCAATCTTCTTTTGAAATCCCTGGTATGCCAGGTGCAAATATTGGCATGATAAATATTGGTGAGATGATTGGAAAATCAGTCAGAAACAAACAAAAAAAGAAAAAAATGTCTGTTAAAGAATCTCATGAAATTTTAATCAACGATGAAGCTGATAAATTAATAGAAGAAGATAATATTATAAAATCAGCCATAGTATCTACAGAAAATAATGGAATTGTTTTTTTAGATGAAATTGACAAAATTTCTGGAAGAACAGATAGAGCTGGTGGAGATGTTTCTAGAGAAGGTGTTCAAAGAGATTTACTACCTTTGATCGAAGGAACGACAGTAAGCACTAAGCATGGTCCAATTAAAACTGATCATATTTTATTTATTGCATCAGGAGCATTTCAACTTGCAAAACCTTCCGATCTACTTCCAGAATTACAAGGCAGACTACCAATAAGAGTTGAACTTGAAGCTTTGACAAGTGAAGATTTTAAAAGAATTCTTAAAGAACCAGATTATAGTTTAATTAAGCAATATGTTGCTCTCTTAAAAACTGAGAATGTAGAATTGGAATTTTCAGAAGATGGAATAGATGCTATTGCAAATATGGCATCAGAAGTTAACACTACAGTAGAGAATATTGGTGCAAGAAGATTACACACTATCATTGAGAGAATTCTAGATGATATTAGTTTTACAGCCTCAGACAGATCGGGTGAAAAAATTATAATTGACTCAGGGTATGTTAAACAAAACTTAGATGAGCTTGTTAAAGATACAGATCTATCCAAATTTATTTTATAGTTAAAATTTATCCCATTGATCGATGGGTGGTAATAAATTTTCACTATTCATAGAATCTTTTGCAACCAAAGTAACATCTGCTGCTATAGAAATTCTTTCTTCTGAAGTTTTATTAAATGATGTTGAGTGCATAGTTTTAGAAGGAAAAATTAATATCTCATCCTCTTCAGGGGTAAATGTAGCCAGTTGTGCATTTAACAGATTAGTTTTAAAAAAACCTTCAACAGATCTTGCATTAAAAATTTGTGGAGCAATTTCATTTTGCAGGGATTCATTGTGGAAATTTATATTTCCATCCTCTTTTGATTTTTTTAAATAATATGCAAATGTAATATGGGATTGATGATGTTTATGAGCATAAATATTTTCATTATTTCTTGAGATTGTTGCCCAAGATCTTTGATAATAAAAATTAAACTTATCATTATTTAAGCCTATAATATTTGTATATTTTTTGATACTTGCCGAAATTAAAGAAAATAGTTTTTCAAATTTTTTGTTTTTAAATAAGAATTCATATCCCTGGGTATCTCCTGTCCATGCAGGTTGTGCACCTTTATCAATTGTGTTTTTACTATTTTTTTCTTGTGATAAAATTTCATTTATCAAAATTTTTCTCTCAGGTTCTGTAATATCAATTTTGTCTCTAAATAAAGCCAAGGGAAATAAGTGAAATAAAGATTTTTCTTTTTCAACGCTCATATTTGTTTTTATTTTTTAAATATATATAAAAAGCACCACTTCCACCATCTTCAATTTTAGCATCTTTTATTTCTATTATCATGTTTATTAAGGTTATATTAGTTTCGATAAACTCAGGAACTGAGTATTTTAATATACTTAAGTCTTTTGAAAGATAGGGGTTTTCAACGTTTTTAGATCTTAAACCCTTACCGGTTATTACAATGATTTTGGTTGCGCCCTCATCAAAAGATTTTTCAATGAACTGTTCTACAGATTTATTTGCTTCTTCGATCGTATAACCATGAAGGTCTATCTTTTTAATTTTTTCATGTCTTATTTTTTTTTTATTAACAAAATCTTTATTGGGTATTTTTTCTTTATCTTTTAAAAAATTTTCCCAATCTAGCTTATCTTTATTTGAAATTTTATTAATCAATTATGTAATTGTATTAATTAATAGCCAGTTAGGATTGGATGACTTTATGTCTTTCGAAAAAACCCACGTGTCGTAAACAGTTTTAATTTTTTCAGCATCGCCAGAAATTACTTTTTTATCCTTATCTCTTATGCATGTTATGATTTCACTGACAAAATCTACAGTAACCTCTAAACTGTTTTCTATTTTCTTATGTGATTTAATAACTGCAGATTTGATTTCTACGAAAGTTATCTCAGCAAAATTACCTTTACTTTCTCTTTCTGAAAGAGCTTCTTTAAATTCTTCATAGACTTTTTTACCTAAAAGCGGTTTGCTAGCTATCAGCTTATTATCACTATCACTAAAATCTGTGACGATTGTTTCATACGCTATCTGCGCACCTTTTAAAAAATCTTTTTGACCTTCTTCATCAAATTTTTCACTTACTGGCTTTACACTTGCAGTAACTTTCTGAATCTCTTTTTCAATTTGTGTTGGAAATTTTCCCTCAAAACCTGTTTTTTTTCCAAGTATTCCCCTTAATCGTAGAAAGATAAATCCAGCAATCATTGCTAAAAGAATAATGTCAATATATTGAAAACTGTAATTCATATTTTAATAATATTTAGTATGTTGATTAATTACAACTAGCAATTTAGAATAAAGACAAATGAACACATTATTATTATTAATTATTGGAATACCAATAATTGAAGTCTATTTATTCATTAAAATTGGGTCTCAAATTGGTGCGTTTAACACTATATTGCTTATTTTCATTACCGCTTTTTTTGGAATAATTTATGCGCGCTATGAAGGTTTCAATACCCTGAAGTCTGGCATGTCTCAAATTGTTAAAAATGAACTTCCAGTTTATGAAATTATATCAGGTGCGGCATTAGCTTTTGCAGCTCTGCTTTTAATTTTACCTGGTTTTGCTACTGATTTATTGGGTCTGTTGATTATTTTTCCACCTACAAGAAAATTGATTTTTAAAAGGGTATCTACTACACAGAAGTCTAATGACAAAAAACATGATTTTATTAATGGAGAGTATGAGGATATAGAGGAAGATAATGACAGAAAATTATAAAATATTAGCTGAATTTGTAAAAGATATATCTAGTGAAACACCAGACATTGAGAGTTATATTTTTGTGAAAGAAAAAATTTCTAAATATCAACTAAATATAGACATTAACTCTAAAGCCTTAAAAAATAACATGATTGAAGTCAACACTACGCTCAAATTTGAGGATAAGGAAATGAGTGAAAAAAAATCCTATTTTGAGATAGTTTATACTTCAATTGTAAAGGTTGATGAGGAAATAAAAAATAAAAAAGATTTAGAAAAAATTTTACTGTGTGATGTTCAAAATAAAATTTATCCTAATTTAGAAAAAACATTTTTAAACCTTCTTCATAATTCTGGGTTTCCTGAAATAAAAATGGATAAAAAAATAGATTTTACTCAATTATATAAACAAAGATCTAATTAAAAATAATTTTTCTTTAAACTGCTTTTTAAATATTCTTTATGCTTTTTAAGCTCTTCTTCAGTTGGTCTAACAATTTTTTTATAGTGTTGGCTCACTTTATTTGAATTTATTGTTATTTTTTCATTATCTTCGTTTTGAAAATTTAAGGTGGGCTCTTTTTGATCTAGAAGATTAATATAAACTTTAGCTAATAAATCACAATCAACAAGAGCAGTGTGCTGAGTTCTTTTAGAGTTATCTATTCTGTATCTTTTGCATAGTGCGTCAAGACTTATGGGTGAACCTGGGAATTTATCTCTAGCTAATGCCAAAGTATCTACAACATTTTCATTATTCAATTTTTTCTTACCCAATAATGCTAGTTCGTTATTCAGGTGAGATAAATCAAATTCAGCATTGTGAATTATCAGTCTTTTATTTTCTATAAAATCTAAAAAATCATCAACAACATCAGAAAATTTTTTTTGTTGTGCTAGAAATTCATCGGTATAACCATGAACTTCAAGCGCTTTCTCAGATACTTTTCTTTCAGGATTTAAATAGCAATGAAATCTATTTTTTGTTGCTACAAGATCTTCAATTTCAATACAGCCTATCTCAACAATTCTATGACCGTCTTTAACGAATAAACCTGTTGTTTCCGTGTCTAATATAACTTCTTTCATCTACAATATGTCTTTCAAAATTTTTTTTATACTTTTATTAACAGGTTTTTTAGTAAAATTATTTTTAATAATAAATTGAGATTTTTTTTTTTTATAATCAAGTGGTAATTGAATATTTTTAAATTTTCTTAAAAGTTTTAGGTTAAAACTCTTTCTTTTCTTTAATCTTTTCAAGATATCTAATTTCTTAGATTTAATGAATACTAAAATATCATTTTTTTTATTAATTTTATTTTCTAATAGAAGTGGAATATCTAAAATAACAATCTTCTTACTTTTGTTTTTACTTAAAAATATATTCATTTTTTTTCTTATTTCTAAGTGAACAATTTTTATAATCTTTTTAAGATTAGATTTATTGGCTAATATTGCATCTGAGATTTCATTCTTATTTACAGGAAAAGAGTGGATATATTCTGGTAAAACCTTTTTTAACTCATTAAAAATTTTTCTATCTTTTTTATACAATTTACCAACCTCAGCATCTGCATTAAATACTGGATAGCCAAAGTTCTTAGCTACATAACTTTTACCTGATCCAATGTCTCCTAAAATTCCTATTCTAATCATAAATCTAAAAGTTCAAGTACTTCATTATTAATTTCTGGTTCAACTCCATGCCAAATTTTAAAAGCTGTAAAGGCTTGATAAATAAACATTAATTTTCCATTTTCTGTTTTGTTGCCTGTTTTTTTTCCTATTTTCAAAAAATTTGTTTCCTGGGGGTTATAAATAACATCATAAAAAAATTTGTTTTTCCCAACTTTAGAAAAGTCTAAATTTATTTGATCTTTTTTATTTAATCCTAAGCTCGTAGCATTAATGATCATGTCGAATTCTGTAATCTCACCCCAATCTATAATTTTTATATTTTTAAAAAGATCTTTTAAATTTTTAGCTTTATCTTTAGTTCTGTTACTTATAGTTATCTCAGAAACTTTCATTTTATTTAAAACAAAAATTATTGATGGCACTACTCCACCAGAACCTAATATTAAAATTTTTTTGCCTGTTACTTTGAATTTCGATTTTTTAATACCACTTTCAAACCCACTAATATCTGTGTTGTCTCCAATTACTTTGCCTTTATCTAAATAAATAGTATTAACAGATTGGGTGCTTTCAGCCTGTAAACTTAGTCGATCTAGATAGGGTATAACCACCTTTTTGAAAGGGACAGTAACATTAATTCCATTTAATTTTCCTTCCTTAACTTCTGAAATTAAACTTTCAATTTCATTTTCATTTAATTTTTGTTTTTTATAAATGGCATTAATATTATTGTTTTTAATCCAATAATTATGTAATTTTGGTGACAACGAGTGTTCGATAGGATTTCCTATAACTAAATATTTTTTCATTTATAATTATTTAAATATTCTTTAATCTTTTTAATTGGTAATCCCATTATAGTATTCTCATCACCATCTATTTTAGAAAATAAAAACCTACCCTCACCCTCAATTTGATAAACATTATAAGCATATAGCGCTTCGTCACTTATTTTATTTAAGTATTTTATAAGCTCATCATCTCTCATGCGTTTCATAGTTAAAGATGCTCTGTCCGTATGATTCCATATCATTGAGCCATTTAAAGATATACAAACTGAACTTATTAGGTGATGTGTTTGCCCATTTAAATTATGAAGAGTTTCTAGGGCTTCTTTTCTGTTAGTTGGTTTTGAAATTATTTTCCCATTAAGATCAATAACACTATCGGCACCCAAAACTAAATTGTCATTTCTTTTTTGGCTTATCTTGTTTGCTTTAAGTTCGGCTAGGTTTTTAGAAATAATTTCTGGTGTTGCTTTTTCTTTTAACAAACTATCTTTTATAGTGTCTTCGTCAATATTTGAAGGTTCCACAATAAATTTGATTTGATTTTCTTCTAAAATTTTTTTTCTAACTCCACTTTTTGAGGCAAGTATTATTTTATCAATCATTATTTTTATATATTTCATGTATTTTAATAATCGATGCTGCGGTTTCTTCAACAGATTTTCTTGTGACATCTATTGTTGGCCATTTATATTTGAAAAAAGTTTTTTTAGCATCCTCAACCTCTTTTTTGATTTTTTGTATATCTGTGTAACTAGTATTTTCTCTTTCTTTTAAAGTTATCATTCTATTTTTTCTTATATCTACCAGTCTTTCTGCTTCTGTTGTTAGCCCCACGACGCAAGTCATTTTAGGGTTTTGTTTTAGGCTTTCCGGAATAGATTTTTCATTAACCAAGGGAATGTTTGACGTTTTAAAACCTTTGTTAGCAAGGTAGATTGATGTTGGGGTTTTGCTTGTTCTACTAACTCCTAATAATATTAAATCAGACTTATCTAGCTCCTCTAACATATTTCCATCATCATGATTCATTGTAAATTGAATGGCCTCAATTCTTTTATAGTACTCTTCGTTAAGTGCGTGTTGCCCACTCGGAACATGTGATGCCTGTTGGTTCAATAATTTTGAGAAACTAAGAATTAAGTTTCCCAGCACACTGAAGCAAGGAATTTTCTTTTCATCGCTTTTATTAGCTAGAAACTTAGCAAGGCCACTATCTACAATTGTATATAAAATTATCGCATTTTTATTTTTTTTCGCTTCCTCAATAATTTTTACGACTTGGTTTTCTGTTCTTGTAAAAAAATAAGATTTAATCTCATATTCAATATTTTTAAATTGGGCCTTAATTGCTAAAAACACTCTATCTAAAGTTTCACCAGTGGAATCCGAAATAAGGTATATTTGATATGTATTACTCATGAATAAAATGTTGATAATTAAGTATTATTTTTATCATCTTTTAAATTAATGATGTTTTTTATTTTTCACTGTAAAAACTGGTTTTTATAAACATTAATAAACATAAAAAACATTAATATACATTTTATCTAACAAAATTAAATAAGGTCGCACTTTAAAACCTCTCTTCACTTCTATAAATTATTAATTGATAATAAATCGTGTATAAAATATGTAAAACAATTAATTACCATTATTCACATAGCATATAACTAATACTATAATTAAATATTTACTTATTATTATGACACCCATTCAAGAAACTATAATAAATAAAAAGACAACTAATTCTCCAATATGGTTAATGAGACAAGCAGGAAGATATCTTCCAGAGTTTAGAGAGATTAGAAAAGTAAATCCAGACTTTATTAATTTGTGTTTAAATGAAAATTTATCATCAGAGATTACTCTACAGCCATTAAAAAGATTTGAACTGGATGCAGCAATAATTTTTTCAGATATTTTAATGTTACCATATGGTTTAAATCAAAAAGTAGAATTTAAAAAAGATTTTGGTCCACAACTTGGCCCACTATATTTAAATGAAATATCTAAAGTTGATGAAGTTGATTTCATAGAAAAACTTTATCCAGTTTATAAATCAATTAAAAAGGTAAGTGAAAATAATTTAATCAAAAATAAAAACGTAATAGGATTTGTTGGAGCACCATGGACGTTATTAGTTTATATGATTAATAAACATTCACCAAAAAAAGAATTAATAAAAGATTTTTTTAAGGATGAATTTTTAATTAATAGAATTTTAATAATATTAGAAAAATTTTTGAAATTGCATATCAACCAACAAATAAAAAGTGGTGCGACTGTAATTCAAATCTTTGATAGCTGGGCTGGATTGTTAGAAGACAAAGATTTGCCAAACTATGTTTATATCCCAACATTAAATTTAGTTGATTATGTAAAATCATTAAACATACCGGTGATCTGTTTTCCAAGAGGAGTAAAAAAATATAAAAACTATTGTGATATTGTTAAACCTGATGCTGTCAATATCGACCATGATGTAAATCCAGTTTCTATATGTAAAGAAATTAATATACCCGTCCAGGGGGGGCTTGATCCAAAAATATTATTAACTGATAAAGAAAATTTGAAAAAAGAAGCAACAAGATATCTAAATGTATTCAAAGATCATCCATATATCTTTAATTTAGGCCATGGCGTATTGCCCCAAACAGATCCTAATATGGTGGATTATTTGGTGAAGATGGTAAAAGATTATTAAACTGAAAACTAAAACAATATTTATAAAAAATTATTTATTATGACACAACAGTACACACACCCAAAAAGAAAAACAAAAGTTGTGCTTGTTCAGCTTGGATCACCTTCGGAGCCAACAACTAAAGCTTTAAGAAAATATCTTCGTGCATTTTTAGGAGACCCAAGAGTTGTTGATATAAACCCATGGCTCTGGAAAATAATTTTAAATTTTTTTGTGTTACCCTTCAGGCCACAAAAGTCTGCAAAGCTTTATGCAAGAATCTGGGATGGAGAAAGTTTTCCACTGATAACTAACACAAGAGATTTTACAAAAAATGTAAGTGAGGAATTAAAGAAAATTGATCCAGAAGGTTATGTCGAAGTAAACCATGCTTTTCTTTTATCACCTCCATATGTAAATGAAGTTTATGATGATTGGGAGGATGATTTAAAAAAAGGTATTGGCGCAACAAAGTTATTAGTCATACCAATGTTTCCTCAGTACTCTGAGGCTACAATAGCTTCAGGCATAGACGCATTGGCAAAAGAGTTGTCAAAGAGAGTAAAAATACCAACCTTCGAAGTCATCACAAACTTTCACAGAACACATGCTTTCATTGATAATTCTGTGAATCAAGTTGACTCAAAATTAAATGAATTAATGAATGAAGGAAAGAAAATCGACAGCTTAGTAATAACTTTTCATGGAATGCAAAAAAGGCGAGTTGTCAGTAAAGGCGATGACTACTATAGACATTGCTTTGAAACATTTAATCTTATCACTAATAATTTAAAAAATATTAAGCCAGAACAGTGTATGATGAGTTTTCAAAGTCGCTTTGGTTCTGAGGAATGGATAACGCCCTATACGGAAGATGTAATCAAAAAATTAATTTCTGAAGGCAAGAAAGAAATTGTAATATATTCTCCAAGTTTTGTTGCAGATTGTCTCGAAACCACTGATGAATTAGGTCATGAGCTAGTAAATGATGCAAAAGAATGGGGCGGTAATGTCCATCCAGTAGAATGTCTTAATACCAACAAAGACTGGTGTAAAGATTTTGCAAAATACACCTTCATACAAGCAGAAGGCTCAGCACAGGATAAAGAGGATATAGAATACCAAGTTGAAAAAAAATATTATCAGAAAATGCCACAACAAATAATGAATAAAAAATAGTATCAATTAAAATGTCTGGTTCTTTAATAATTTACTCAAGTACAGATGGTCAAACAAAAATTATTTGTGAAAAAATAAAAAATTTTTCAAAAAATAGTGAATCTATAAAATTAATTTCTCTAGAAGAAGCAAGTGATTTTAATCTTCAGTCTTATGAAGATATTATAATTGGAGCAAGCATCAGGTATGGAAAACATAATAAAGATTTATATAAATTTATTTCTTCAAACAAAGAAACACTTGAAAAAAAAAGAAGCGCTTTCTTTTCAGTAAATGTTGTTGCAAGAAAACCAGAAAAAAATACTCCAGAAACAAATCCTTATATGAAAAAGTTTTTAAAAATTTCAAATTGGAAACCTGATAAGTTAGGTGTGTTTGCTGGCA
>Ga0209709_10003870_pt1 | contig 12259 bp, 9 predicted proteins | sample ArcticOcean_MG_C_2_FD_187435 | JGI IMG/M metagenome (GOLD analysis project Ga0209709, IMG submission 187435) | Marine microbial communities from western Arctic Ocean - ArcticOcean_MG_CB4_136 (SPAdes) (version 2) | ecosystem: Environmental > Aquatic > Marine > Oceanic | place: Arctic Ocean... | reverse complement strand
TGGGGCTCTACGAATCTGTCAAAACAGCGAACTAATCGATAAGATTAATTCGTGTTTACGCGGTAATGATTCTCAAGGTTGTGGCAAATGTTGGAAATGTTTTCACAAAAATGGACCCTTGGGGAGGGAAGTTGACCTTCATTCTAAGGAAATTAATGAATTCCTTGCGACTAGGCCTCTAAAAACAGCAATGCAGGCACTTTGGGCACTACAGAACATGAAGTTAGAACACCTTGTTCCCGATTTAGAACCTCTACTGGAATCCGATTTAGGGTGGTGGCAAAAATACTACCCCCCCGGCTTTGATTTACTCCCAGACTACTTGAGAAACTATGTACACGATAGGATTGTTGAAGAATTAGAGCCTATGCCCTTACCTTATCAGTTAGAAGATGTTGATCTATTTCCTGTCGAAAAAGAAGATGTTATTGTGCCTAATAATAAGTGATGTGTGAGATATATGGACAATTCAATTGATGACGCCATATTAGCACGTAATCGGCAAAAAATAGCTTTTGAGCGCTCAAAAAGAGAGTTGCGAAGACTGAAATCTTCGGTTTCCTTTCGCATTGGAGTGCATCTAACAACTTCGGTTCGTAAACCTTGGATGCTATTGCTATTGCCATTTACCTTCCCATTATTGATCTTTAAAATAGGATTAGAAAGATTAGGAAGAGTGGAGCATCCAGTTGCAGATGTAGAGGAAAGTGCTATTTTACCCCGTAATAGCGTAGTTCTTTTCCCAACGAATGGGGTTGGTTTTGGTCATTTTACCAGACTATATTCAGTAGCCAAACGGTTGCGAAGAGATGACCCCGAACTAGAAATAGTTATTTTTACCACAATGCCAACTCTTCACCTACCATATACAGACGGATTCGTAACCTACCATCTGGCAGGGAGGCACAAGAATTCACAAATGGAAGCGAGCACATGGAATACTTTGGTCGATGAAATGCTCTCTCTAGTTATTGATATCCATAAACCAAAAGAGTTCATTTTTGATGGTGCTTATCCTTATAGAGGAATGTTGAATTCAATTGCTGGGAAAAAATGGCTTCGCAAAACATGGGTACGAAGAGGGACCTTTAGGAAAGGTAGCAGAATACCTGTCGATAGCATCCAACACTTTGATTTAATTATTCATCCACAGGATGTAGTAGAAATCGCTCAGAATGACCTCGAACACGAAGTGGATGTTCTAATGGTTCCACCAATTACTCTAATTGACAAAGCTGAAATGTGGGATAGCTCGAAGGTCAAAAGGCGATTTGGAATACCATTGGATTCACGTGTCGCATATGTACAATTAGGGGCTGGAAAGATTAATGATATTGATTCGGAGATTAGTTACGTGATTTCTGCTCTATTAGAAGAAGAAAATTTGTATGTTGTTCTGGGTGAATCGATGTTGGGGGATAGACTTGACATCGATCGAGATAGAGTGCATGTACTGCGCGATTATCCAAACTCGATTTACCTCAATGGCTTTGATTTTTCGATCCAGGCAGGGGGATACAATTCTTTCCATGAAATGAGAAAAATGGCGATCCCTACGCTTTTCTTACCCAATTTGAACACTGGCATGGATGATCAAGTAACAAGATGTGAAAATGCAGTTTCTGAAGGGTGGGGTTTGGTGAATCTCAACAGAAGTCGTGAAGGTATAAAACAGGATATTAGTTCATTATTGTCTTTGGATTGCTCAGAATTACATCAAGAAATAGGTGAGAATGGAGCGGATGTCATTTCCTCCCATCTTCTCTCATCCAAAATCATCGATGTTTCGCCTTGAAGCACATTCGATGATGGGTGTAAGTTTTCTATGAAGTGCTCTGAGCCCACTTTATGGCTGAACCGACAGACATGTCATCTGAAAAAGTTCTAGTTACTGGAGGGGCCGGTTTTATCGGGTCTCATCTATGCGATGCGCTAATCGAAAAAGGGGCAGAAGTCGTTGCTCTAGACAATCTTTCAGCGGGAAAAATAGAGAATATTCAACACCTATTGGCGCATGAGAGGTTCCAATTCATCAATGGAGACATTACCGATAGGGAAACCTGTGATGCTGCTGTAGATGGTTGTACTTTAATCACCCATCAGGCTGCAGTTGGATCTGTCCCTAGATCTATTGCTGAACCATTACATACTCTGACAAATAATATATTCGGAGCTATCAATTTGATGCTCGCAGCAATAGACGCAGGTGTAAAGAGAATTGTCCATGCGTCAAGCTCTTCTGTGTACGGCGATGATGAGACCCTTCCAAAGAAAGAAAAAGAAACTGGAAAGGTACTCTCCCCTTACGCTGCTAGTAAAAGAACAGTCGAACTACTTCAGGAATCTTTTTCCAATTGCTATGATATCGAAATAGTGGGATTGCGATACTTCAACGTCTTTGGTAAAAGACAGGATCCTGCGGGAGCATATGCTGCCGTTATTCCTAAATTTGTAGATTTACTCTTATCTGGAGAGGCCCCTCTGATTTTCGGTGATGGCGAGCAGAGTAGAGATTTCACTTTTGTAAGCAATGTTGTCAGAGGAAATTTAATCGCATTAACCACTGACTCCAAGGTCGGATTAAATGGAGAGGTATTCAATATTGCATGCAGTGGTACTATTACCGTGAATGATTTATTCTACACCATTAGAGAGATTCTGGCAGTAGATAACCCTGAAATCTCAAAGATTAATCCAGTTTTCACTGAGCCCCGCAAAGGCGATATCCTTCATTCGTTCGCAAATATAGACAAAGCACGAGATGTCCTTGGATTTGAACCAAAAATAGGCCTCAAAGAGGGTTTAGAACATACAATTGGCTACTACAAAAAAGAAATTTGATGAGGTCTCATCATGCGTCTTGAGTTATCTAGTACAGAAAATTGTGTCTCCTTCCATTTCCTTATTGAAGAGCATGATGAGGCAGTAGTTGCCAATTCAAAGATGGATAATACAACATTTACATTTGCCGGACCTGTGGGATGGAGTATTGATGAATGCCATCCAGATCACATAGCCCTAGCAGCGATACTATGTGCCTATCCATGGGCCCGAGATGTACTGCATCTGCCATTTGAGGTGAGTGAAAGATTTAGTGAATCTTTTGCTGGCTTAAGATTGAAAGTTGAGCCATGTAGCGCAAAAATCAAACCATATGTTTCTGGTGATAATTCGAAACCTGGCCTAGCATTCAGCGGTGGTGTTGACTCGACTGCTGCATTATCAGTAATGCCTAAAAGTACTATTCCAATCTTTATGAATCGGCCACAAAAAATGTTGACTAGGACTTTATATGACAAAGATGCTGCATTAAGAGCATGTGATATTCTTGATACAATCGGTTACAATGTCCAAGTTTTAGATTGCGACCTTGAATATTTGCGAAGCCCAATTGGCTTCCCTACTGATTTAGCAAACGCTGTGCCACTCATCCTTACTGCCACTTGGTTCGATATCGATTCAATCGCTTTTGGTACGGTATTAGAATCATTGTATAGTGTCGGACGAAAGGAATTCAAAGAGTATTCTAAAACATCTCATTACAAGGTTTGGTGGAAGCCTTTCGCAGGGGCTGGAATCGATTTGAATTTTCCAGTAGGTGGTGTATCCGAAGTCGGAACAGAATTAATCTGTGCAAAGTCAAAAATCGGCTTTATCGCTCAATCGTGTATTAGAGGAACATGGGAGAATCCATGTATGAATTGCTGGAAATGTTTCCGGAAGGAGATGATTAAATCTGGCTTAAATCTAAAGGAGTACTCTCTTCCAGTTATGAAGAAAATGCTTGCTGCAAGAGATGTCAAAAAGCAGATTAAATTGATCCCAATAAAGCACGAGAATGTACTCCTTTTCTCAGCACAACGACTACGTGACAAAGAATTGCCCCCCTCTATTGCTTCTAGGCTTGACTACAAAGAAGATTTGTCAGCATTAATGAAATGGTATTCCCCTAGCCGGGATTTCATTTATCCCTCACATTTGGAAGCTACTGAGCGAAATTTAATGATGTTACTGGGAGTGATGGATGAAAAAGATTTGGCTATGATTGAAGAGTGGTCGATGAAAGAATGGCTCGAAAGCCTTGAGCGGATTCAAGAAGATAAGAGAACTGAGTCCACTAATTGAGCACAACCCTTCTCGAATGTTACTTGGGAAAGTAATTTGCTCATTTCAGATCTTACTGTATTGTCCAGCAATCTCTCAACGGCTGCCCCTCCCAGAGTATCATGTTCACTTTTCTTGAGAACAATAAATCCCTTATTGAGAGTGGGGAACCAGCGTTCGAGGACTTCGACTTCAGACTTACTATTAGCAATACAAATCGTGGGTAAATTATTCGCAATTGCTGCATGGATTGAATGATAATCAATTCCAATAACTGCACCGTCGGATATGGATTGGATTTCGGAATGGCTACGGTCGAGCATAGTAATTATCGCATAATTACTCTTTATTTCATGTAAAAGATGTGAATCATCGGTAATGACAACAACATTCTCCTGCCCCAATAACTCTTGTATTACTGTATGGTCCTGGATTGCGGTATGATCAACTGAATAATAAATTAATATTGATTCCTCTGGAAGTCTGTATTGCCTCAATACATCTTTTCGTAATATCTCTGCTTCTCCTTGCGCTCGCAGAAAAATAGGGTCAGTAATGATCTGCCCTGACTCTCCAGATAACCCTTCAACATCGTTCTCTGCCATCATTAATGGGTGAATGGTGGCATCAAATGCAGAGAGAGAATCTGTGGGAACCATGTCCAAAGATAATGCCTTCGTGCTAGTTCGAAGCCAATAGCGGTTCATGTTTTCTCGTTCTTCGATACTATTGATTATGCATCTATATGGATAATCTCCATCGAATATGAAATTTGATGGCCTAAATACATCTAACAGATCTTCAAGAAGTGACTGTATTAGCCTATTCCACTTAGTAGGGCTCATAGTTTCAAATTTTGAACGAGCGGGTAAATTGAACACCTGTTGATTACTAGAATTTAGATACTCAGAACATGATGATAATGTGATATGGATTACCTGGGTGTCTGAAGATTTTTCTTTAAGCGCCTTTCCGATTGCTAAAGAGCGCTGATAATTCGCCTTGCCGGGGGAGTCGTCGCTGAATAGTATGCAACAATTTCTTACAATTACTTCCTCCTCAGGATTCGATATAATTTTACGATTTTTTATTGTATCACCAATAATTCGAAAAAGAAGAAGTGGGGTGGTAATTGGTAATAGCAGTATCATCCACGGTTTTTCGAAGGATTTTACTAAGTGATTACTAAATCTGAAAGATGCTGATGCGCGAATCCGGTGATTTTCTTCGCGGAATCGCAACAAACGTGCGTTGGTAGTAGTGATTTCACCATATCGCTCGCCCTCCACGTGTATCGCTGATTGGAGGGGTCATATCTTTCTTCTGTGAATAAATCAGTGATTCTATCAATAGATAGAAAACTATCAGTTAGCTGTTGTGTGCTGGAGAGGTTATTTCTACAACCTGCATCACCCTCTGGTTAGGATGTGTGAGCTGTAGATGTTAGATTCTCAATCTGATGTTGTTGATTCGGCCAAACAAAAAAATCGTAGCGGTTTGAGTTTCAGACAGCGAAGATTAGATTTGAGAAAGGTTAGATTTGAAAACTTGACTTTTCTACCATCACGAAAACAAATTACTCCGCGCCAAATGTATAATGATCGAAAAGATAAGCTTCTTCAGAGTCGAATGTTGGAATCTGTCATCAATCAGACCATTCATGATTCAGAAGATATCCTTCTATTATTGCGCTCACTCAACAGAACTGGCGGTCATGATTCTGTAATCAGGGTCCATATCGCTTGTTCAACATTGTTTGATGACTCAGAAAAAATTGCTTGGGAGATTTGTTTTGCTTATGGTAGCGTCGAGGATAAAACTCAACTTGAATTTCTATGTAATCGTCTCTTCTCGATTTATGGAGATCAAGGTACTAATGCTCGTCTTTATCACGCCCTATTGCTTGCAGATTGTTCCGATGAAATTATTTCAGAATGTGCATATCGCATCATTAGAAATGAAAGTCGAGCAAGTCAATATAATCTTGCGAGGGTCGCATTCAATTCGAAAAAATACGAATTATGCATCGCTCATTGCGTATCCAAGGAACCTAGACCAATTATTCTAAAGGCGAGAGCACAGAATCGATTAGGTCTTGCAAATGATGCTTTCTTGACAATCAAGACACTGAAACCACTAACTACAGATCCTACTTTTACTGATGAAATCATTAATACTTTGTTGGAGATAGGCCATCCGGAATTGATTGAAAATTGGTCGGCTAATTCCACTCGTGATATCGATGAGTTAAACGGAGCGATTCTTACCGCAAAACTTGTTTACTCGGTCAATGATGGTGATGTTGATTCAAGTATTGAGACCTTCACAAGCCTGATGGGTCTCGGAATTGGCATAAATAAGAAAATTATTCTTCGACTCTTGAAGAAGATGGATGACATTGAAAAGGGATTAGACAAATTGATGTTTGAAGCAAAAAACAACACCATACAACTCTGTGAACTCTCGATGTATGCCTCCCTCTTTGGATTTGATGTTAAGGCAAAAGTAGGATTTCAGTCGGTTATCCTCCGCTATCTTTGTAGAAGAGATGATGAAAAATTAGTTGATACTTTAATCTCATGTATATGGCAAACATCCAGGCTGGATTTAATAGCATTTCTCTTCAACACAATGATGCAAATTAACAATCATAATGCCATTGAAATTGGATTTGCAGCATCGGTTGAAAAGATTAGTCGAATGACAGGATGGTCGCCCTTAGCTAGTTCCAATAATGATCGAAATGAATCTTTAATCGAAGTCATAATATTACGTGAAATGCTCCATAATATCGTACCTTCTGAAAGTCATTATGATGCTGAACCTCGAAGAGTGCTATTGGTAAATAACTCTCTTAAAATTGGAGGAGCTGAACGCCAAGTCGCCAGGTGTCTCTCCTCTGAAGGTCATGTTTCATCACTCGCCGTATGGAATATTAATGTCAATAATCATGATAATTCGTTCATAGAAGAAGTAGAACAACTTGGAATTACAATTCATGACTATTCATCGGCTCAAAAGGAACTTCCACCAAATATTGAGAATCTTATCCAAAAATATATTTCCCTCATTCCTGATTCGCCTACATTAAATCCAAATTTGTTGATTAAGATTAGAAACCTCTGCTCTATTATTATTGAGGAACGTCCATCGACTCTATTTCTTTGGCAAGATACTACAAACATCATCGGTGCTATAGCAGGAATGATTTGCAACGTACCTCGTATTATAATGTCAGCACGATCTCTACCCCCATTCTCTGATGAAAATGATGACTTCCCGAATAAGGGATCAAAGTACTATTACAACAACAGATATGTGAAAGCACTTTATTCTACATTGCTGGAATCACCACAGATTCACCTCTGTCACAATAGTAAAAAGAGTGCAGAAGTATATGCAAAATGGCTAAACATCAACATTGATGACATCAGTATCTTGAATAATGGATTCGATATGAAACGGATGGCTGAATGCATGAATCCTATTGAAAATAAAATCCCTATCGTTGGTACTGTATTCCGGTTTGTCGATGTTAAAAGACCTGAGATGTGGATTGAGGTTGCAAGAAGGGTGCATCAAGAATTGAATGGAGAAGTGATTTTTAGATTGATAGGAGATGGTCCGAGAATGGAATCATGTAAGTCAATCGTAAAAGAAATCGGTTTGGAGGATAGCTTCGAACTTCTTGGTTTCAGAAACGATGTATTAGCACAACTAAATTCTTTTGATGTATTCCTTATGACTAGTTCGATTGAAGGATTGCCTAATGTCTTAATCGAAGCCCAAGCAATGGGTGTACCTGTGGTGACAACTGATGTCGGTGGAGCTTCAGAGACATTTATTGATGGAGTTACTGGTCATCTTGTTAGTGCAAATGATATCGATCTTTTATCCGAAAATATCGTACAAATCATTAGATCAAATGAATGGAAAAAACAAGCACAAGGTGCAGCGATTGAATTTTCGAGGAAGAAATTTAGTATAGAATCAATGCACGAAAAACTTGACGCTTTATTATGGGGTGACAACTGATGAAAAAGGTCCTTCTAATCGCTGATAGACCTGGGTGGGCATATGATATCTTAGCTCAATACCTCGTTGAAGGATTAAATGATTGGCAATGTGAAGTTGCATATATTGTAAATATTCGCCGAAAACCAAGTGAATTTGATGTAAGTGATTTCGATGTCGTTTTCTTTTTCCTCTGGTATGATGCGATGAGGTTTGGTCCTGAATTCAAGGGCTTTTCATTTGATAAGACATGTGTTGGAGTCCATTCCCATGCGTCATGGATCAAACGTGGAATTTCATTAACTCAGGCAAAAGAAATTTGTGAGAGTTTTGCAGCGTGTGGAGTTATTTCTAGCCTACTGGAATCGGAACTAGGCATCGAGAATTCCTTCCTTACACCAAATGGAGTTAATCCCACTCGATTCCCCTTGTCGAAAATACCCTCTACTGATTTGTTAAAATTTATGTGGGTCGGAAACCCCTCTGTATCTCATCACGGCGATAATAAGGGATTTGAGAGTATAATCAAGCCAGTATTCGAGAATTTGAAAGGTGTTGAACTAGTTACTGCAACTCCTGAAAACCCAATATCTCACGATGATATGGGTCGGTTCTACTCGGATGGACATGTTCTAATCTGTATGAGTATGCATGAAGGGGGCCCATTACCTGTAATCGAAGCCATGCATTGTGGACGACCAGTTATTTCAACAAAGGTTGGTGTAGTTCCCGAAATTGTTGAACACGGCATTAATGGTTGGATTGTTGATAGAAGCAGAAGTGCTCTCACCGAAGCCGTCACTAATATTATTGAAAATTCTGATGATATCGAAAAAATGGGTAAAGAAGCTCATGATGCCGTTGTAGATCGAAGTCTTTCTGATATGGCCAATAATTACAGAATGATGTTTGAATCTGTGGTTGCCGAGAAGGGGGTATAATTCTGACTACACGAGCAATCTTGTATCACAAAACCCCTGCTATTTGGAGTAGAATGAAGTCGATTACTGAGGAAGCTCCGTCCTCTGTAGAAGAGTTGAAGGAAACTTTGTGTGAACTCGATCTAGATGAAGTTCCTATCGACATAATGAAGACAGATATCTACGTTGGAATGATGCGTTGGTTGGCAGAAGAAATGAATGTTGATGAGATACATGTTGTTCAGGGGTATGAAAGTTCAGAAGCAAAGAATTGGACGGTCTCAAGTCGAATGGGTTACCGTGAAGTAAGTCCCAACATGTATTACTGGTCTGTTGATAATGTTGCACATCTAATTCCATTTCTTGATAACAAATTCATGATGACAAGAGGTAATTATCCCAGACTCCATACAAATCTAGCAAGTATCAATCCAAATCATGGAGTTTGGCTTCATTATGCAGCAACATCCCTTCACCTCCCTCATCTAAGTAATATGTTAGATTGGTGGGAAAAGAACCATGCTAAGTCAATGAATCATCAAAATAGATTCAATCAATTCATCAGCCTTTTAATCAACAATAATGAGAAACTTTTTCCAGCGTTAATTCATGAAAGGTTCAAAGAAAGTCTGTTCTCTCCGGGAAATAACACACAAAACGAACTAATTATGAAATTAAAAGAGTGGGATGATGATAGATTCAAAGAACTCTCTAAATCACCTTATAATATCGTACTAGTTGATGATTTATCTACAAGAGAAATAATGAAGAAAATTCATCCAAAAGCACTAATTTATACATTTGTCAAACCATGTCTAACTCATAATACTCCAGATCTACAAGAGGAATATGATCTTGTATTTGCTGGAACAACTCTCCAGAAAACCAAGAATCATTCGTTATTTACCGAATTGCTTTCGGGCTTTGATGACATTCTGAATAGAAAACTGAAAGTGGCAATCCTTGGTAATTTAGGTGATAATATCGACTATCAAAACGCGTTAAATCATAATTACAAAATGATTGATATCGATGATTTAGGACAGTTATCTCGTGAACAAGCGCTCACTGTTTTTGCAAAATCGAGAGTGCTTTTATTGACCTCGGGTAGAGATGCCAATCCGCGAGTAATATCTGAAGCTGCAACTTGTGGAGCAAGGGTTATCGCACTAGACATCCTTAGCGATGGGTTTGAAGTTTTATCTTCAAATCCAGCAATTGGATCATTGATTAAAGTTGATCCTTTTACTAAATCATATATTGAGAATGGAAATATTTCCTGCATGATTACGCCTGATTTAGTTAAAGACATTCTAAATGAAATTGAAAAATCTAAAACGTCAATATTTACTAAAGAAGTCGCAAAAAGATTATTCGATTTGCCAAAGAACCTTGAAGAATCACTCGCTGCTATTATCGCTCTCTCGTGAATCTAAAATATCCTTGTATTTGATGAAAGCTTCAGTCGGATCTCCAACAAAAACTATCTTACCCTCGTGCATCAATGCGATTCGATCGCATAACTTTGTCATCAAGCCTGCTGAATGAGAAATAATAACTACTGTTCCTGATTTATCGATCATCTCTCTGACCCTTTTCTGGCTCTTCTCCTTAAATGACTGATCTCCAACCCCTAATACTTCATCAATAATTAGAATATCTGGTGTGAAAGCGGTTGCAACAGAGATACCAAGTCGTGCCTTCATTCCAGAAGAATAAGTTCTGAAAGATCGATAGAAATGATTATCCAATTCTGAAAAATCAATGATATCATCCAGCATTCCATCAATCTTTTTCCTTGACCAACCCATCAATGAGCCATAGAGATACGTGTTTTCTAGGCCAGTGAAGAGATTGTTGAACCCCACTCCAACACCAGCGAGAAGAGAGATACTACCGGAGTACTCGATTTCTCCAGAATCTGGAGGGAAAACACCTGCCATCATTCGAACCATCGTACTTTTCCCTGAACCGTTCCTACCAATAACTCCCAAAACCTCTCCCTGGTACAAATCAAGAGTAATTGGACCAATAGTAGTCTTATCGAATCCTTTCTTCTTTTCATAGCGGTGTTGTGGATAGGTTAGACTGGTATTATCCATTCTAAATACAATATTACTCATGCTGCCACCACCGCTTTATGTGCTTTGGCTTCAAAATACATGGTGCCGAATAAGTAGAATATCGTTGGCAATATCCAGCACAATAGATATCCCCACGGGGGTACATTTGAACTTGTTCCAAGAATAATATCGCGCATTTCAGTAATCGGAACAAGTACTGGATTGAGATGCATCAATATACTGATTGGGCCATCTCCAACAAGTTTTGTCAACATCTCATAGGTCCACATCACAGGCGATAAAAAGAAGCCAATCTTGGTGATGAATTGTGTTAATTTGACAATATCCGGTATTCGTAAGGCAAGAGGGGCTAGCCATACACCTAAACTCCAACCACTGAATCCGATGAATAATAGCCATAGAGGAATTAATAGTAATTCGGCTTGAAATTCTAAATCAAGAATGAAGAACCAGGGTATCAATGCTAGAAGTGATACCAATGCCAATACTAGATTAGTCAGCATACTACTAACCGAAAAGAGAGCCTTTGGAATACGTGTGAATTGAAATAAATTGACATTTTTTGACAAGGTGTTTACTGCATCCGTAAATGATTTTACAAATAATTGGAACCCAATGACTCCTATTAAGACAATGATTGCATAACTCGGATCGGACTTTCCCCGTAAAATCATGAAGGCAAATGTGTATGCAATTGCGAGGAGGGTAGGTTCAATTACTGCCCATGAATATCCAAGCCATGGTTCACGATAACGAGTGTCAAGATCTCTTTTTATTAGATTGCGTACTAATTCCCTTCGCTCCCATGTATCAGTAATTACTGAAAGGGGTGAACGAATGATTGAACGAGTACCCCACATCGGTTTAAGTATAGGCGAATCGTTAGTCATCAATTGACCTCATGTGACTCGGTCTGATGTTTTACCTAAAACCATAATGGTGATTCTTCTACAATAATGCAGTAGTATGGAATAGTGATTGATTTTTCGATTAAGCATTATTGGCGGTGAACATCTCTTTGAGAGAGCCGTCCTCATGCATCTCTAGAGCAATGTCACTACCGCCAATTAATTCACCGTTGATATAGATCTGAGGCATGGTTGGGAAATCCGACCACGCACATATCGAAGGGATTGC
>Ga0209709_10003867_pt1 | contig 12266 bp, 11 predicted proteins | sample ArcticOcean_MG_C_2_FD_187435 | JGI IMG/M metagenome (GOLD analysis project Ga0209709, IMG submission 187435) | Marine microbial communities from western Arctic Ocean - ArcticOcean_MG_CB4_136 (SPAdes) (version 2) | ecosystem: Environmental > Aquatic > Marine > Oceanic | place: Arctic Ocean... | reverse complement strand
AAGATAATTCTGAAGTGACTGATATTAAATACTCGGCAGGTTAGCCGGTGCATCCTTCTAGTAAGGCAATCAAGTGAAGAACTGTCTATTCATAGTCTTAGTATTTTTTATTCAATCTGCTGCTGCAGACAATCTTGGCAATTGTGACTTTCATACTGGGCAATATTTAAATGAGTTAAAAAATATTAACCACATTCAAAAAATTGAAATAAAGATTGATGATTATAGGAAATGGACACTCAATACATTGGAAGCATTTATTTCTAGAAATTCATCTATTACAGATAAATATAAAAAAAAGTTTCAAGCAAAAGTTATTACTTATTACTCTTTCGGCAAATGTACACATCGATCAAAGATTCGACTTCATGGTGACTGGAAGGATCACATAGATTTTGAACAAGGCGGTCGCTTAAATCAGAGTATTGATGTCGCTCTTGAAGATGGCTCAATTGCTAACATAGTAAAATTTAAGTTATTGCTACCAAAAACAAGGCGTCATGAAAATGAAATTTTGCTAACAAAAATTTTAAGAGTTACCGACATGATTGCCCCAAGAACATCGCTTATTAATGTGGATATTAATGGAACTAATGCCGAGATGCTATTTCAAGAGAAAGCATCTAAAGAACTGATTGAAAGCATGAACCGAAGAGAAGGCCCATTATTTGAAGGTGATGAGAGGTTTTTATTCAATAACTATAATATACAAACAGAAGAAACATTTCACTTGTCATTGGAAAACTTATCTCTAGCAAAAATTACAAATGATAATTGGGCGTCCAGCAACCTTATATCAGCTCAAATTGCTCTAAACTCATTCTCGATACTGCAAAAAGTATACATGACATATGGAAGAGACTATTTTAATAACTACGTTCTTGATTGGCGGTTACTAGCACAAAATAATGAGCAATTAATACAGGAATGGGCAATGTTCGAGATATTACTTTTTGCAACCAATAGTACACATGCACTGAGACCTCATAACAGAAAATTTTACTACAATAGTCTAAAAGGAGGCATGGAGCCAATTTACTTTGATGGTAATCCTCGAGATATTAATACGAAATGGATTAGACAGATGCCTCAGTTCAGTGAATATCCTAATTTAAAAAGCGAGCATTTTTTAGCTCTTGAAAAAAAAATTAGAGCAATAGAACCAGACTTTCTCTCCAATGCGATGGAAGGTAATCTTTTTCTAGTCTCAGAGGAGGAAGCTAAAACTATATTAGAAAATATTTTACTAAAAATATCTAGATTACATGAGTCATTTCAAGATTTTCAAAATGGTCTATCCAAAAAATTATCAAATAGTCAGGATAAAAAGACTTCAATTTACCAAAATCTATTAAAAAATATTAGAAAAGCTATGCCAAAATCTAGCATCATTAATATCAATGAGATGCCTTCAGCAGAAAAACCAAATATATTTCCTTCAGATATATGTACTGTGCTGGATAATAAATGCATGAAATATTCTCTCAATATCTCTGAAGTAGGCAGAATGTTAGAAAGAAAAAAATTGGCAAGGCAGAGCTTTGAGTCCCCACTTTTTATTTCTCCAGCGTCTCTTGGGAGCGATAATACAAAAACTCAATTATTTAATAATGGGTTAATTCAGGTTCAGGCGTCTGAGGGTAGTATCTTAAATTTCAATGAAAAAAGTTTCACCCTGTCCATTAATTTAATTACAGCTCAAGATTGGGTCTTAATCAAGAATAGTAATCTTGAGGGAGTTCATGTGATTTTAAAGTCAAGCATTATTTCAAAGGATGTAAAATCTTATACATCTCGATTTAATAGGTACGGACTTACTGGCTGCCTAAATTTGTATAATTCTTCATTTCAAAATACCCGCATTATTGCGGATGCGATTAATACTGCATGCGAAGATGTAATCAACATTATTAATAGTTCTGGGCAAATACAAAGCTTAGAAGTTCATAACGCAAGCGCAGACGGTCTTGACATAGATTTCTCAGATTTAAGTATTAATAGTCTATTAGTTTCCAATGCATTGAATGATTGTGCAGACCTCAGTCAAGGAAATTATCAAATTGAATCTGGTTTTCTTAAAGACTGTGGGGATAAAGCAATTTCTGTTGGTGAAAAATCATTTTTTTTAGCGAAAGATATAGTAATCAATCAAGCTAATATTGGCATAGCGTCAAAAGACTCATCAGATAGCACGGTAGATTTCTTGAGAATTAAAAAAACTAATATATGTGCAGAGGCGTTTCAAAAAAAACAGGAATTTTATGGAGCTAAGTTAAAAGTTAATAATCTTGTTTGTAATGCTAAAGCTCTAAATAAAGATAAAAATTCATTAATTCAAGTGCTATGAGTTTCAGAATAGAAGAAAAAATACCTATGACTGTCAGCGATTCTGATCAATTCTTGCAATCCTTAAAAGACCAAGGCTTGGAAATTCTATTTCCTAAGAGGGTCATTCAATCCAATTATTTTGATTCAAGTAATTACAGCCTTTACAGGGACTCTGAGGAGGGATTGCTGCCAAGAAAAAAAATTAGAATTAGACATTATCCTCAAGCATCTGCAGTACAGCATAACTTGGAAATTAAGATTTCATCAATTGAAGGAAGGCATAAAAATTCAATTGCTCTTTCAAATCTAAAGGTAGAAAGAATCAATAAGCTAGGATACTTTGATTCGGTTTATGGTCTCTTGGAGAAAAAAGTTTCAATCAACTATCAAAGGGAATATTTTTTATTCAAGGGAATAAGAATAACTCGTGACACTAAGATTTTATATCAGGACTTGAAACATAAAAGTAATAATTTTATTGAAAAAGATTCAGTGGTTGAGATTAAAGCGTCTAAAAATACTTCAGTAGATTTTCTCTTAAAAATTATTCCCTCACAAAGAAGAAGATTTTCAAAATATTGCAATGCAATTAAATACCTGAAGATGGTTTAATGAGGAAGATTTAAAATTCGAATAAGGAAATCTTATTTTGACTTAGTACTAGGGCATAATTTAAATCTCTGGGCCCAAATCCATTTGCTATAGACAAAATATTTTTGTATGAATAGCAAGAATATGCTGGCAAAAATTCGTGAGCCCCAGTATCGCCGCTAATAATATTAACCTTACGATAATTTTCTTCTAGCCCGTCAATAATTCTCACTGCAGAATTTAACATCTTAGGTTTGCCAACTGAAGAATTAGCAACAACAGATAGTTCATCTAAAACAATATTGTGAGTAAAGATATATAAATTTTTTTTAGCTGATATATTCTTGTCAATTAAATTTAAAGATTTTTTACCAAGAGTCCAATTATTAATAGTGGTATCTTCTATAAGAAATATTGAATCTTTATCTGACCAAAAGATGGGATAGTTAAACTCAAAAGATAGTTTAAAGATATCTCTAGCAGGGCCATCAGCTATTCCCACATCATGATTTCCTGGAGCAATAAAATACTTAATATTCAATTCTTTGAACATTTCTTGAAATCTCTGCCACTTGTTTAGGGAGGGGTTCCTAAAGATATCTCCTGTAAAAATAACAGCTTTGAGGTTTGGCTTATTATGAACAATCACATCTCTTAAGTTGCCTAATAAATTTTCATCTCTGATTGATGGATGCCCGTAAAGATGGCCAATAATTAAGTAGCTGTCAGCAGGAATATTAGTGATTGGATCAAGATTGCATGATCGCTGATCATTTTTTGAGTAGAATTTTAATTTAAGAGTTGTGAAACTAGCTTTAGAGAAATTTAGAAGATCTACGTATTGGTATGGTCTTGAATATTCTAAAAAAATACCTGCAAAAAAGCTGGATAAAATTACAATAGACACAAGAAAAATTTTTGTTGACATCAAGCTGCCCTCGATATAATCCTAACGCTGTTCATTTGATGATTCGATATAAGCCAAGTATTGCTCCAATGAAATAACCAGGTATTTTGGCTATATCTATTATAAAACCAACGATACCAACTAATAGCCATCTTATTGGAAACAAATATGATGTATGAATCCCTCTTGTCAATGGGCAATATAGCCCCCTATATAAGATTCCAAGAAGCAACAATGATGCTAAGTAAATCTTAGTAATATGAGGGAAGTAATATATAGATTCTTCCACCCAATTCGCCATTGCAGCATTCCATTTCAATACTAAGTACGAGGAAAGCAAAAACATGGCGGTCATGATAATTTTAAGCCAAACCCTTTTCGCAGGCTCAGAAAATTGTCGATATAAAATTAATATGCCAGCAGAGAATAAACTTAAAAAATAAAAATAGCTTTTTGTAATATTTGGGATATAAAAATTACTTGACTCCCAGCCCACAAAATTATTCCACTGAGGGATTAATAGTGTTATTAAAACTATCACTACTCCAAAGATAATGATTTTCATTCTTAATTGCACATCAATTTTTGCACTATGCAGTCCGTAAGTGAATGCACGCTTAAGCTCTTGTGATAAATCCTTAGAGATGCTGTTATACAGAAGTGTTGGCTGTTCATGGGTATAACATGAAATATTCATGTGCCTAATCCTATCCCTCCACTCTAGATCATCTCCGGTTCTAACGCCTTCAATAAAATTTCCAACCTGTAGAAATTTTTCTTTAAAGAGAACTGAGCCTGGTGTTGTTTCCACTGGTTTGGTTCCATATATACATGCTTGCAATATTTTTTGAAAAGCAGTTTCGGCATCATAGTAAGTAGATCCAAAACAGACATCATGCTTGGCCGATAAAAGGAGGTTTACATTAATTTCAAGCCAACTTTGGATAGGGATTGTTTTTGAATCTAAGATCGCCACAATCTCACCGGCACAGTGTTTAATTCCAAAGTTTCTAGCCTCACCAGGAAACATACTTGAAACTTTTATGTAACTTATCTTGATTCTATCTCGATAATCATTGCATACACTTAAAACTGAATCATCTAACGAGGAATCGACAACTATTACCTCATAAGGAAAGTAAGATTGAGATATTAGAGATTCTAGTACCTTTTCTACCGAAGAGGGTAAGCCAAGTGTTGGAACTACAACGCTAACATTCATTAGGTTTTAAAATGCTCTATTAGATCTAAGATTCCGCTATCTAAAGAAATAAATGTTTTGTCATATGCACTTTTAAATTTTGCGAGGTCTGGTTTTCTTCTCGTCATGTCGCCCTCCTTAAGAGGATCTAAAAAAATAATCTTCGAACGTGAATTTGATAACTGAATTATTTTAGTGGCTAACTCTTCAATAGTTACTTCAACATCAGAACCAACATTCACCACATCATTCAAAAATAATCCTTGGTGCAAGCAATCAACAGTAAAATTGATATTGTCATCAACATGCAAGAAGGTTCTTGTTTGATTGCCGTCTCCGTAAATGGGTATATCTTCATTATTTAAAGCTAATTCAATGAACTTTGATATCACAAAATCTCTAGATTGTAAGGGACCATAGGTATTAAAGAATCTAAATATTGTAAAATTTAGATTAAACTCCTTTTGATATGTTCTAAAGAATGACTCTCCAAGATTTTTAATAATTGCGTAAGGAAGTCTAGAATTTAATGGGGTGGTCGTCTCATTTTGAGGGATTTCAAATGGCTCGCCGTAAACCTCTGAGGACGAAGCAAAAAAAACTCTATTGGAATTATGATCAACTGCAAGTTTCAGAATATTCTTAAAGCCATCAATATCTTTTAGAACTAATAATGGATTGCGCTGCGTTCGTTCAACCCCAACCACAGCGCTATAGTGGAAAATAAAATCAAAAGTACCTATGTCAGATAATTGATCAAGACTTGTATCTTCATTAATATCACCAAATAAAAAATTTATATTTTTGGATTGATGTAAATTTTTTATGCTACCAGTTAGCAAATTATCTAAAACATAAATTAAATGATCGCTTTTACGAGCCAGTCTATTTGCTAAGCTAGCACCAATGTGTCCGGCTCCACCTGTTATTAAAATCCTGATCATTTTTTAAATTATTTTAAGAAAGCTCGCTTGATTGAAAAATTTAATTTGCATATGTAAATAAAAAGAATAGAAAAGCAAAGTAAAAGCGATAAAAAAATAGTGTTTAGCAAGTATTCTAACTCAAAAGCTTGATTACTAATCATTAAATATCCAGCCAAGGCAATCTCGATGCTTAAAACGAATAAAAGAATAAAGTTCTTCTTGAAAGCCTGAAAAAATGATTGGTGATAGCCTATGAAATTTTTTAAGATAATAAAAAAGATTATTGGCATCAAGACTTTATAAGAAATCACTTCAGAGTATCCAGTAAAAAAAGAGAATAAAAATTGCCCAAACATCATAGAAACCAATATTAATGTAATTGATAAGAGCAAATACTTAAAAGTAAAGATCTTTAAGTGTGTAAATTTTTTAATTGTAGATGCACTTTGTCCCACTTCAAGCAATGAAATAGGAAGAAAAATAGATAGGTACAAAATGATAGGAAGAGAGAAAATTCTATAAATATTTGACCAAATGCCTGCTGCCTCAGCACCAATTTTATAATTGATTAGAAATAGCCATAAAAATGATCCGAAAGCTGAAATCAAAGCAACTGTTGTTGGTGCAATTTTAGTAATGATGTTTTTTATACAATGTTTGAAAATTAGAGAATAATTCAATTGCGAGCCCTTTGTTTCAAAAAAAATATTGGCCAATATAAAACACAATACGAATGAGTATGAAGATAGCCATGCTGTTAGAGGAGAGTCATAGGAAATAGAAAAAAATATTAAAGCTATGGGTGGCAAGGATTTGAATAAAATATACTTTTTGTAGGAGTCGTTTCTAAGAAAAAAAGAGGTTAATATTTCATTTAAGGAAATTGAAAGAGATAGTAGTAGGATAAATAAGTAATCCATATAGTCTGTAAATAGAAAAAAGCTGAGAATTGGAAGAGACAGGATGATAATGATAAAAGCTCCTATCATGCCATTGATCAGTTTCATTTTAGAATCCTCCCTACTATCAGACAGAATCTCTATATCCATTCTGTGCGCAGCTATAATTGCAAATAAGTTAGAAGCTGCTGTAAAAATAGCGATTTGACCAATAAATGAAAACCCTTTTATCTGTGTAATAAATATATTAGCTAAAAAGACAACTGCGATCGGAAGTGCGATATAAAAATATTTTTCCTTTAGTAGCCTTTCTACATATAACATTTATTTATAAGGCAGTTTAAAATCAAAGGGTGTTAAGGTCCTTCCAATTTTATTAGTATATTTAGAGCAGATAAGATGAAAAACCTCGCCGCTAAATGCAGAGTGTGTCAGTGGATACTTGCTTCTACTTCCATCCGTGAACTTCATGTTAACAAAGTCTAGAGGTCCAGATGCTGGATTTGCTTTCAAAGATTTGTAATGTTGATCGAGAACTTGATGCACACTATCCATCCAGTCATTGGTAAATGGAGTCCTCGGTTTACATAAAAATGCTCCGCAACCAACTAATTTATTAACAATAAATGCTAGTTTAAGGAAATAAAATAATCCTTTAGTTCTGGTAATCCCAATAATTCCAATTTCAGGATATCCCTCAATATATGCATCAGAATGGATTAATCGATTAAATGCGGGTAGCCATGAAAAATCAACATATTTAATGTCAGTATAACCTCCTCCATAATGATGCATAAAATATGCACGCAAGTAGTCTGATTTATGCGTAGCAGATAAATATCTATAGCCCGGATGAAATGGATGTTCCTCTAATTCCCATGCTTTGATAGCAGTCTTGTCTAGAAACCTTATATTCATTTCAGTGTTGGGTAAACTCTCCAAACATTTTTTTCTGGTTTCAGACATTTCATTGTCATCCGCCCAAAAACAAAACAAGTTTTTAGATTCTGGAAAATTATTCATGGAGTAGAACAATTGAAAACATATAGTAATAGCATTTAATCAATGGAATTTAATAAACGGTATATATTGATTATATCTTATATGAGTTAAGATGGGCTTCTAAAATAAACTGCTTTAAGATGAATTCAAAAAAAAATATAGATGAACAAGTTGTTGAAGATTTTGGGAATGAATGGAAATCATTTACACAAAACTCCCTATCCAAGTATGACCTTGAACAAGGAATTAAAAGCTACTTTAGAATATTCCCCATGGATAAAATTAATAATGAAAGTATAGGTGCTGACTTTGGTTGTGGTTCTGGAAGATGGGTTCCAGCTCTTGCGCCATATGTAAAAAAAATATTTTGTATTGATCCATCAGTAGCAGTGGAAGTGGCAGAAAAAAACCTTAGTGGTACTTTTGATAACTTAATATTTGAAAAAGCTGATATTTCAGATAATTCGATTGCAGATGACTCTTTAGATTTCGGGTACTCTTTAGGTGTTTTACATCATATTCCTGATACGCGGCAAGCATTAAGTGATTGCGTAGTGAAGCTTAAGCAAGGGAGTCCATTTCTTTTATACATATATTATAAATTTGACAACCAGCCATTTTGGTATTTCTATTTATGGAAAATCTCTGACTTGATCAGACAGGCAATATGCAGGCTGCCTTATCAACTTAAGCTTTTTATATCATTTTTCATTGCTGCATTGGTGTACCTTCCAATAGCTCGCTTTGGAAAAATTATTGAGTTATTCGGTCTGCCAGTTAAAAGTTGGCCATTAAGTGATTATAGAAAAAAATCTTTTTATACTATGAGAACTGATGCCCTGGATAGATTTGGAACTAAACTTGAGCATAGGTTTACAAAAAATGAAATAATAGAAATGATGAAAGCGTCAGGGCTAGAAGATATTATATTCGATGAGCAAAATGCTCCTTATTGGTGTGCTGTGGGCTACAAGAAATAAATTAATATTTCTAATGCAGTGAATATGAGCATTATTTCAAAAATTAAATGGTTGCTATTTAATGTTATGGCACATATCCCAATTCCCTTAAATTTCTACTCATTTATTGAGCTAATATCATCGAGTATCCAAGGTAAGGGCTGGGGCTCCTCTACTGTCAATCAGGAAGTAAATGCATGCTTATCGCTTCTGGAACGTCGACCTAAAAATTTAATAGATATTGGTGCGCATCATGGGCTTTATACATCAGAGGTATTGAGAAGAATTCCTGAAATAGAATGCCATCTTTTTGAACCTTCATCTGTAAACATAGCATTGCTAAAACAAAATTTTCTTCCTTCTCAGAAAATAACTATTAATCCATTTGCCCTATCGAACCGTCAATCTAACGCAAAATTATATTCAAATACTCCTGGCTCAGTAATAAGCTCGTTAACTAAAAGGAGATTGGATCATTTTGAAAGACTCGAGAGCCAAGGCTATGATTGGAAAATGGATGTAGAAGAAAATGTTGATGTCATAAGATTTGATCAATATTGGTCAGAAAAAAATAATGTTTATATTGATTATATGAAAATTGATGTCGAGGGTCATGAATTAGAGGTATTGGAAGGTATTGGAAACTTAATTCATAACATAAAACTTATACAGTTTGAATTTGGCGGATGCAATATTGACACTAGGACGTTTTTTCAAGATTTTTGGTACTTTTTTTTAGAGAATGATTTCTTGATTTATAGGATTACTCCCAGGGGGGTAAAGCTATTAAAATTTTACACGCCTAGAGATGAAAACTTTATGACCTCAAACTTCGTTGCGATAAATCAAAGGCTTTAATTACAAATAAGTTTATTGGACTAAAGTTAAAAGCTCATTATATTTTTAACCCTTCGATAATACTTTGATTTACTAAGTGAACATCGTATTTCTCTTCGCATATGTGCCTTGAGCTCGCTCCCATGTCTTCCCTAAGATCATGATCAAGCAACTTAATCATTGCATCTGCTGCACTCTGGGGATCTTTTAATGCTACTAAATAACCATTAGAACCCTCAGAAACTGTCTCTCGACAACCTGGAACATCAGTTGTAATAATTGGTCTTCCCATAGCCATAGCTTCAAGAACACTTCGAGGAGTACCCTCATTGTAGGAAAGGAGTACGTACACACTACATTTTGAGATAGTGTCTACTGGATCATTTGTGAAACCAAAGTACTCAACTCCATAATTATCTCTCCAAGAATTGATTATCTCTAATTCTTCAATAGAGTCTTCATGATCATCTGGGAATCCATAAAGCAGAAACCTGGCATCAGGATAAACCAATTTAACAATCTTAGATGCATTTGCATAATCTAATAACCCCTTGGACTTAATAAGACGAGCCATGCATAAAAAGACTGGACTATCAGGTAGTGGGGCTGGTGAAAATTTCTTTAAATCTACCCCTGAACCATTAACCAGTCTGGACTTTTCTGGGGATGTCATGCCCAGTGAGCAAAATAATTCTAAGTCATCAGGGTTTTGAAAAAAAACTAATTCGCTAAAGAGTAGTGATAATTTAAATCCAGCTATACCTAAGAACCTTTTAATTTTTTGAATAAAATTATCATCGTCAAAAATATGTCCTGTTCCGGTAATCAATGAAATCGATCTAAGCTTACCAGCTAGCAATGCGCTAATAGAGCCAACAATTACTGCTTTGTGAGTATATGAAAAAACAATATCTGGGTTAATTTTTCTTAATTTTTTTGAAATATCCCAGATACTTATAAATGTGTCGAAAAAGTTGACTGTTTTACGTTTAAAGGAAATATTGTGATATATGACACCTATATCTTTTAACTCTGTTAAAAAGTCTTCTGGAATTTCTGGTGCGAAGGCATGAACTGTGTAGCGTTTTTTTATAAAAGATTTTATTAATTCCAAGCGAAATCTGTATAAGGTGTCTCCATTTCCACAAATTAAAACAATTGAAGGTGGATTCATTTTAGCAAATTAGACATTGGTCCTTGATGATCAAAAGATTCTAAAATATATTCAATCTTAGGAAATACTGTCTTGTTTCTTAAGCCAGTCCATTGCAGCTGTCTTGGATATTTTAATAGATTTAACATTTTTTTTGACTTTAAGAAGTCTGCTAAGGGAACCCAAAATTCTTTATTTACCAAATAATCATAGGGATGCATATAAACCATGGGAATAAAACCTTGCTCATGATTGAACATCATCGCCTGACACATCATCTCTTTTGTATATAATCGCAGAAAAGTGCCTCCTGACTTTATGCTCACTCTTTTATTGAAGAATGGTTTAGGCACAATTGGAAATTCCTGCAAATTGTCTAAGGTAAATGGGGGCTCTTGATAATACTCCTCCTTGCTATACTTATTTAAATAAAGAACATAGCTTGAATCATAATCAAAATGTTTTTCTATAACTTTGAAAATATCAATTCTCTCTTTAGGAATTGAAAAAACAGGCGCTCTAAAACCCTTGGGCTCAAATCCGCACGCCTTAAAGAGAGCATTTTTCGCTAAACCTAAATTTTTATCAATCTCATCATTGGATTGCTTGAACATTAAATCATGATAATGATAATGACATGCTATTTCATGGCCATCATCAGCAATTTCTTGCAATAACTCAGGATAGGTTTGGGCTACCGTACCAGTAGTAAAAAAGGTAATTTTTTTTGATGCTAGTTTATTGATGCTAAAGGTATTGATAAGATCATATCCGAGCTTAAGAGCATCAAAATTTACTCGAGGCTCTATACCTAGTGACCTCATGAGGTCGAACGTAAAATCTTCTAAGTCGATAGAAAGATAAAAAGGTATCTTGCTCAGGATTACTTCCTAATTATGATGTAAAAACCTCTCTCAGTATCAATAATCTCAGTCATCTCATAGCATCCTGCATCTTGTAGATGCTGAACCAAAGAATCTCTTGAATATAAATAAAGAGGGCAATTTCTTTGCTTGTATCTCACTCGACGCTGCCAGGCTAAAAATCCTTTATCTCCAGGTATGGAAATATATATTTCTTTATTTACATCGCTTATAAGTTTTTTCAATACAGCCACTGGATCTTCAACGTAATCGAAGAAACCCATTACAGAAATAGCATCAAACTTCTCTTCAAATTGATGCTCTGAGTAGTCAGCAAGTATTGTTTTAAAGTTTGACTGAAGATTCATGGAATCTACCCGCATCTGAGTTATCTCAAGCATATTTGGTGCAATATCAAGGGCTGTAACATCTTTTTGATGCTCGAGCAGCTTTACAACTAAATGACCTGGGCCACAACCTATGTCTAAAACAGTCTTTATAGAATCTTTTTTCATATGGTTAAGACTATCTACAAGACGAGTCTCAATATCTTTTCTAAACAACTTATCCATCACCTTATTAAATAGACTTCTAGGCCTT
>Ga0209709_10003866_pt1 | contig 12270 bp, 7 predicted proteins | sample ArcticOcean_MG_C_2_FD_187435 | JGI IMG/M metagenome (GOLD analysis project Ga0209709, IMG submission 187435) | Marine microbial communities from western Arctic Ocean - ArcticOcean_MG_CB4_136 (SPAdes) (version 2) | ecosystem: Environmental > Aquatic > Marine > Oceanic | place: Arctic Ocean... | reverse complement strand
GCCCTTTTGAAAATCATACATTTTAAAAGGAACAAGTCCTTCATCCAATGAGACAATCTGCACATAGTTTTCAATAAAATACAAAGGGTTTTCAGCACATTTGTGATACTCTTTGATATCATCTTTTGTGAACTCAACAGCAGTATTTGCTTTTTTGAGATTGGGATTACCTAGATATTGATTTTGGTCAGTCACACTACTTCTCTTTCAACATCTTCTGCAATTCAGCAGTGCTCCCCACAAACAAAGCGTTAGTCACATTCTTAGGTGCATTGTTTGGAACCTCTTTCAATTTCTTCATTTTTTCTTGTAAGTCTCCAAGCTTCTCAGCAACTTCTGCAACTTGCTTAATAAGATTTCCAGCAACCTCATATGCTCTTGGGTGATCTGATTCTTTTGCGAGTTCCAATATTCCTTCGATTGCATCAGTGCCCCTTTCGACTAAATTATAGAAGTTTTGTCTTTGGTATGCATAATCTCTGTCGGTATCATTTGCATCACCCCAATCTTCTTGCTGTTTTATAACTTCTTGTTTTGGAGGTTCTTTATCTTTTTCGACTGATATTTCTTTTACAATTCCCAATGCTTTATCAATAATATTATCTGTCATTTTTTCTATTCGTCCTCACCAGTTACAGGATTAAACTCTTTTGCATCTGTAAAGAAAGATGATACTTCATTAAATCCAAAATCATCATCAGCATCAGCACCAGCTGGGTTTGGTGTGACTGTCAATCTCTGTTCTCTCTTTGGAGACTTATCTGGTAAATCAAGGAATTGATCAACTTGAGCAGTTTTGATAACATTACTGGAAGTAACAGGGCCATACAAGTAGAATTTACATGTAAAGTTCATTGTATATATTAGTGCTCTTCGTGATTCAAAATCTCCTTCATAGTTATCTTCATAACTAATACTATTTAGAATAATTGGAACATCTCTTTTGATTCCCATGTCAGCCATATCATTAATTGTTATTGTATAGTCTGGTTGAAAATACGGTAATATTTGTTCAACAATCTGCAAAGCATCATCTGACTGTTTTGCCATCACAAACAGAACAACTTCCAAATTGTATGGAACCGGCATAAATTGTGTATCCAATGTTCTGCTCGGAGAACCTTTTACTTTTTTAAACTTTTGAACTCGACTCAATTTACGAGTTGAATCGTAGGAAAGGTTTTGAATCTCAAAACCAATTCTTGGAAGTGTAATTGCAACCTTACTTGATAAATCTGCATCAGCTCTAAGACGAACTAAATACTTTTCTCTTGGTCCATATGCAAGAGGAACCTTCATAGATTGTACAACATTACCAGAACTGTCCTTACGAACTAACTGAACATTGTTAAATGTTGTTCCAAATCCTACGATTATCTTTCGGATTGTTTCATGATAGAACTGCTGACCTAACATTATAAATTACCCTCCTACATCACCAAATGGATTTGTCTCTGTAAAGTCTAATACAGAATTTGCAGCTGTAGATGATATTGAACCATCCTCTGTTTCAAACAATTCATTTTGTGCAGATGTATCTACATTACCATCAGCGGCACTGCTTCCATCACCTAATATATAGTCTTCCTGTAGTAAGAACCCACCAGTTTCATCTAGAAGAACACCAGCTGAAGTAGTCATATCACTTGTTTCTAGTGCAACAACTTCATCATTTGCATCGTCCTCATAAATCATTCTTCCAAGTTCAGTTTCCAACATAAGCGCATCAATTGAAGCAGAATCTTGTTCCATAGTAAATTGCAATGCGAGAGTATCAGTTGATAAACTATCTTCAATCGCATCAATGGCAGAAATGTCTGTATCCAGCACTTCTGAACTATAATCAAAGAGACGACAACGCATCTTATAAACTGGATTATTATCTAACTGAAAATACGGCTCGTCATGGTCCACAAAATTAATTTGGAATATCTTTGATAGAATGGGATGAAAAATTAAATCACCCTCTAAAGGTCTATCTGAATCAGTCGCTGTTGCTTCTGAAATAATATATCCACTCTCAAATGATGCAGAAGCTTCCACTGTTCCACTATCCAAAGTTCCTTCTTCTAAGAGAAGAGAACCGCTAAGTGTATCTGTGCCGCTCTCTATTGTAATCTGTTTAGTCAACTCTTGAAATCTAGTTTTAGCAACAACGAATGTTGCCTCACTTAAATTCTGTAAACCAAACTGGCTCATCATTTCTTTTTCACCAGCAAACCCGCCTTCACTATCTTCCATATACATTTCAATCTTTGCTTGAGTATTGAATTTAGCAAGACTATCTGTTCCAAGAATCGTATCCTCATTTACGAGTGTACGATCTAGGTAGTGAACATCATGTCCATATATCTGAATTGATTCAATGACCAAATCTCTATACAGATTTTGTTCTGCTGCGATTGCGGCGACATTGCTTGTGTGAAATGCTGAATTGACTGCCATGAGTTATCCTATCATATAATTTACTGGCAATTCAAAAGCTAACTGTATTTGTTCCTCTAATTTCATTATCTCTTCTTGGGCTTGAGTAAACAAAGTTTCTCCATTCATTGTTACACCACCCAACATAGTAATACCAGAAAACTTACTAAGGTTTGCGCCCCACTGTCTTTTAAGAAGTGCAGTGGCATACCTTTTTAAATAAATGTCATCAAATACATCGGTATAAGAGGTTGGGTCAAGTTTTCTATAACATTCAATAACAATATAGTCTTGGTCAGCAGTTACATCATTAGCCCAATCCATATCAATATATAAACGATTTTGGTGTTGATTAAATCTTATAGGTGTTTCTCCAACTAAAACATGTTCCAAAAAATCTAGATGTTGCATTGTCATTTCATACTGAATTATTGACTGTGAAGAAAAATCATACAAATCATTCAGTCTCAATTGATATCGCATATCAAACATATTTGATGTTGCACCGTCACTAAAAGGAAATACTTTAACTACCGATAGCACACTCTCAGGAACAGGAATCCAGTTCTTTCCCTCTAACCAATCAGCAGTTAATGTATCATCAATCTCATCTGTTGCCGTGACAGTTGTGTTAGACCTTGCTCTAGTAACATCAGCACTTGTTATCAAGTGTTTCAGATACATCTTTTCAATACCATCATAATGATACTGTGCAAAATACTGCAAAGCCTCATCAATACGGTCATCTGCTTGGTCATCAGAAATATTGATATCTATAACTCCAAATCCAAGTGACCTTAGACAGTAACTTTTAAATGTTGCTTTTGTTGTTGGTACAGCCATTACTTATCTACCAATTGTTGCAAGAGATTTTTGATTTCATGCATCTCTGATTTTAAAGTATTTATCTCTCTCATTGAGTTCCTAATTGTATCTCGTTGTTCTTCTTCTTCTAGAAGTTTTCTTTTTGATTCCTCTGACCTTACCTTTGCTTTTTCATATGCACTTTTATTACGATTTATAACAACGCCTGGAACATTAGAATCTTTAGCTAAATCTGGTTCACCTTCAACACGTTGATAATTATCCATTATAGTGCCAATGCCAATGCTCGTAAATCTTTCAGTCTTGGTGGCTCTGACATATTAGTTCCCTGCATTACAATTTTAATCGCAAACGAAATAAACTCATCCAATGGAGCTCCAATACCATCATCAGTAACACCAGCGCTGAATTCATATTCTTGGAAATCATCTTGGTCCAGAGATGGGTTAACAAATCTATCTGGAGAACCATCAGTATTAAAGAATTCATAATCCAAATCATCAAAATCAACTGAATCTTGAGCTCCTAGAATCTTAAACAAAACCTTAATATCAGATGTTGCTGGTCTATGAGCAGTCAATAATACTTTAATTGCAGTAGCTGGATTTTCTAATATAACTTTCTTTGTTACATAAATCGCAGCATTACTATCACCCTCTGGTTCTGTTGATGCAACGAATGTAAGGTTTGATGCTAAATCTGAAGCTGAATCAATATTGTTTATTCTGTTAGCAACAGAAACCCATGAAGTTCGTTTTGTATCAATAACTGGCGATAGATTTGCTACAGGACTACTCAATACTAAACCTGTAGTGTATGATTTAATACCACCCATTTCATTTGTTTCATTGATGGGTGAGGCAATCATAAAGGTCTTATCAAATTCAATGTTATCATTTAAAACAGTTCCTATTGCATTTGCAGCACCAGTTTTGGTAAATGAAGTTTCTGATCCAGAAACACTTGTTCCAGTTGTTAGCTGGGCAGTAGCTGAAATTGTGGTTCCTTCTGGTTCTAATATACTTATCTGTGTAAATCCTGTATTGATAATATGATTTTCTGAGGCAAAAACAACACTACCACCATTTTCAGCAGATGATCCAGCACCACCATCAAATACAGGACTAGATGTTAGAAGCACACTATAAGAATCTAAATCTATGTTTGCAATTGCAGTGTGTGTCTTATTGACTTGTGATAATGGAACTTTATGTAATTGGAAGAACTCTACTGTTGCTCCAGAAGAATGGGCGGCGGCAGTTGTACTTTCTTGTGCCCTAACCAAAGTTGAAACAGCTGCTCCAGATATGGTTTCATAGTACATTATTTCATCATCAATCTTAATGTAAAAACGAGGAGTAGTATCTGCTGTATTCGCAAACTTTCCAGTTGTTTTATTAAAATTAGTACCACTTGTTAAAGTTAGAGTTGTTGCAGTAGATGTTATTGCAGCACTCAAGGTTGTTGATAATCCAGAACTGACGCCAGAAATTATAACATTGTTAGAGGTATTATACATACCATGATCTTTATGTGTTACCTTTAATGCAGTATCACCATGAGTAAATGTCAGTGGATTTGTTAACAATCTTTTGCTGGGTAGATCATTATTTTCTAAAGTAAAAGATCCAGCAGCATTATTATCAAAAACAGCCCTCTTCATTCTAAATTTCATATCTTCTTCGGGAGATATGGCCCAAGCACTGTTATTGTGAGATTTAAATAATGTTCCAAGATGTGGTTGTTTGCTAAGTGTTGGACCACCACCTACTGGAGTTTCACCTAATAATGATATCCACACTTTATGTTCTGGACTATTAGTTAGTAGAGCAATAGCATATTCCTCCTCTGATTTAACAAAAACTGGTGATGGGAATGTAAATGTTGTAGGTGTCTCAGCATTTAAGTCAGGGATAATATCACCGGCCTGTTTTACTGTTCGTGCAAAAGGCAATACCTCTTTTGATGGTTGTCCATTCATTGTAGCTCGTATTTCTAAAATGACAGGTATATTTTCATCTTTAGCAGAAAAGAAAATATCTACTGATGTTATAAAACATCCTCCGGTTATTTCTTGCGACTCAAAATCATTTTGGTTACCACCACCTTCAGTAACTCTAAATGTCATTGCAAGAGGATCGCCGGGGACGCCGCCGGCGGCGGAGGCGGCGACGGGCGGGCCCTCTTCGCCGAAATCTCCAGTCCGCTGCACAGGCTGCACTGCGGCCGCCGGTGGAGGGGGAGGCTGAATGATCCGAGGGGCTGGCGGCGGCCTTCTGTTCTGTGGAGGAGGAGGAGGGGGAGGTCGTAATCCAAGAGAAACACTAATTTCTGATTCAAATAAACCTTTGGCTTGGTAATATGCGAAACCATGTGTATCTGGATCAGTTGTCCTAACGTCTGTATCACTAGAAGTAAGTCTAAATTCAACTTCACCAGTTGCAAATTGTGGATTGCCGGCAATTGTTGGATCAGGGATATCAAAAAACCCTTCCACATGTCCAGCAGCACTTGTGATAAGTGAACTTCCTGGCGGTGCGGTGGTCAATCCTTCACCAGCAGCTTCACTTGTAAATTGACTTGTCATGGTGACGAATTGACTTACTGCTGTCTTATCAAAAAAAGTATATAATCTTGAATTAGGTCTAAAACCATCACCAACAAATTTAATCTGTGATGCCCTTATAAATGGTCTAACACCTCTTGTGACAACACGAAAACCATTACCAACTCTTTCCAAATTTGCAATACCAAGAGATGATGGAGATTCCCCAGCCCTACTTGCAACTGATATAGAACGAGAAAATGCATTTGCTCCACCTTGTACTTCTGGAACATCATTAATTTCAACAACACCAGCCCATTGGGACTGCCAAGAATTCCATATAGCACCCATTACATTAGCAGGAGTTGCTACAGCAAAGTCAAAATCATGTGCGACACTAATCACAAGTGCTGGACGAACTTCTGTTTCAAACCAATCATCCCCAAATGGATCAAGTTCAATCGTTCCTTCCCATGAAGAAAGTAAAAGTGGGGTTATTCTTTCCACTCTAGTTGCAACCAATTGTTCAGTCAAAACTGTTTCAGTATAAGGCAAAGTGATTATATCGCCTGTCTTCTGATAACCAGCAGAACTTCTCTGGTTATCAGTTGTAGCCTGTTCAGATAAACCAATATTTTGCATTTTGTGTTTTGGTCTTAATTCATTACGTTCTGGATCAATAGCACACTTATAATCAACATTTGCAACGTCACCAGTTCTGTGACCAGCAAAATTATCAACAACAAATCCAGATTTAAATCTATTCAATCCAGCTGCATCAGTAACTTCAAGGTCTTGTGCTGCCCGTTCCAACAAATTTAACGATGCAATATATTCAACATTTTGCAATCGTCTTTCAAGCTTACCAATATCTTTCATAGTAAATCTTTGATGGCGCTCTCTTTTTATTTCAACATCTTTGGGAGAAAATGTAAATGCTGGTAAGAAAATTGAAGCCAATGTCATATTTGCTTCACTAGATGCTGGTAAAACTGGAAATTCAGCGCTGATGCCTTCCTTAGCTATTAAAGCTTTTGTTGGTGTTAATTCCACAATAAAGTGCTTTGGAAGAAAATACTCAAAATCACTTTGAATAAAAGAATCTGGCTTAGGAACATTTGATATTGATGATCCAGTGCCATCGTATTGTCTTGAGAAGAAATCAAATGAATGTCCTGTAACTTCATCAGTGGTTGTAAGTGTCGCTGAAGTTCCAGCAATGTCCTCAACTCTTGGACGGAAATCATAACAATCAATCAAAGGAAACTCACCAGTTGGTGCTGGTGAATCTGGATCAATCTTTGTAGCACTATATGTTGGAATATCCTCAAATGTCATTTGATCTGCCACATCACTATATGAATCAACAGTGAAAACATCACCATCGGTATGTTCAAAATAATCATATACGACAATCAATTTACCAGTTGGAGAGGATACATTTTGTTTTCTTACGATTCTGGCAATATCATAGAAGTTATCTCTTTGTCCTGTATCAAGAATATAATTTTTTGTAATATTTTCACTACCAGCAGTTACAGCAGTAATACTTGCAGATGCACCAGATGATTGTCCAGTGATTACATCATTTGTACTGAAGTCTAATGTGCTAGTGAGGACATATTCTATAGGACTTGAAATATTAACAATTCTTCCTTCTGCTCCAGTAACCGAACCGACTATCCTTTCACCTCTAGTAAATGAACCTGTTATAGTTCCAAGTGTCAAAGATGGTACTACTACATCAGTACTTGTTTCTTCTGAGTCAAGAACAGCAACCAACTTAAATACATCAGCTCTACCCAAAGAAATTGTTCTATCTGTGGGTCGAGTTCCAAATGCGTCTGTATCGCCGGGATTGACTGATAACTTTTTCATCAGTTGAACAGTTTTATTCTTTTGACTTACACTTGTTTTTAATATTGTAGCAATAAGTTTAACTTTTGTACCAGTGGGAAGACTTGTCGCATCTGTAATTGTTATTGCAGTCGTTCCTGTTCCGGCAACAGTAGAAGCAATGGATACAATATCTCCTTGACTTGCTCCGCCATTATCAGTAAGAATTGACAAAGTATAATCTTTTTCTGCATGTGAAACAAAAGTTTCACCAGCACCAGCATTGAATGTTACGGCATTACTAACTGTTGTTCCAATAAACTGTTTTCGGATTGTGTATTGAGTATCAGTCAATCCAGCATTTGCAGTAGTCAAATGAGTTTTAATAACTTTCTTTGGACCTTTATAAACAAGTAGATTTTTTTCTGGTTGTTTAAGTTTTGCTTTAAATATTCTTTCAATAGAGAAATCTTCATTACCAGCTGGTTGGTCTCCACTAGCATCTTCTGAAAGCAAATTACCTTCAGTTCTGTTAGCACTTTCTTCTAACAAAAGAAGTTCCAGAGCTTGATCTGATTCTGTAACAATATCTGCTGTAAAATCTTCTCCAGATGTATCATCATCCATAAATGTTTGTTTTGTATCAGAAAAAGAAAATGTTTCTACTTTTGTTATTGTCAAGTCTGTATTATCAACATCCTCAACAACATCATCTGTCTCAGCTGAATCAGATGCAGTTATTTTTTCACCTGACTGAAAAGTTCCTGCTACTGAAGTGAGATTAACATCGGTTCCACTTGTCCCTGTTGCAAAAACAAAACCAGTTGCACCAGATGTAACACCTTTAACTTGTGTTCCACCATTTGTATGAGTTGCAATAAGAGTTGGGCTAGGTATTCCACTCAAAGTCAACTGTGTGAACATTTTTAAATCAAAGAGATATAACTTATAGATTGATTCGACATTTGTTGAAGAAGCACCAACAGTTCCTTGACTGTATTCCAAACTTCTTGCCCTAGCAACACCGATTTGTGTTCCAGCAGCAGTTCCTCTTGTTGCAGTTGCAGTATCAAATAAGTCAATCTGTTTAAACTGTGTAGTTTCTCCACTTATTACTGAAACATCAGGACTTCCAAATACATTTGTTACATTAACAAAGTTTCCTAATTCTGCTGTTGTAATTCCAGCATTAATCGTGTTGAAGTCTCTAGCTTTAGCAATATCTAAAATCATCGGAGAAAAAATGGATGTCTCTTTACCTTTAATATATGCTTTACCTGTAGAAACCTTTAATGCCAACAAATCTGTGCTGGCAACATTCCCACTTTCTGTTGTAGCACCAAGAGCAAATCTTCCTACATTCTCATTGATTGTTACACTTTCAAATACTTCAAACTCAAAAGGTTTAACAGTGTAATCACCAGATTCATCATGAGTTCTTCTTGCAAGATTTTGTTCAAGTGCAGAATATTCTGAGAACTTTGCCATCGACCGAATAGCACCATTTAAAATATCAATCAGTTGAACAAAATTTTCGTCTGTAACAGTGCCTCTGGGAAATTTAATTAAAGATAATTCCAACTTGAGTCTATGGGCACCTTTTGCGGCAAAGTTTGTAGAACCCGTAGAGTTATCTAATAAACTGGCATCTTCTTCTGGTGTAACTATTTTTTCTGATACACTAAATCCAACTAGAAAGGATGGATTAATGTCATACGGATCAAGGATTAGTATTTCTTCTTTATTTTGGAGGAAAAATCCTCTAACATAATATACACCAGATTCAACCTTTACCGCCCTCCCTAATCTAGATGCTGGTCCAGTCGGACTAGCAAGTTCATCTGCCGTTGCTGTCGCAACATTAAGAGGAGATGTAAAAGTAGTTGCAGAAGCAGCATCATTTGCAAATGATGTTGTGTGAGTAATACCAGCATTAGCTGAAATATTCTCTCCATCAGCAAATACAAATGTTTCAAAATCACTGCCGGTTCCCTCATATGCAACATGAAGTAGTGGTTGATCTGTTGTTGTTCCAGCAGTAAATCCAACCACCTTTGCGGTAACACCAGTGGTAGCACCAGTAATTAAAACAGGAGTATCAGCATTAAAATATTGAGAAGGGTCAATAGTTTCCCCAGAAAAGGTATTTGTTAATTTGATAGTTGCTACATTCAACAAATTAATTTGGCCTGGAATTACCATAGAGCCTTCTTTGAAGATATGACTCCCATGACGTTCTATTTGATTTTGTAAAACAGACTGTAGTTGTGTTAATTCCCTAGCTTGTATTGCAAAGCCTGGTCTAAAGAGTTCTTTTACAAAATTGTTTTCTTCTGCAAAATCATCAAAGTATGGGGCAACATTTAAGTTTTTAATTTCTGGCATATTAGAATTCCACTATAATTTTAATATCTTCTGTTTGATCTGTAGCTCTAGATATTGGTCTTCGATTTTCTTTATAGATAATGTCACCACTGTCATATGCTAATTCTGGATTTGCATATCCATCAGTGAAGGTAATTGTACTTGCATTAGTGAGAGTGACTGCTGCATCCGCCGTTGCGTCTGGAGTTGCAGCTGCACCGGATGTAGCACCTGTCACTGCATTTGCACCACTAAAAGCAACATAAGCCCCCGTGGATGAGTTTGTTCCAAAGTCTGCATGTCTCTCTTGTTGATAATACAGAATTAAATTTGAACTATCAAATTCAACTACTTTACCAATCGCAGCTGTAGAAGCTTGAGTGATTTTTTCGTCTAGGGAAAAAGTTCCAGAAACTGATGCAAACTTTAGAGCAAATGTTTGTCTAGCAGTAGAAGAAGTAGCAACAGTGGAACTGCCAAAATTGGTTGGGTCAACAACCATACCAACATTTCTAAAATCATTTCCAGCCAAGATGTCATCTGATTCTGCGCCAGATAGAGTTGTATTGATAATTGCATAATGTGCGCCCAACTCTTTCACTGCATCAGAACCGTGCCCACCCTTGGGTGATATAATAACATCTATTGCTGAACCAGAACCGCCCATAGCTGAAGCTGTTACTAATGTTGCATCAGAGAATGTGTCTCCAGAACCAAGGTTAATTGTTCCATATGTATATCCCGACCCAGCAGTATTAATACCAGAGGTGGTTGATGCAACCGTTCCAAATGCTTGAACTTGATTGCTAGAAACTACAATTCTTGCAATAGCACCAGATGAAGTTCCTGCATTACTACCATCCCCTTGAATTGCTGTAAAGTAAGTTCCATTTGTTACTCCACTACCCACATTTGTTACTCTCAAAGACTCAACAGCACCATCAGTTGCTGCAGCACTTACTGTGCTATCAGTTTCAACAGGCATAAAATCAGTTGTTAAAAATTTTGTTTGATTTGATGCAGAAATTGTGTACATATACTTGAGAACATATCCACCGTGAGTGAATAAGGCAGTTCCTTCAGTGGAAGGCTCTGTTCCATCAAATGCTAAAGCAGTAGTATTTGCACCAACTGGAATATTACTAATGACTTTATAAACTCTATTTGCTGATGTTCTAAAATAAAAGGTTGAACTATAAAGTGTTGACGCACCGGAATCTGCTGTATCCAAAGAACTATAATTGTCTCTGTACATGTCATAAGTAGTGCCGTCTGCCCAGTCTCTTCTGGGAACACAATTAAGTACATCAGTTGATGTAATTTTTTTGGCTGCAATCATCTGATCCCAAAAGTAAAATTCATCAGAAACACTATCTAATGGAGTGGGCGGCGTACTATCAGTTGCGCCACTTCCATCATTTGTCCCGCTGAACGCAGTAGCTTTACCGATAAACATGTAATATGTTGATGCTGCAGCTTCACTGAAAGATTCTGTGAATTGCGCCGCATTATGTACTTTAAATTTTTCTGTGATGATTGCTACCATTTTCAATCCCTATTCTGTCTGGTTATTTATATTTATAACGACACTTATATAGTAAATGCAGAATCTATTAGTATGCTTGCTCTAGTTCCATCTTCATGTATAATGCTATTTCCAGCATCAGTTGAAGAACCATCTGTTCCATTAAGAACTATATTCCCGCCGTTACCCTCGTCATCCACGCCATCTTCTAATGGTATGCTCATTCCTATATCTATATAGATGTCAGAACTATGTGTGATATTATCAAAAGTAGAACTCAAATAGTTTTGGTGTGGAATAACTCCAACCTTATCTGTTTCAGTCTCTACTTCTATTCTAATAGCTTCTAATATTAACTTGTCGTTTATTCCATATCCAGTTGCTTCTTCTAGTAAGAAATCATCTCCGTAAGTAGTTGCAACCGTGCTGCTATCTTCTTGTTTGAAGAACCCTTGTTCCGCTTCTTCAAGCAATATTCCAACTGTCTCTGAAGATTCTGTAGTATTATATGGGTCTTCACCAATATCAAAAATAGCTCTTCTTATAATATCTTCCAGTGTTGGTGAGAATCCTGAATCTTCATTTAATAATAATCCAGGGCCGCCCGGCGTACCATCCTCTAATCGAACACCGTCAAATGTTAAATCAACATGTGCATCAGCAGAACCGTCCTCAAATAATAATGTTCCGCCTGTAGATAAACGAATATTAAAGTCTCTGTCTGTTGCAGAAGTGTCAGTACCATCAAGAA
>Ga0209709_10003864_pt1 | contig 12272 bp, 9 predicted proteins | sample ArcticOcean_MG_C_2_FD_187435 | JGI IMG/M metagenome (GOLD analysis project Ga0209709, IMG submission 187435) | Marine microbial communities from western Arctic Ocean - ArcticOcean_MG_CB4_136 (SPAdes) (version 2) | ecosystem: Environmental > Aquatic > Marine > Oceanic | place: Arctic Ocean... | reverse complement strand
TTTTTGTCTTTCCCACAATCAGCGAAAAACTCTACAAAATGGTAAATACCATGTAGTGATCGATTCTGAGTTAAAAAATGGCGTGCTTAATTATGCAGATTTAGTGATCAAAGGAGAAAGCTCCCAAGAAGTCTTTTTATCTACTTACATATGCCATCCATCCATGGGAAATAATGAACTTTCTGGACCGATTGTATCAACCGCACTTGCTAAGTGGGTTAGCCTTCTAGAGAAACCTTTTTACACTTACAGGTTTGTATTCATACCTGAAACTATTGGCTCCCTTATTTATCTCAACAAAAATCTTGATCATATGAAAAATAATGTCAAAGCTGGTTTCAATATTAGCTGCATTGGTGATGACCGATGCTATTCATTCATGCCTTCTCGAGATGGGCAGACACTTTCAGATAGGGTGGGTGAGCATATTGTTCAAGCAATTGATCCTGCGTTTAAAAAATATTCGTGGTTGCATCGTGGAAGTGATGAGCGTCAGTACTGTGCTCCAGGCATAGATCTACCAATCGCCAGTATTATGCGGAGTAAATATGGTGAATATCCTGAGTATCACACCTCTTTAGATGACCTTTCATTTATCTCACCAGCTGGCCTAGAGGGAGGCCTGCATGCCCTTATCAAATCCATTGAAGCTATTGAGCGCAATGTATTTCCTAAGGCATCTATTTTGGGAGAACCCCAACTAGGAAAAAGAGGCTTATATCATCACACTGCTAAAAAACAATCTACAGATACCGTAAGAATAATAAGGGATTTCCTTACTTATTCAGATGGGCAACATGATCTTATTGACATCGCGAATCTTATCAACGTACCAATCTGGGAGCTTTACGAAGTTATGGATGATTTACGTGAGCATCACCTTGTAGAGACAAAGAGAGAAAAATATGAATGATATTAATTTAATTCAATACTTACCATTATCCCACCCTAGAGCCACCATGCGCTTTGTTAAAAAGTTAAGTGCTGCTGGAGTTATGTGCATCTTAGATTTAGAGGATAGCGTACAAGACCCATTTAATAAAAATCTTACTAAAGAGTTAAAAACTAACGCAAGAGATAGTTTTCTTAAATTTGTTCGGAGCAAGGCTTGGAGCGGCAATGAATTTCAGCGCCCAATCTATGTGAGGGTTAACTCTATGAATACAGAATTTTTTGAAGATGATATTAAAATGATTTTAAAGATTGTTAGTGCCGGTTTTCCAGTTTCTGGAATTTTCTTACCAATGGTTGAATCATATACTCAAATTACTGAAACACATGCCTTGTTAGAGGCCTGCAAGAATAATTTTAATAATCAAGATTATTTAGATATTGTGCCTATGATTGAGACTACTGCAGGCATGTCAGCCTTAGAACATTTATTGGAGAGCGATAAAAATAATCAAAAGTTTTCAAAGGTTCATTATGGTCATTTTGATTATTGTCTAGATGCTAAGTTATGGCCATTTCCTGATCCAGATCATCATTCATTTTGGGCCTTAGCAGAGTCAATCGCCAGCCTCATTCTGCGTCATAAGAAAACATATATTCATACCCCATTCCCATTTACAAGCAATCAAAGTCTTTTTTGGGCTGCATCTAGGCATCTTTTGCAATTATTCCCAAATCAAGATATCTGGGTATGCACTCTAAACTCTGAGCTTTCAATGTCTACAGAGTCAATGGGCGGCACTCCTTTAAAACTATATACTCCAGATTCATCGATTGAATTTAAGTTAAAAGAAGCGCAATTAATACATGGCAATTATTTAGCAGGCCGAGCAAATAGACGATCGTTTGGAGTCTCAAGTAATCGATTCATACCCCCTCACCAATATTTTGCTGCTGATCAATACCTCAAGAAGCATCAATTAGACTAACCGCCCCTATCATGACTTCAAAAGCATTACAGTCAGACTTAATCCACTTATTAGATACTTTAGGTTTAAGTAAAGATGAAACATGCTATGTAGCTGGCAATATTAGTGCGCTTGCAAGAACTAGATTGAAAAAAGAGGTTTTATTGCCCACCTGTCTCTCTGCTTTTCAGGAGGTTATTGGCTCTAATGGTACGATCTTTTCACCCTCTGCTTCTATGAATCTTTGCAATACTAATACCCCATATGATATTGAGAATACTCCTTCTAATGAAATGGGAGCTTTTGCAGAGTATATTAGAACAGCGAAAGGCTCTAAAAGAAGCTTTCATCCATTTTGGTCAATCTCAGGTTTAGGGAAGCAAGCTGAGATTTTGCTAGAGGTTTCTAGGCATGCATATGGGGTAGGATCTCCTTGGAGTAAATTTTTAGATTTAGATGCAAGGCAAATAAATATTGGTTTACATCCCTCAAAAGCAGTGACTTTAATTCATCACATAGAGGTGGTTGTTGGAGTGCCCTACCGATATACGAAAGAATTTCTTCATCCCATTCTTAAACCAGATGGAGAGATCATAACCGAACCTTTCTTCATGTCTGTGATGTATAGGGAGTCAGAGATTCAGAAAAGAATTGCCTTAAATGAGCATTACTTTGAAGAGATGGAGAATAGAGGGATGTTAGGATATGTCTCTCATTCCTCGGGATTAAACCTATGGTCGTTTAGAATGAGAGATTTCTATAATCTTGCAATAGAATTTTTTGTGAATGATATATACAATTATTTGGAGAATCCGCCTCTTGTTAAGCCATACAATCAATAGCATTTTTTTTTGAATTACTGATGTCTACAAAATACTCTGTGCCATCATCTAATGCTAAGCCAATAGTGCTTGCAACAACTGCCTTAGAATCGTCCTGGGATAGTGATTGTGATCTGATATTTCTTGGAGAGTGGTGCAAGAAATTTTCCAGGGCAGATTCCTGGAAGAATACCAAGCACTCAACTATTGCGTATCATTGGGAAAATCGGGAAAAATTAAAACTCGATCATGAATATTTAGAATCTTTCTATGAAACAACGTTAGAAATACTTTCTAAATACTTAAATGTCCATCACTGTACCTCACTTCCCAGGGAATCATGGAGGATTATACTAGGCCCATGGCTTTACTCTTTTATACCGGTAATGTGGGATAGATGGGAGTCTATTTCTGCGCTAAAAGAAAGCCCTTTAAATGGCTCTAGCCAAAGATTTCTTACCAAAGCATTAAAAAGTTCTACCGTACAATTTACTCCAGCAGATTTTAATCAATTTCGAGAGTTTCTGGATTCAGATTGGTGGAATCATTTAATTTTTTTACAGATCATTAAATTCCGGTCAGATATACCAGTTGAAGTACATGAAGTTAATGAAATATTACTGGCTCATTCAGATTGCAATAATGACCCACGATCATCAGTCTCAATCTTAAGAAAGGCGTTCTACCAAATATTGGATCTGATGGACGGAATGCTGAGCTCTCTGTCTTCATCCAATCAAAAGATCTTTATCTTTCAGAGTTACTTTAACAGGTCTTTTCTTATCAAGCTTTATTCTAAACTCAAAGTCATCCCTAGATGGCATGCTTCTCTGAAGAATAATTATTCTCTTAATCACATCAGCGGGAATAGAGAAAGTCTTCAGCCAATTCACTTTAACCCTTCTACTGCTTTTGAAAGTTTTTTTTCAGAAATTTTACTAAAACATCTTCCTCATTGCTATCTTGAGGGTTTCGATGAGCTCGTCGATACCCAAAATACACTTCCAAATTCGAAAGTTATTTTTACAGCTAATGCATATATTTATAATGAGAGGTTTAAAATTTGGTCGGCTTTTCAGGTTGCGCAGAATGCTAAACTAATTATCTCCTGTCATGGGGGAGCTTTTTATCCTCTATATAATAATTTTAATCATGAGGAAAAAATTTCTTTTCTGAGAGTTGTATGGGGAGAGCCTTGGCTTGACTCACAAGTTCGCCTGCCTGCCAACAAACTGTATTTTAAAATTAAAAAATATAAATCTGATGGCCATATTTCATTGATTGACTATGAAGCCACTAGATATGGCTTTAGATGCGTAAGCGCGCCAGTTGGCCCTCCTGTCTTAACTGTCATAAATAAAAATATTGAATTATTAAAGTGTCTAGAACTGCACGGCTTGTTGCCCAGTTTAAGAATTAGAGTTAAGGGTTTAAATGCCTGGGAAACAAAGTTGCGTTATCAGCATGAGTTCAATAGTAGGATTTTTTGTGCTGAAAAAAAACAAATTAACACCATAAAAAAATCTAAAATCATAATTTGCACTTACCCTCAAACATCTTTTTCAGAGGCGATGTATTCTGGCGTGCCTACTGTCTTAGTATATGATGAAAAGCTTTGGGAGGTTCAAGAAATTTACAAGCCTCTGATAAGAATATTAAAAAACAATAAAATTATATTTACAGACTCTCAAAAAGCTGCCGACCATATTGCGCATGTTAATGATAACCCTATGTCATGGTGGCAAGAGGAAGGAACCATGTTAGCTCGCAAAGAGTTTGATAAGAAATGTTTGACTATTAACTCCAATCCATTGGATCAATGGACAAAATTCTTTCAGTCTCTTTTAAGATGAGTGGTAAAGAATTTATAAATAGCCGCATGGAAAGTAATAGCTTCGAAATAGACCCAATTAAGTTATTAGTGACCACTGCTTTAGAAGAGACATGGGGTGACGATGAAGAAATAGTTTTTTTAGCAGAATGGTGTCAGCGATATGAGGCCACGGAACGATGGAGCACAAGAAAATCTGAGCTCCTGGATTATCATTGGGGGGATAGAAAAAAGTTAGCGAGAGACAATGAATACTTAGAGCCCCTGCATCAAGATCTTATAAAGAGCGTTTCAGTATATTTAAATAGGTTTCATAATACTTCTTACCCCCCTTCATATTGGAGAATCATAGTGGGACCATGGCTTCTTAATTATGTTTCAATTATATGGGATAGGTGGGAAGCTATTAGATCAGCTTCTGAAAAGAATCAAAATTTTATCTCCTATGTATTTAAAGATATTGATAGATGCCCAGCAGATGATTACCAGACTTCACTTGAGATGATGATTGGCTCAGATAAATGGAACCATGTAATCCTTAGAGAAATCTTATTATTTCAAAAATTCGCTAATATTTCCTTGATATCAATCCAGTGCCCGGAATCCGTTCGATTGAATGAAGTAATTTCACAAAAGAGCACTTCGGTAGTTCCCTCTAAGGATACTTCGAATCCTGCTTTAAAACTAATATTTGACCTTCTTGGATCACCTTTCGCGGCGTTAGATAAGTTAATTGCATCTTTAAAAAGAGTGGCAATTAATTCTTTTCAACGATTTACCTCTCTTTTTGCTGGAGTCGATAGAGAGGTATTGCTTTACCACACATATTTCCATAAATTTTTTTTACTGAAACTGTCATTTATTCTGAAAATATTGCCAGCGCCGGCAAGAATTTTTGAGCAAAAGATTGAGTACCCTCTAATTAAAACTCGAAATTATGATGCATTTACTAATTTCAAGCATGACTGTGATTTTGAAAAATTTCTGTCTCTACAAATAATTAAAGATATGCCCATTGCATATTTAGAGGGATACAGCGAAATTTCTAAGATACGAGCGTCTTTGCCTTCTTCTAAAATTATTTTTACAGCGAATGCGCATTTTCATAATGAGATCTTTAAATCTTGGGCTGCTGAAAATATTTTTTCAAGAAATTCTAAGTTATTCATCTCATCTCATGGCGGAGCATTCTATCCTCTTTTCAGTGTTTTTAATCATCAGGAGAAAATAGCAGAGAAGAGAGTTGTATGGGGCAGATCATGGGCAGAAAACCAGTTAACTTTACCCCCTAATAAACTTCACTTTAAAGTGAAAAAATATCTTAAAAGCGGGGCCATATCTATGTTCCATAGTGATTCTTGGCGCTATCCTCACAGGCTTGTATCCATGCCAATGGGGCCATGCCAAATGTCTGCTTTTAGATTAAATCAAAAGCTGCTCTGCACATTAAACCCTGAGATTCGAAAGCTATTAAAGATTCGACCTAATTATCAAGGTGATTGGCTTATCCATCAGCGTTACTATGATGAGTTTGGGCCCGAAATACTTGCAGAGAGAGTCTCACTGATTGATCAAATCAAAGCCTCCAGATTGATAATATGCACATACCCACAAACCACCTTTTCTGAAGCAATGTTTTCAGGAGTACCAACTATGTTATTTTATAAAGAGAATTTATATGAGACCCAGCCTATTTATGATGATTTAATTAAGATGATGAAGGATACTAAGATTATTCATACCGACCCTGAGCAAGCGGCTAACCATCTGCTTGAAATTCATCTGAACCCTATGAGGTGGTGGAATAGTCCTGCAACAGTTCAGGCCAGACAAATGTTTGAGACTATTTGCATTACGCCTTCAGAGTCACCATTTAATAAATGGAGAAAATTCTTTCATGATCAAAAATCTAAGTTTCAGGAATAAGTATGGCTAATTTAAGAGTAGGGATAGCTGGTTTTGGTATTGTTGGCAAGAGAAGGAAGGATGTTCTTCAGAAACAGGATGGCGTAGAGGTTGTTGCAGTGTGCGATAGTGATCCTAAACAATTACTAAATCTAGAGAGTGGAATTACCTTTTACAATGACTATAAGAGTTTATTTGAAGAAAATTTAGATATTCTTTTTGTCTGTTTAACTAATAATATTGCTGCAACCGTAACAAAAGATGCTCTCAGAAGAGGACTCCATGTATTTTGTGAGAAACCGCCAGGCATGAACATGGATGATATTGAAAGTGTCATTGAGGTTGAAAAATCTTGCCCCGGATTAAAATTAATGTATGGATTTAATCATCGGTATCATGAATCGGTTACTCATGCTCAAGAGGTTATTAACTCAAAGTCATTAGGCAAGATTATTAATATGCGGGCAGTCTATGGAAAATCACAATTAGTAACATTCAACCAACCAATCTGGAGAACAGATAGGAAGATTGCAGGAGGAGGTGTTTTATTAGATCAGGGCATACACATGGTAGATCTGATGAGGCTCTTTGGGGGAGATTTCAATGATGTTCATAGCTTTATTTCTAATAATCATTGGAACTATGATGTTGAAGATAATGCATATGCGTTAATGAAAACAGACGATGGAATAGTAGGCATGCTTCATTCATCTGCAACTCAATGGAGGCATAGATTTCATCTAGATATCAATTTAGAGAAAGGCAGCATTATTCTGGGCGGCATCCTAACAAGCACAATAAGTTATGGTGATGAAACCCTCGCTATTATTTTGGCTGATCCAGATAATGATGGGGGTGATCCAAAAGAGACTATTACAAGATATAACTCAGATCCTTCCTGGGCAGATGAAATATCATATTTTATTAAGTGTATTGAAAATGATACCCCTGTTGAGAGTAGCTCATCAGATGATGCCTATAAAACAATGCAACTTGTGTACAGGATATATTATGCAGATAAATCCTGGAGAGAGCTTTACGGCATTGATAGCCCGGATAAATAAGCAGTATGATTCAACTTCAGCATCACAAAACCGATATAATATATTTAGTAAAACCCTATAATTTCGATTAATGAATAATTTTTATAAAACATATTTTGATGAGTACTCAAGGCTGATAGTTAATAGCGAAACAGAGTCTCAATTAAATCAATTTAAGGAGCTGGCTTTACAAGTTAAGCAAGATAATGGAAAGATTATGTTTGGTGGCAACGGAGCCAGTGCATCTATTGCTGATCATGGGGCTGTAGATTTTACTAAGCAAGGAGGCATTAGAGCCAGAACCTTTAATGAATCAAATCTTATTACTTGTTTTTCTAATGATTATGGTTTCGAAAACTGGCTGGCAAAAGCAGTACATTTTTATGCAGATCCTTCAGACTTATTAGTTTTAATTAGTGTGAGTGGGGAGTCAGAGAACGCTATTCGTGCAGCGAAAGAGGCAAAGAATATAGGCATACCTGTTGTAACTTTTTCTGGACGACACAATAATAATAATTTAAAAAAGAATGGCGATTTAAATTTTTGGGTAGATAGCCATGCTTACAATATTGTTGAATGCATTCATATGATATGGATCACAGCTGTAATAGATTCAATAATTGGCAAGGCAGTGTATGAGGTTTCTTGAGCTCACTATTTAAACTCTAGATTTTTGTGAATATCAGCCAACAAATTCAATAATCAATTATGAGCACTGTTCAGATATGGGACAAAGAGGATTTACCTAGTGAGCTCTCACTCAAAAAATTTATACTTTGGAATAGTTACTCTTTCGATTCCATTTATATATCTATTCCAGAGCTTGTAGATCAAAACGAAAAAATTTTACGATCAAAATTCCTTGCATGGAACTATGAGCTCTCGCAGCTAACATTAGATAATCAAACTTTAGCAGAAGCCCTGGTTCTTAAAAATTCGATAAGCTTTTGGTGGCTGACCAATCTGTCTGAAAAATGTAATTTCAGCAAGTCTCCAGAGGTAGATAATATTATTAAACTCTTCGCACTGGAGTTATATAGTGAAAAAAACTCCATTGACATCCTTGAGTTACACTCATCAAATCATGCTTTGTGCAACGCATTGGAAATATGGTGCCAAAATAAGGGCATTACTTTTATAAAAATAGAGACTAAAAAATCAATACAACTAAGATCTTTAATACCGCAAAACTTAAAAGCAATGCTTTGGCTTGCTATTCACCTTTTTAAAAGAAGGGCTCTTTTTGGACTAAATCTTGATAAATGGAGAGCATCTTCTAAAAAGATTACTTTTTTTTCATATTTTAGTAATTTAAATCCATCAGAATTGAAGGATGGTAAATATGGTTCTCGTTTTTGGGGCGACTTACCGCAAAAAATATCATCTCAGGGGATTCAGTCTAACTGGCTGCATATTTATTTAGAAAGTGCATTGCTGCCAAATGCTTCAACTGCTGCAGAAGCTATCAACAAAATTTCAGATTCCAATCAGAATGAGCTGCATGTAACCCTAGATACCTTTATGAGTCTTAGATTAATTGCTCGAGTTTTAAAAGACTGGTTATTTATCCAACGCATAGGACGGAAATTTTCTTTCTTATTCTCTAGCCAGGGGCCAAACTCTCAATTGCTTATTCTTGACTGGCAAAAAACATTTTATGGGATCGATGGATTGAAAAATATTCTCATGCATCATCAGCTGCATGAGTCCCAAAGAAATTTGCCTAAACAGAGAGCAGGCTTCTATCTTCAAGAATTTCAAGCTTGGGAAGCTTCCCTGCTCGATGCATGGAATAGTTACTCAAAAAATAATAATATTATAGCCGTCCCTCACTCCACTATCAGATTTTGGGACTTAAGATATTTCAATGATCCAAGATGTTTCGAAGGCCCAGTGAATACAAGCATGCCCGTCCCAGGCCACATAGCCTTGAACGGCTTGCTGCAAGAGAAAAATTATGATCATGCGCTACTATCTCAAATTAAGACTTCTCATGTTGAGGCTCTCAGATATATGCATTTAAGAAAATCTCAGAATAGTCCGGAAAAGCAAAAGCATGCAGACGATACAAATTTTGTTATTTTGATCCTCGGAGATTACAAGTTAGAAAATACTATTACTCAAATCACAATGATCACAGAATGTTTAACAAAATTGCCCAGCAGCACAAAATTTTTTCTAAAACCACATCCAGTGGTGACCTTGCCTAAGTCATTGCTAATGAATGTCCCAGTAACCGTCACAACAGAGCCTATTGAAGATATTCTTCCCATGTGTGATCTAGCAATAACCTCTAATGTCACAACAGCTGCTCTAGATGCATTCTTGAAAAAGATACCAGTTATTTGCGTATTTCACCCATCAAAACTCAACCTAAGCCCATTAAAAGAACTTGACAGTAGTTTATTTGCATCCTCATCTGCTGAGCTGCTAGACAAAATACTGTTAGTTATGGAAAATGCTCCTATTTCCTTTTGCAAGCCAGAGGAAGTTTTTAATTTAGATTCATCCTTGGGTATGTGGTTAAATCTAATTAAACGTCAGATTAAATAATAATTTTGAGGAACTTAAGTGAAGCTACAGCAAAAATTTAAAAATAAAAATATTTTAATTACAGGCCACACTGGGTTTAAAGGTGTGTGGCTTTCAGCCTGGTTGAATTTGCTGGGAGCAAAGGTCACCGGGATATCATTAGATGTGCTTGAGGAGCCATCACATTTCTCGGCTTCAGACATGCGCAATGATATTGAAGATAAAAGAGAAGATATTAGAAATTATAACCAAATTGAAAAACTAATTATTGACAGTAAGCCTGACTATGTTTTTCATTTAGCAGCGCAAGCTATTGTAAGGAAATCTTATGACAGTCCAGTTGATACCTGGAGCACCAATGTAATGGGTACAATCAATGTTCTAGAGGCGCTTAGAAAGTTAGATCATCCTTGTAGCGCAGTAATCATTACCAGTGATAAATGTTATGACAATGTAGAGTGGGTATGGGGTTACAAGGAGACCGACCGGATGGGTGGACCAGATCCTTACAGCGCATCAAAAGGCGCAGCAGAATTAGCAATTAAATCATATATCAAATCTTACTTTCCTTCGGAAACTTCAAAGGTTCGTCTTGCCTCATCACGAGCTGGTAATGTTATTGGGGGCGGAGATTGGGCTGAAGATAGAATTATTCCTGACTGTGTTCGAGCCTGGTCAGAAGGCAAAACTGTGGAGTTAAGAAAGCCTGATGCAACAAGACCTTGGCAGCATGTATTAGAGCCATTAAGTGGGTATCTTGCATTAGCTGTTGCTTTGAATGAGAACCAAGATATGCATGGCGAGTCATTTAATTTTGGTCCACCAGCTCAGCAAAATCAAAGCGTGCTGGAGCTTGTTCAAAATATGTCTATTCATTGGGACCAAGTAAAGTGGAAGGATATTTCAGGTGTCAAGGAAGGGCCATATGAGTCTGGTTTATTAAAATTAAATTGTGATAAAGCTCTTGCACTATTGCGCTGGAATGCTGTCATGGGGTTTGATGATACAGTGAAGATGACCGCAGAATGGTACAAAGCTTATTACATGAAAGATCAAAAGATTAAGGAGGTAACTAATCTTCAAATTAGTGCATATATTTTAGCGGCTAAAGAGGCTGGCCTCGATTGGGCGCAATGAAATTAAATACCATTAAGGAAACTCCATTAAAAAATATTACCATCGATGGTGGTAATGTGATGCATGCACTTAAAGCTACAGAGAAAAATTTTAATGGTTTTGGAGAGGCTTATTTTTCATGTGTGAATTTTGCCGCCATTAAAGCATGGAAGCTGCACACTAAGATGACAATGAACTTAATTGTTCCTCAAGGAGTGATAAAATTTGTTTTTTATGAGCATGAAACTAGTCAGTTATTAGAAAAAGTCATTGGTGAAAATAATTACTCCAGACTTACTGTCCCGCCAGGCTTATGGTTTGGGTTCCAAGGAGTGTCAAAAAAAGAGAGCTTACTTCTCAATATAGCTGACATACCCCATGATCCTTTGGAGGTTCAAAGAAAGTTAACATCTGAAATAGATTATAATTGGGAGCAACTATGAAAGTAATAATTCTAGCAGGCGGTTTTGGTACAAGGCTTTCTGAATATACTGATGTCATTCCAAAACCCATGATCCAAGTAGGCGGTAAGCCAATCTTGTGGCATATTATGAACACATATGCTCATTACGGCCACAATGATTTTTATATAGCTCTTGGCTATAAGTCTGAGGTTATCAAAGACTATTTTTTAAACTATAACTCTTTAAATTCAGACTTTACTGTTAATTTAGGAACAGGAGCTGTTAAAGCACATAATTTTGGGGGAGAAGACTGGAATGTAACTTTAGTTGATACGGGTGCTAGCTCAATGACTGGAGGAAGGGTCAAAAGAATGCAACCTTTTATAGGCAATGAACCATTTCTTTTGACTTATGGGGATGGTGTAGCAGATATTGCAGTTGATACGCTTGTTAATTTTCATAATGACCATGGAAAGATGGTATCGATTTCAGCGGTCAGACCTGCTGCAAGGTTTGGTGAGCTTGAGCTTGATGGTTCGGCTGTGGTGAGATTTGAAGAAAAGCCCCAGCTTCAACAGGGATGGATTAATGGCGGCTATTTTGTTGCAGAACCAGCTTTTTTTGATTTAATTTCGGGTGACGAAACTATGCTAGAAAGAGAGCCGTTAGAGCAAGCTGCAAATCAAGGGCAGTTAATGGCTTATAAGCACGATGGTTTTTGGCATTGTATGGATAGTAAGCGTGATCATGATCTTTTGGAG
>Ga0209709_10003863_pt1 | contig 12274 bp, 14 predicted proteins | sample ArcticOcean_MG_C_2_FD_187435 | JGI IMG/M metagenome (GOLD analysis project Ga0209709, IMG submission 187435) | Marine microbial communities from western Arctic Ocean - ArcticOcean_MG_CB4_136 (SPAdes) (version 2) | ecosystem: Environmental > Aquatic > Marine > Oceanic | place: Arctic Ocean... | reverse complement strand
ATGGATCGCTATTATTGGTCAATTTATAACTATAAATGTAATTTATTTTATTTTTGACTTTGAGTTTGAGTTAATTTTGGAAAATTCAATAATTTTAATTGGCTTACTAAGTAATCTCTATTTAATTTATATTAATAAGAACACACAACTATCAGATAAAACGGCATTTCTTTTTTTGTTAATTGATATTGTACAATTAAGTTGTTTAATTTATTTAACTGGAGGAATCACAAACCCTTTTTCTATTTTTTTAATAATTCCAAGTATTTTTTCATCATTATATTTGGGTATTAGGAGTAATATTTTATTAGTTAGTACAACTATTTTAATAATTATTTTTCTTACTTTTTTTAGTCAACCGCTGCCTCACCCAGTTAGTGAACATTTTCATGTAGATAATTATTATTATTATTCAATGCCTACCTCATTAATTATTGCTTTAATTTTTTTAAATTATTTTGCTTTAAGCTTTGGAAAAGAATCTAGAATTCGAAAAGAAGCTCTAAATAAGATGGAAGAAATTATGTCGAAAGAGCATGAGCTATTATCCTTAGGTGGCCAAGCTGCAGCAGCTGCGCACTCTTTAGGAACCCCCTTTTCTACAATAAAAATTATATCTGCGGATTTATTAAAACAATTTAAAAATAATGAAGAAGTTAAAAAAGATATTGAATTATTAGTAAGTCAAATTGAAAGATGTAGTGAAATATTAAAAAAATTAACATTAAACCCTATAATTGAAGATGATTTTATTGATAGAGACTTAACAATTGCAGACTATATTTTTGAAATTATAAAATCTTTTCAAGAAACTAGTAAAAAAATTTTTATTTTAAATTGTGACCAAGACTCTAACTCATTACCTATTACCAAGTCTATTGAAATTGTTTATGGGCTTAGAAACTTTATTGGTAATGCAGATAAGTTTTCAAAAAGTAAAGTATTTATAAATATAAGAAGTGATAATGACCTTACCGAGGTTATTATTGAGGATGATGGAGAGGGATATCCTAAAGATGTTTTAGGTGAAATTGGAGAGCCCTATATTAAATCTTTTAAATCTTCTATAAAATCTAAATCAGGACTAGGTCTTGGAATTTTTATAGGAAAAACTTTACTTGAAAAAAATCATGCTAATATATTATGTAGAAACTCAAAAACCAGAGAGGGTGCTGAGGTCAGCATTAAGTGGAAAAATAAAGATCTTATAAATATTTAATGTAATTTATTTTTATTTTCAAATAGTCCACTTAGTTGAGATATCATTACATCACCTAGCTCATGAACATCTGTGATTTTAATTGCTTTATCATAATATCTTGAAACATCATGGCCAATTCCAATAGCTAGGATTTCTACATTACTTTTAGTTTCTATAAACTTTACGATTCTTTTTAAATGTTTTTCTAAAAAATCACCTGAATTAACTGACAGTGTTGAGTCATCTACTGGTGCACCATCTGAAATAACCATTAAAATTTTTCTTTCTTCTTTTCTTTTCTTAATTCTATTGAAAGCCCAAGATATTGCTTCTCCATCAATATTTTCTTTTAGCAATCCTTCTTTAAGCATTAAACCTATATTATTTTTTGCCTGTCTCCAGTGTGTATCGGCCCCCTTGTAAATAATATGCCTTAAGTCATTAAGTCTTCCAGGGCTTTTTGGCTTTTCTCTTTTGGTCCAAGCTTCTCTACTTTTTCCACCCTTCCAGTTTTTTGTAGTAAAACCTAATACCTCAACTTTAACAGAACATCTTTCTAGAGTTCTAGATAGTATATCTGCGCAAAGTGCTGCAATAGTTATTGGCCTGCCACGCATTGATCCTGAGTTATCAATCAATAACGTTACAATCGTATCTTTAAAATCAAGATCTTTTTCCTTCATAAAAGACAACGAGTTATAAGGATCCATAATAATTCTAGTAAGTTTAGAGCTATCTAACAAACCTTCTTCTAGGTCAAATTCCCAGGCCCTATTTTGTTTTGCTAAAAGTTGCCTTTGTAGTTTGTTAGCAAGCTTGGTTATCAAGTCTTGAAAACCAACTAATTGTTGATCTAAGTTTTTTCTTAATTTTTGCATTTCTTTTGTATCGTCTAAATTTTCTGCTTTTGCTATCTCATCAAACTCAGTTGTGAAAACTCTATACTCATAATCAATATTATTTATATTTTTTTTTGGTAAAACAGTGTCTGTGTTCTCTTTAAGGGATTCTGAATCTTTTAAATGTTCGTCCATTTGTTGATCATTAATATCAAAACCTGCATCTAAACTAGTCAGGGCCTCATCTTGTTTGCCCTCTTCTTCTTGCCCATCAGATTGGTTGTTATCTTTATTTTCAGATTCATTTTCTTGTTCACCCTCTTGTTCATTTTCTTTATTCTCTTCGTTGTCTGAATTAAAAACATCCATATTTTCAAGAATTTCTGAAAATCTTAAACTATAATTATTTTGATCCTCAAGATTTTTACTTAAGAAATCCATATGTTTTTCTATAGAAGAATTGAAATCTTTTTCCCAAAAACTTAACATTTTTGATGACACTGGATTAAGTCCTATGTTAAAAAATTTTTTTAACATATATAATTCGAAAGCTTCAGTAATTGAAACATCCTCTTTATTTTTTAATTGATCTTTACGAGTAGTGTTGATTTTTTGATTATAGTTTTCACTTAAATTTTTCCCTATACCTTTAAGCATTTTACCACCCAATACCTCATATCTAATTTTTTCAGCAATGTTATATAGTGATTTGCAGGATGGATTATTGGGTAAATTTTTATTAAATATTTTTTTATCCGAAAATTTTTTCTTTAAGGCTCCTGAATCTGTTTCAGCCCTCAACCTAATAAAATCATGCTTATTCGATAAATTGATTGTATCAAAAGAATCTATTTTTTTGGAACTTAGATCTCTGTCAAGTTTTTTAATATCAAGCTTGTAATCATCGGAAATTACTTTTGCAGTAGAAATTAAAGCTTGTTTAAATTGTTCTTTAAAATTATTTTCTTTGTTACTCATTTAAATCTGAATATTTATCATCGACTCTGGTAATTCTTCACCAAAGCACCTTTGATAATATTCAGCTATAGTATTCTTTTCAAGGTCATCACATTTATTCAAGAATGTGACTCTAAAAGCATAACCAGTATCTTTAAAGATTTCAGCATTTTCAGCCCAATGCAACACAGTTCTGGGGCTCATTACAGTGGATATATCGCCCGCTATAAAGCCTTTTCTAGTTAGTGACGCCACTTTAATCATATTAGCTACTTTTTCTTTTCCCTTGGTATTATTTAAGTTTTTATTTTTTGCTAAAACAATTTCCATTTCTCTATCTAGGCTCAAGTAATTTAAAGATGTAACAATATTCCATCTATCCATTTGCCCCTGGTTAATTTGTTGAGTACCGTGATATAATCCAGTTGTATCGCCAAGGCCCACAGTATTTGATGTTGCAAATAATCTAAAAAATTTATTTTGTTTTATTACTTTATTTTTATCTAAAAGAGTAAAATTTCCTTCAGCCTCTAATATTCTTTGTATAACAAACATCACATCCGGTCGGCCTGCATCATATTCATCAAAAACAAGAGCAACTGGATTTTGAATGGACCACGGTAGAATGCCTTCTTTGAATTCTGTAATTTGTTTCCCATCTTTTACAACTATCGCATCTTTGCCAATAAGATCAATTCTGCTTATGTGACTATCTAAGTTAACTCTAATGCAAGGCCAATTTAATCTCGCTGCAATTTGTTCAATATGAGTTGATTTTCCTGTACCATGATAACCCTGAACAAGAACTCTCTTATTAAATGCAAATCCAGATATGATTGCAAGTGTAGTGTCTTTATCAAATTTATAATTTTTATCTATCTCTGGCACATACTCACTTTTTTTTGAGAATGCATCAACTTCCATTTCAGAATCAATTCCAAAAGTTTGATTTAATGATATTTTAATGTCGGGTTGTATATTCAAATTAAGTGTCAATTTTTTCCTTATATGTATTTTTTAGCTGGGTGTAAGCTAAAGTAATTAATTTAAGTTTTTCTTCATATTGTTTATTACCCAAATTAATATCAGGGTGAAATTTTTTGACAAGAGTTTTGAATTTAGCTTGTATTTGCTCCCATTTTAAACCAACTGAAACCCCCAAAATACTAAAAGCCTTAATATCATTGGCATCAAACTTAAATTGATTCATGTGATTATATTCACCTCTAAGTTTAGTCTTATCAAACTCATCTTTTAAAGTGTTATTCCAAAGAACTTTAAAAAAATTGTCTGAAGAGCTAAAGCTTTGAGTTGGTTTATGCCAAGTCATATCTGACTTTAAAAAGTCATATACCTGCTCATCATCCATTCCTTTAAAATAATTCCAGTTTTTATTAAATTCTTTAACGTGAGCTAAACAAATCATTCTGTATTTTTTACTATTATCTTTTTCTATTGGTGCCTTATATTCACCAATTTCAGAGCAATTATTCCAGTCACAAATATTTTTCATGTTATATAATAATAAAATAATACTTATGAATATAAATGAATTAATTGCAATTGTTAAAAATAAACTTGAAACAGAAATTGTTATTCAGGATATCAGAATTGAAGATAAAAGTTTTTTGCATAAAAATCATGAGGGGCACCAAGAAGGAAAATTTCATTTAAAGATGATAATAAAATCTGATGAGCTTATTAAATTAAACAAGATAGCATCAACTAAAAAGATTTACAGTATTTTAAACCTCGAATTAAAACAACACATACACTCAATTCAAATATTATTTAATTAATTCTTTTCTTAAAAAAAGACTTATTTTTTTTTCATCAAAATGTAGATTGTATACAGGGGAGCCTATCTTTTTGAGGAGAACTAAATTTATTTTTTTTGTATTATTTTTTTTGTCTTTTTTCATAAAAGATAGAATTTTATTTAGCTTTTTTATTGAAAAAAACTTACCAATATTTCTTGGAAGATTTAGTTGATTTAAATGATTTTCAATTAATTCAAATTCCTTAATGCCTAAAATTTTGTTTAATAAACTAAATCTTATAGCTGTTTTGACACCGAGTATAACTGCTTCACCGTGGTTTAATTTATTTGAATATCCTAGAGTTGCCTCATAAGCATGAGCAAATGTATGCCCAAAGTTTAAAATCTTTCTTATACCCATTTCCCTTTCATCGGTCTCAACTACTTTTTTTTTAATACTACAACTATAAAAAATTGCTTTTTCAATTAAAGGACTCTTTAAACTTAAAACATCAGAACCATTTAAATTTAAAAACATAAAAAATTCTTTGTCTGCAATCACTGCATGTTTTAAAATTTCACCATATCCACATACAAGTTCTCTTTTGGGCAGCGACTTCAAGAAATTAATATCAGAAACAACTAAACTGGGTTGGTAAAATGAACCTATTAAGTTCTTACCATGCTTAGTATTTATTCCTGTTTTTCCACCAATTGAAGAGTCCACCTGAGATAGTAATGTAGTAGGTATATTAACAAATTTTAACCCTCTTTTAAATATGCTGGCTGCAAAACCAGAAACATCTCCAGTAATTCCACCACCAATAGAAATTAAACAATCGTTTCTATTAAAGTTTTTATTTAAAAGGATAGATAAAATTTTATCAATACTCTTTTGACTTTTATTTTTCTCACTAGCTTTAAAGTAATGAGTTGTGATTATTTTTTTTGGGAATAAAAATAAAATTTTTTTAATTATATTTTTCGGTACTTTTTTATCAATAATTATTAAACACTGATTAAAGTTAATAGAATTTTCTTTTAACAGTTTTCTAATTTTATAAATTAATCCTTTTCCAATAAAGATAGGATATTTTTGATTATTTGTTTTTACTTGGATTTTTATAGAGTTCATTAATTTTTAAAATTTTTTTTACTATTTCAGTTTTTGATAGATTATCACAGTTTATTTTGAATTGTGCATTTGAGTACACTTTTGAACGTCTTTTTATTAAATCTATTAACTCCAGATCTTTTACATTAAAAGCTAAGGGCCTTTTTTTGCTTCTATTTATTCTTTTTAATAAAATTTTTGTTTCCCACTTAAGCCAAAATGAAAAATTATTAGACAAAACTTCTTTTTGAATTTTTTCATTTATAAACGCACCACCACCAAGAGCAATTATGGAATTTCTAGATTTAAGAATTTTTATTGTAACCTTTTCCTCTAAGTTTCTGAAGTAATCTTCACCGTTTCTGATAAATATGGTTGATATATCCATCCCAGTGACTTTTTCAATAATATTATCAACATCTATAAATTTCAAGCCTAATTTTTTTGAGATCAAAGACCCAATAGATGATTTCCCTGATCCCATCATGCCCAAAAAAACTAAGTTTTTTTTTAAAATCATAAATTTTCTTTATTGAAAAAACACAAATATGTCTTAATTTGAAAATATTAAAAGATATATGCAATTGAATAGAAATACAAGTATGAGCAAAACTAGAAATTTAGTGAAGCTATCAATTAAAATTGTATTGATTCTTTCAACTATATTTATTGCTATTATCCTCCTTAATAAAATAGATTTTCCGTCCCCCTATATGGAAATAAAAAAAATTATTCCAAATGAAAAACTTAAAATCGTTAAATAAAAACTATTTATCAATTATTTTAATATTATCTCTAGTTGCGCTGAATGCTCATTCCGAAGATGCAGTAGATATTTGGAGTTTAGAAAACACAAAATCATTAAATAAAAATATAGCCAATGAAGACTCAAAAAACAAAACTGAACCTCAGAATTCAATTTATGAGATGCAATCAGAAAAAAAAGATTTATTAACTGTAGAAGAAGACGAAACATTAATATCTAAAGAAATTGAGATAGCAGGTCTGTATGACCCAGCAGAAAATGGCCTTAATATGGATATGTGGGTTAACTCTGATGGAGATCAATTATTAAGTCTTTTTAAAAAAATTGATAAAATAAATTTATCCAATGATGCATCTGAAATTTTAGACATTTTGCTTTTAACCAATGCTTACTATCCTAAAAAAAATATTTCTAAAGAACAGTTTTTAGAAATAAAATCAAATTGGTTAATAAAAAATGCTGATCTTGAATTAATAGAAAGATACTTATTAAACAATCAAGATATTGAACAAAATATTAAATTAATAAAGTTTATAGTAAATGAATACCTGTCTAGATCAGAAATAGATAAGTCGTGTAAAATATTTTCAAAAATAAAAAAAGTTATAGACGATGAATATTTGTCAAAATTTAATATTTATTGCTTAATCAATGACAATAAAATGGAAGAAGCACAATTACTCTTAGATTTAAAAGGAGAAAAAAATTTTAACGATAAATTTTATGAACAAAAAATTAATTATTTAATGGGATATGACGATAAAGTAAATGAAACTATATCAGAAAAATCAATTTTAGATTTTCATATTTCACATCGAACAAATCCAAATTTTAAATTTGAGCCTAAAAAATCAACAAACGATTTAATTTGGAGATATTTATCAACATCAAATTTGTTAGATAACATCAAGGATATTGAAATTACAGACCTTGATAAAATTGCTATAATTGAAAAAGCTACACATAAAAAGAATTATTCTGAAAAAGAACTTTATGATCTTTATAAAAGATTTCAGTTCAACATTAATCAGCTCTTAAGCATTAAAGCATCATCTAAATTAATGCATCCAATTGAGGCAAGAGCCCTAATATATCAGGGAATTTTAATTACAACTGATGTAGAAAAAAAAATTGAGTTAATGAATGCATTGAAGAACTCATTTATAAATGAAGAAATTGAAGAGGCATTTAATAAAGAATTACAAAATTTTTTAAAAAAAATTAGTCCAGATGAAGTTCCATCAAATTATACAAATTTTTATAACAGACATCTTAATATAAAAAAAACTACCTTAACAAATATTAAGATAAATAATAAAATTCTTCATCAATCTAAACTATTGAATTATTTTATAAATAAATCTATTAATAAGAGCACTAGTAAAGAGTTGAATGATTTTCTTAAAAAAATAAAAAAAGATAAAAATTATTTTTTTTCAGTCAAGGATAAAATTTTAGTTGAAGTGTTTAAGTCTGATGGTGTCAAAGTTTCAGAAAAGTATAAGGATCTTTATGAAGTCAAGAGTTCTGAGGTGCCAAAAGATATACAAATATTTATTAATAATGGAGATATGGGACTAGCAATGCTAAGAATAGTCGAAGTTATAGGACAAGATGAGCTCAAAGATATTGATGCCGAAACGTTGTATTTCATCATTAGTACATTAAATCAGCTTAATATTGACCCCCTAAGAAATAAGATACTTCTTAAAATTCTTCCTTTAAAAGTTTAAAAATTATAATAAAATAACCAATGATTATGGCAGTTAAAAAAATTTTGACAGAACCCAATAAAATATTACGAAAGATATCAGAGTCAGTCGAAAAAGTAGGTAATGAGGAGAGAAAATTAATGGATGATATGCTCGACACCATGTACGAGGCACCTGGAATAGGTCTTGCAGCAATTCAAATAGGGGTCCCAAAAAGAATTATTGTTATGGATGTTGGTAGAAATGCAAATAAAAAAGAACCAATGTATTTTGTTAATCCAGTAATAAAAAATAAAAATGCTGAGAAAGCAATATATGAAGAAGGCTGTTTGTCGGTTCCAGAGCAATTTGCAGAAATAGAAAGACCAAATACTTGCGAAGTAGAATATTTAGATTATTACGGAAATAAACAATTATTAAAAGCTGATGGATTATTAGCAACATGTATTCAGCATGAAATAGATCACCTAGAAGGAATTTTATTTATCGACTATTTATCTAAGTTAAAAAAAACAATGATACTTAAAAAACTTTCTAAAAATAAGCCTAGTAGAATAGTTGTTTAGTAAATGTTAAAAAAAATTGTTTTTATGGGCACACCATTATTTGCTGTGCCGATATTAAAATCATTATATCAAAATGGGTACTCGTTATCAGTAGTGTATACACAACCCCCTCAAAAATCACAAAGAGGTCAAAAAATTAATAAATCACCTATTCAGGGAATTTCTGAAACTTTAAAAATAGAATACAGAACACCAAGTTCATTAAAGAATAATAAAGAAGAATATAACTATTTAAAAAAATTAGGTGCGGATATAGCAATTGTGGTTGCTTACGGGCAAATTATTCCAAAAGAATATCTAAGTTTAGTTAAAAAAGGTTTCATCAATATACATGCATCACTTCTTCCCAAATGGAGAGGAGCAGCACCTATTCAAAGATCAATTATGAATTTAGAAAAAGAAACAGGTGTTAGTATTATGAAAATAGGAGAAAAATTAGATACAGGACCTGTTTGTAATTCTTATAAAATAGAGATTATGGCTAATGATAATTCAGAAACTATAGTTGAAAAACTTTCTTTGCTAGCAGCAGAAAAAATATTAGATAATATTGATGATATATTAGAGGACAAAATAGAATTTAAAGAACAAAATCATAATAAAGCAAGCTATGCGGCTAAAATTGAAAAAGCAGAAGGCCAAATAGAATGGAATGAAACTGCAGAAAGTATTATTGGCAAAATAAATGGACTATACCCAAGTCCTGGTGCCTTTTTTAATTACAACGGTGAAAGATATAAAATTTTAAAGGCAAACTTAGCAAGTGGCAGTGGAGAGATTGGAAAAGTATTAGATAATTATTTAGAAATTAGTTGTGGTAATAAAAAATCAATTAAAGTTAAAGAAATCCAAAGACAAGGAAAAAGACCTCAAAACATTAGTGAATTTATGCTTGGATCGCAGATTAAAAAAGGTTCAAACTTAAATAATGTATAGATATCAAATCCAAATTGAATATGTTGGAACTAATTTTGTTGGTTGGCAAATTCAATCTAAAGGAAAATCAATTCAAAAATCGATTCAAATAAAACTATCTAAACTTTTAAAAGAAAAAGTATCACTAATTGGATCTGGTAGAACAGACACAGGGGTCCATGCCATTGAACAATCAGCACATTTTGATAGTAAAAAAGAAATTCAAAATTTAGGTAAATTTTTAAAATCAATAAATCACTTTGTAAATGATATGAGTATTTCAATTATAAATATTAAAAAGAGAAATATACATTTTCATGCAAGGTTTTCTGCAAAACAAAGAGTGTATAAATATATAATTTTTAATCGATTGAGTAGACCTTCTATAGAAAAAGAAAGAGGGTGGCATATAATTAAAAAACTAGATATTTCCTTAATGAAAAAAGGAGCAAAAAAACTTTTAGGTACTAAAGATTTTTCTACATTTAGATCTTCAAGTTGTAATGCTAAAAGCCCAATTCGAACCATGAGATCAATTAAGATAAAATCAATTAAAGGAAGAATTGAAATACAATTTAAATCTCAATCATTTTTGCAGCAGCAAGTTAGGTCAATGGTTGGTTGCTTAAAATATCTAGCAGAAAAAAAATGGGACTTAAAAAAATTTGATTTAGTTTTTAAGTCAAAAAAAAGAACACTTTGCGCGCCACCTGCACCAGCAGAAGGATTATTTTTAGAAAAAGTTATCTATTAAAATTTTGTTGACCAATACTGAATTTTTTATTAATTCTCCATCTTGATTCGGCTCGAACAATATAACCACAACAATTTTTAGAAGAACATTTGCACGGAAATTGTTTATAATCTTCATCATAACCAAAACCATAATCAGCTGTTATCTCTTCACCCTTTTTAATGTCTTTTATAGCAATTACCCATAATTTTAATCCTGTTCCGTTGTAATCACAGTTGTTAGAGCATGAATGATTTATTAAACGTGCAGTGTTCCAAGAAACATCTCCATCCATGTCATATTTCTTATTTAAATTAAATAAATAGATAGGTTTTGCATTATCAAATTTTTGAGACTCTTCTGTTTGTTTTTTAGTAATAATCTTTCCAACATAATCTATAATTCTAGTACCTTCTTTAATATCTTGTGTAGCATAAAGGCCACGACCTTTTTTATCAATATTTGATTTTTTAATTTTATAAAGTTTCATTGAGAGTTCTTTAAAGCCTATTAAAAAATTATCAATTAAATTCTATCAATGCATCCACATGCAACTTGGTACTTTCTTGAAGTGCTAAGATGTCATAACCACCCTCTAGAATTGAGACAACTTTTCCATCACAATATGACCTAGACAATTCTAAAGTTCTTTTGGTAATTTCATAAAAATCTTTACTCTCTAGTTGAAATTGGGCTAGAGGATCATTCTTATGAGCGTCAAAACCGGCTGAAAGTAATATAAACTCCGGTTTGAATTCAGTTATTTTCTTGAGTACATATTCATAAGCGCTTAAATACTCTTCAGAGGTTGTGCCAGCGGGTAGAGGAATATTAAATATATTATTATATTTACCTTTTTCTTGTTCAGTACCAGTCCCAGGGTAGAAGGGAAATTGATGAGTTGAAATGTATAAAACTTTTTCATTATCATGGATAATATCTTGAGTTCCATTTCCATGGTGAACATCAAAATCAATAATTGCAACTTTGTTAATTTTATATTTATCTATTAGGTAATTAGCACCTACGGCTATATTGTTATAAATACAAAAACCCATGGCTTTATTTTTTTCTGCATGATGTCCTGGAGGCCTGACTGCACAAAAAGCATTTTTAAATTCTTTATTTTGAACACCATCAATAGCTGCAATAATTGATCCTACAGCATCTGAGGTAGCCTCCTTACTTCCTGGAGAAATAATTGTATCACCATCTAAAAAGGACAATCCTTTCTCTGGAAAAGATTCTTCTACAAAATTTATATAATCAGAATTGTGAGTTATTTCTAAAAGTGATCGGTCAAATCTTGAAGGCTTTTTCCAAATCAAGTTCTTATTATTTAACTTTTTAAAGTTATCGATAATTGTTGTAACTCTATCAATTTTTTCTGGATGACCGTCGCCTGTATTATGATTTTGATAAGTATCAGAGGTTATTAAACCAGTTTTCATTTAAGAAAGATATTCTTGGTAAATAGTTTCTCGTTCTACTTTTGGCATTCCTTTGGTTCTTTCTACAAACTCATTACGTTGCTCTCTATTCTTAAAAATAAAAAAACAAACTGTATCTTTAGAGTGATAAATAGCTTTTAATTCATCATCAATATCATTCAGTTCTTTAGGAATATCTGTTTTAATGCAAATCATTAAAAGTAATTTTTAAGAATTTCATAATATATCTTTGTTAACTTTTTTAAGTCTGAAATAGATACT
>Ga0209709_10003862_pt1 | contig 12282 bp, 12 predicted proteins | sample ArcticOcean_MG_C_2_FD_187435 | JGI IMG/M metagenome (GOLD analysis project Ga0209709, IMG submission 187435) | Marine microbial communities from western Arctic Ocean - ArcticOcean_MG_CB4_136 (SPAdes) (version 2) | ecosystem: Environmental > Aquatic > Marine > Oceanic | place: Arctic Ocean... | reverse complement strand
AGCCTCCTTACTTATAATTAATGATTGAAAGATACTCTAGAAAAGAACTTACTGATATTTGGTCAGAAGAAAATAAATATAAAATTTGGCTTGAGGTTGAAATAGCTGCAGCTCAAGCTATGGAAAAGCTTGGTCAAATTCCAAAAGGTGTGTCATCTATAGTAAGAAAAAAAGCTATAATTAACGTTAAGAGAATTCACCAAATAGAATCTAAAGTTAAACACGATGTTATAGCATTTTTAACATCAATTACTGAAAAAGCTGGAATTAAAGCAAGATATCTTCATCAGGGTATGACTTCTTCTGATGTTTTAGACACAAGTTTAAATATACAATTAGCTCAATCTGGAAAAATACTACTTAAAGATATTGATAAAATTTTAAAAATTCTAACAAAACAAGCAAGGAAATACAAGTATACACCCTGCATGGGTCGAAGCCATGGTATCCATGCTGAACCTATAACCTTTGGTTTAAAGCTTGCATCTTTTTTTGAAGAATTCAAAAGAAATAGAAAAAGACTAGTTGATGCAATTAATGAAATATCAACATGTGCAATTTCTGGAGCCGTTGGAACATTTGCTAACATTAACCCAAATGTAGAGAAATATGTTGCAAAAAAACTTGGTTTAAAAATTGAGCCAATATCAACACAGGTAATACCGAGGGATAGACATGCTTTTTACTTTTCCATTCTAGGGATTATTGCTGGCTCTGTTGAAAGAGTTGCTATTGAAATCAGACATTTACAAAGAACTGAGGTTTATGAACTACAAGAATTTTTTTCAAAAAGTCAAAAAGGTTCATCTGCAATGCCTCATAAAAAAAATCCTATATTAAGTGAGAACTTAACGGGTCTTGCTAGAATGGTTAGAAGTTCTGTTGTACCTGCTTTAGAAAATATTGCTCTTTGGCATGAAAGAGATATCTCACATTCAAGTGTTGAGAGAAATATTGGACCAGATGCTAATATAACTTTAGATTTTGCATTAGTAAGACTGGGGAATATTTTAGACAACATGGTTGTATATCCAAAAAAAATGCTAGAAAATTTAAACTTAACTAAAGGTTTAATTTTTTCTCAAGAAGTTATGCTAGAATTAACTAAATCAGGTCTAAGCAGAGAACAATCGTACAAAATAGTGCAAGGCTATGCAAAAAAATGCATTGCAGAAAATTTAAATTTATTTGATGTAATATCAGATGATAAATATATAATGACTAAAATTTCAAAAAAAAAACTTACAGCAATATTCAATTATTCAACACATTTTAAAAACATAGATTTAATTTTTAGGAGGGTATTTAAATAATGAAAAAAGGAAAAAAAATATATGAGGGTAAAGCTAAAATAATTTATGCCACATCTGATAAAAATTTAGTTATTCAATATTTTAAGGATGACGCGACTGCATTTAATAATCAAAAAAAATCTATAATCGAAGGTAAGGGTGTTCTAAATAACAGAATATCAGAGCATATCCTTAATAATTTAAGTCAAATTGGAATTAAAAATCATTTAGTAAAAAGATTAAATATGCGAGAACAAATAATTAGACTTGTGGAAATCATACCAATTGAATTTATTGTAAGAAATATTGCCACTGGATCTATAACTAAAAGATTAGGTATTGAAGATGGTACAGTATTAAACCAACCACTACTAGAGTTTTGTCTTAAAAATGACAAATTAGGTGATCCCATAATTTCTGAAGAACATATTTTAGCATTTAACTGGGCTACCAAAAAAGAATTAAAAAAAGTAAAAAAAATGATTCTAAGAATTAATGATTTTATGATTGGAATGTTCAGAGGAGTTGGAATTAAACTAGTAGATTTTAAACTTGAATTTGGAAGAATTAAATTAAATGACCATAATGAGGTTATTTTGGCAGATGAAATAAGTCCTGATACATGCAGACTTTGGGATTTAATAACCGATAAAAAGCTGGATAAAGATAGGTTTAGAAAAGATTTAGGAGATTTAATACCCGCATATACGGAGGTTGCAAAAAGATTGGGAATATTGCATGAACAGTCAAATTTAAGCGCTGTAAATATCACAAAATTATCATCTATAAAAAAAAGAAAATAAAATGAAAGTATCTGTAGTAATAACTCTTAAAAAAGATGTTTTAGACCCTCAGGGTAAAGTAATTCATCAAACATTAGATGGCATGGGATTTGATGATGTCAAGGAAGTAAGGCAAGGAAAGTACTTTGAAATTAATATTAAAGAAAATGATAAAAAAAAATCTGAAGAAAAAGTTGAAGATATGTGTAAAAAACTTTTAGCTAACTTGGTAATCGAAGATTATAAAATTATTGGATCTCAATAATAAATAATGAATTCAGCTGTAATAACTTTTCCAGGATCAAATTGTGATAGAGATATACATGTAGCTCTTAAAAAATTTGGATTCAAAAATAAGATGGTTTGGCACGACGATATTGAACTTCCTAAAAGTGACTTAGTTGTTTTACCTGGCGGGTTTTCTTATGGTGATTACCTTAGATGTGGAAGTATGGCCTCTAAATCTAAAATAATGAAATCTGTAATTAATTTTGCTAAATCTGGAGGAAAGGTCTTGGGTATTTGCAATGGATTTCAAATTTTAGTAGAAACTGGATTGCTACCGGGTGTTTTATTGAGAAATAAATATTTAGAGTTTATTTGTAAAAATGTTTTTGTAAAAATTAATAATAAAAATAATTTATATTTTAAAAGTTTTAAAAAGGACATACTCGAGCTTCATATTGCACATAATGAAGGAAATTATTTTTGTACAAAAGAACAATTGAAAGAAATTGATGATAACAATCAAATATCTTTATATTATTCTGATAAAGATGGAAAAGTTGATAAAGACAACAATCCCAATGGTTCTATAAAAAATATTGCTGCCATATTTAATAAGGAAAAAAACATACTAGGAATGATGCCTCATCCTGAACGTATGATTGATCCAGCACTTTCTGGAGAAGATGGTTCTATTTTTTTTAAAAACTTAATTACTAATTTTAAATAATGATGGTTAATCAGCAAGTTGCTCTAGATCATGGTTTGAAAAAAAATGAATATAAAAAAATTTGTGTTCTATTAAAAAGAGTTCCAAATATAACTGAGCTTGGAATTTTCTCTGCAATGTGGAACGAGCATTGTTCATATAAATCTTCAAGATTACATCTTAAAAATTTACCTACAAAAGGAGAAAATGTTATTCAAGGGCCAGGAGAAAATGCTGGTGTTATTGATATTGGGGATAATGATGCAATTGTTTTTAAAATAGAAAGTCATAATCACCCTTCATTTATTGAGCCTTATCAAGGCGCAGCCACTGGTGTTGGTGGAATTATGAGAGATGTTTTTACAATGGGTGCCAGACCTATAGCTAACCTTAATTCATTACACTTTGGTTCTCCACAACATAAAAAAACTAAGAACTTGCTTAGAGGTGTTGTTCATGGAATTGGTGGGTATGGAAACTGTATGGGTGTTCCAACCATAGCAGGACAAATAAGTTTTGACGAATCGTATAATGGTAATATTTTAGTAAATGCTATGACTTTAGGATTGGTTAAAAAAAATAAAATTTTTTATTCTAAGGCAGCTGGTTTAGGGAAACCTGTTATTTATGTTGGATCTAAAACAGGTAGAGATGGAATTCATGGTGCAAGTATGGCTTCAGCAGCATTTGATGATAAAATTGAAGAGAAAAAACCCACAGTGCAGGTTGGTGATCCTTTCACTGAAAAACTTTTACTTGAAGCTTGTTTAGAGTTAATGGCTGGAGATTCTATAATTGCTATTCAAGATATGGGTGCCGCCGGTCTTACATCATCAAGTATTGAAATGGCATCAAAGGGTAAGCTAGGAATGGAAATTAACTTAAATAAAGTGCCTCGTAGAGAGTCAAATATGACACCCTACGAAATCATGCTTTCAGAAAGTCAAGAAAGGATGTTGATAGTTTTAGAAAATGGCAAAGAAGACTTAGCAAAAAAAATATTTGATAAATGGAATTTAGATTTCGCTATTATTGGGAAAACTACTAATAGTAAAAAAATTGAACTTTATTTTGATAAAGAAAGGGTTGCTGATATCCCTGTTGATACATTGGTCGAAAATTCTCCAATGTATGATCGGCCGTGGGAGAAAACTAAGCTTCCTAAAAAAATTAAAATTCATAAAGAACAATTTAAAGACTTAAAAGTTGCAAATGTCTTAAATAAAATTTTATCAAATCACAATGTATGTAGTAAAGAACGGATTTGGCAACAATATGATCATACAGTTATGGGCGATACTATTCAAAAACCAGGTGGAGACTCTGGTGTGGTTAGGGTGCATGGAACTAATAAAGCTGTTGCAGCTTCTGTTGACTCGTCCGCAATATACTGTTGGTCACATCCATTAAGTGGCGGAAAACAAATTGTATGCGAAAGTTGGAGAAATTTAATATCAGTGGGTGCAAAACCAATTGCTATAACAAATTGTTTAAACTTTGGTAGTCCAGAGAAACAGAAAAATATGGGTGAATTTGTAGAATGTGTGCAAGGGTTGAGTGAAGCAAGTAAATTTTTAAATTTTCCGGTAGTTTCAGGAAATGTATCTTTCTATAATCAAACAAAAAATATTGGAATTAAACCTACTCCTGTCATTGGTGGTGTTGGCTTAATTAAAAATTATAATAATATGATCACTATGGACCTAAAACAAATTGGTAATGTTCTCTTTGTAGTGGGAAAAACAGAAGGACATTTAGATCAAAGTTTATTTGCAAGAGAAATTTTGAATGAAAAAAATGGTCCCCCACCAGAAATCAACTTATTTAATGAAAAAAATAATGGTGAAACAATATTAAAACTTATTGATAAAAAATTAATAAAATCTGCCCATGATGTCTCATTAGGTGGTATTATTACAGCTGTCTCTAAAATGTGTATTAAAGGTAAAAAAGGTGTAACTCTTAAAAAACCCAACTATTTAACAAATCAATTTGAATACCTTTTTGGCGAAGATCAAGGTAGATATATAATTGAAATTGAGATTGCCAATATAAAAAACGTAACTGAAATTCTTGAAAATAACTCTGTACATTTTGATGAGCTTGGAACTATAATCGAAAATGAACTGATTATTGACAATAGGTCAAAAGTAACAATTGACGAATTAACAAAATCGCATACAAGTTGGTTAACTAATTATATGAGTAAATAATGGCAATGGATTTAAAAGAAATTGAAAAGCATATTAAAGAAGCTTTACCAGATGCAATAGTTGAAATTCAAGATTTAGCTGGTGATGGTAATCATTATTCTGCCACTGTAACTTCGTCTGAGTTTTCAGGAAAGAGTAAAATTGAACAACATAAAATAGTGTACAATTCATTAAAAGGTAAAATGGGTAATGAACTGCACGCTTTAGCAATTAAAACAAAGGAGTAAAAATGGATTTACAAACAAAAGAATCAATTGAAAATGAAATAAATAATAATGAAGTTTGCTTGTTTATGAAGGGAACACCTGATGCACCTCAATGTGGATTTTCAATGGCTGTGTCGAATATGTTGAAAATTTTAGAAGTAAATTACAAAGGAATAAATGTTCTCGAAAACCAATCTTTGAGAGAGGGTATAAAAGAATATAGTGAATGGCCTACAATACCTCAACTTTATATTAAAAAAGAATTTGTTGGAGGATGTGATATCGTAAAAGAAATGTACGAGACCGGTGAGTTAAAAAAAATTTTAGAAAATAAAGAAATCACCTTTAAAAAATAATTTTTATTATCTTGAATAATATTCAATTACTAAATTTGGTTCCATAACAACTGGGTATGGAACTTCTTCAAGTTTTGGAATTCTAACTAGTTTTACTTTTTTATTTTTTTCATCAACTTGTAAGTATTCTGGAACTTCTCTTTCTTTGTTGGCTAACGCTACATCTATAAATACTAATTGTTTTGATTTTTCTCTTATTTCAATAGTTTCTTCTTCTTTTAATTGGTAACTTGAGATGTTAACTTTTTTTCCGTTAACTTTAACATGACCATGATTAATAAGTTGTCTAGCTGAAAATATTGTAGTTGATAATTTGGCTCTATATACGATAGCATCTAGTCTTCTTTCCAATAAACCAATTAAATTCTCTGAAGTATCACCTTTTAACATGGATGCTTTCTTATAAAGGTTTCTGAACTGTCTCTCATTTATATTACCATAATAAGCTTTTAATTTTTGTTTAGCTTGTAATTGAATTCCATAATCAGATTGTTTTCTTTTAGATGTTGTTTGACCATGTTGGCCAGGTCCATAAGCTCTAGAATTAAAAGGGCTTTTGGGTCTACCCCAAAGATTGACCTTTAGTCTTCTGTCTACTTTATGTTTAGAATTTAGTCTTTTTGTCATTTAATAACAGGGTTTATAGACTTACTCATAATTTTGTCAATCAACCTTTTTTAGATAAACTAGCAAATACACTTGATAAAATGCGGGTTTCTTTTTTTGATAATTCCATTTTATAAAAAATACTTCTTAAATTTTCTAACATAATAGGTTTTTTTTCTAATGGGTTAAAAAAATTTTTTTCATCAAGTTTTTTAATACATAAATTAACAACTGCTTGAATATCTTTTTTATTAGCTAATGAAATTTTTTTTGACTTGGGGTAATTAAAATCTTTTAATTTAATTAAACCAGAAACTACTTGAGCAATAATAATAACACTATGAGACAGGTTTAAAGATTTAAATTCAGGATTAGTAGGTATTTGAATAGTATAATTAGCATAACTAACTTCATTATTAGATAAGCCTGATGCTTCGGGTCCAAATAAAAAAGCAATTTTTTTATTAAAATCAATCTTACTCAAATCGTTTAGTTTGATATGCTTAATATTTTTATTTCTAGATCTTGAGGTGGTTGCTATTACGTAATCAACTTTTTTAATAGCAGATTCTAAAGATGTATAGATCTTGCTGTGATTAATTATATCCTTGGCTCCAACAGATGTTGCTAGAATTTTATCATTTGGAAAAATAGGTTTTGGATTAATGATAACTAATTTTTTAAAATTAAAGTTCTTAATAGCTCTAGCACATGCACCTATATTTTCTGATAATTGAGGTTGATGTAAAATAAATGAAATATTATTAAATGACATTAAAAACTAGCAGGAGCGTTATCTTTAAACAGTTTATAATCTAGGCTATCAACTAATGCCTTAAATGATGCATCAATAATATTTGTTGAAACACCAATTGTAAACCAGTTTTTTCCTTTTGAATCTGTGCTTTCGATAGAAACTCTAGTTACAGCTTCAGTTCCTGTATTCAAAATTCTCACTTTATAATCTACTAGTTTGAGATCTTTCAAATATTTGGAATATTTTGCCAAACGATCAACATTTTGACGAATTGCATTATCTAATGCATTAACTGGGCCATTACCCTCTCCTTCACAAATAATTTTTTCTCCATCAACTTCTAATTGAGCTTTTGCAGTTGAAATAATTTTTCCCAAAGCATCTTTTTTTACAGAAACATCATATTCTTTGATTAAAATATACCTTGGTATTTTACTGATTATTCTTCTTGCCAACAATTCAAAGGAAGCGTCAGCTCCATCATAACTGTAGCCAATAAACTCTCTATCTTTTACTTCTTCTAAAAGTTTTTTAATTTTGGGATCATTTTCTTTTATATTTATACCAATAGTTTTTAAACGAGATACAATATTTGATTTTCCCGCTTGATCAGAAACTATAATATTTCTTGAATTACCAACTTCTTCAGGGTTTATATGTTCATATGTTTTTGGATTTTTTTGAACCGCTGATACGTGTAATCCTCCTTTGTGAGAAAAAGCAGCAGCTCCAACATAAGGTAAATGTTTATTTGGTTTTCTATTTAAAATTTCATCTAAAAGTCTCGAACATTGAGTTAAATTTTTAATATTATTTGGTTTTATGTTTATTTCAAATTTCGAGGAAAAATCTTTCTTTAAAAAAAATGTTGGTATTAGTGACATTAAGTTTGCGTTGCCACACCTTTCACCTAGTCCATTAATTGTTCCTTGAATTTGTCTTACACCCGCTAAAACTGCAGCCAAGGTATTTGCCACGGCATTTCCTGTGTCATTATGTGCGTGAATACCTAAATTCTTACCCGGTATAACTTTGGAAACTTCTTTAACAATACTTGATACTTCATGTGGTAATGTTCCGCCATTAGTGTCACATAAAATTATCCATCTTGCCTCTTGATCAAAAGCTGCATTGAGACAAGAGATTGCGTATTTTGGATTAGCTTTATATCCATCAAAAAAATGCTCAGCATCAAACATAAATTCTTTTTCATTTTTAACAAAAAGTTTTGCACTTTCACTTATATTTTCTAAGTTTTCTGCATTAGATATTCCCAAAGCTACATCTACGTGAAAGTCCCAAGATTTTCCTACTATGCAGACTGATGAAGTATTGGAATTCATAAGGGCAGATAGTCCAGGATCATTATCTGCACTTCTTCCTGCTTTTTTGGTCATGCCAAACGAAGTTAATTTTGAATTCTTAAAATTATGTTTTTTTTGAAAAAATTCAGTGTCTGTTGGATTGGCACCAGGCCATCCTCCTTCAATATAGTCTACACCAAGATTATCTAAGGCAGCAGATATTTTTTCTTTATCATCTATAGAAAAGTCAACACCTTGTGTCTGTGCTCCATCCCGTAGAGTAGTATCAAATATATACAATCTTTCTTTGTTCATTTAATTTTCCAAGATGTTTTACCATCTTTGTCCTCTATTAAAACTCCTTTATCTAAAAGTTCATCTCTAATCTTATCGGCATCTTTATAATCCTTGTTTTTTCTAGCTTTATTTCTTAATTCAATTTTTTTTAAAATATCTTTCTCAGAAATTAAGGATTTTTTCTTTTTAAAATTTAGCCATTCTTCTTTTGTTTGATTAAGAATTCCAATAAAATTACACGCAGAGATAAATATTTTCTTTTCTTTATCGTCACCATTATTTGCTTTTTCAAAAAGTTTATGAAGATTGGCAATATAACCAGGTGTATTTAAATCATCATAAAGGGGCAAAAGCATGTCATCAGGAATTTTAGATGGTATTTTTAAAGGTAAATAAATTTGATACCATTTTTCAATAGTATTTTTACAGTTTTCTAAAAGTTTATCATTCCAATCCAACGGTTGTTTATAGTGAGCGCTCATAAGAGCAAGTCTTAAAACTTGCCCATTAACATTATCTCTAAAATCTTTTATTTTTAAAATATTTCCTTGTGATTTTGCCATCTTCTCATTTGACATTGTAATAAAAGCATTATGTACCCAGTAATTGGCAAAAAAATTTGTACCATTGGCGCATCTAGATTGAGCTATTTCATTTTCGTGATGAGGAAAAAGCAAATCTATTCCACCACCATGTATATCAAATTGATCACCTAAAAATTTTTTTGACATTACTGAACATTCTAGATGCCAACCTGGTCTACCTTTGCCCCAAGGTGATTGCCAAAAAGGTTCATTATTGATTGATGGTTTCCACAAAACAAAATCTTCAGGACTTTTTTTATTTTCAGAGACTTCAACCCTAGCACCTGCAATTAAGTCTTCTAATTTTTTATTAGATAATTTTCCATAATCATTAAATTTATTAACTTGAAAATAAACGTGATTATTATTTTCATAAGCAAAACTTTTGCTAATAAGTTCAGCTATCATTTTAATCATCAATTCAATATGATCTGTAGCCCTTGGTTGTTCAGATGGCATTTCACAATTTAAAAAAATACAATCATCATTAAAATTTTTGATTACCGTATTTGTTAAATCTGAAATTGAAATATTATTAACTTGGGATGATTTTATAATTTTATCATCTACATCGGTGATGTTTCTTACATAGGTAACAGAATTTGTACCATATTTATATTTTAACACTTTAAAAAGTATATCAAAAATTACTAATGGCCTTGCATTTCCAATATGCGGGTCATCATATACTGTAGGACCACACACATATACACCAATTTTTTTTTTATCTATAGGAACAAATTTTTCTTTTTTGTTGCTTAGATTGTTTGTTAAAAAAATATCTTTATTCATTATTCTAGAAATATACTTTAATTATAGGTTTGTGAATCTATTTGATTAGTTTGGGATTTTGCATACTGGAATAGGCTCCATTTTATGCAAATTTAGTTTTCTTATTTTCTCATATTTTTCACGATTTATAGAATTTGAATTATTCATAGCTTCTTCTAAATCATCATACTTTAACCCAAGTTGTCCCTCATCAGTTCTACCATCGTCCCAAAGACCATCAGTTGGAGTAGCATTAATAATTTCATTTAGAAGATTAAGCTCTTTACCCATTTCCCAAACTTCGGTTTTGTTACAATCAGCTATTGGAGATATATCCACTCCTCCATCACCGTACTTGGTGTAAAAACCTACACCAAAATCTTCAACTTTATTACCAGTTCCAACCACAATACCTTTGTTTGCAGCGGCGACTTGATAAAGAGTTGTCATTCTAAGTCTGGCTCTTGAGTTCGCCAATCCTAATGCATTATCAAATTTTGATATATTCTTTTCGAATGTTTCGAATAATTTGTCTAAATTTATAGTGTGCGCTTCAACATTTTTAAAATTTTTAACTAACCATTCTTGATGTTTTAGACTTAAATTATGTTGAATTAATTTTTGTTTTATTGGCATGGATAAAACTATAGTTTTTAAACCTGTCATAGCACTTAAGGTACTAGACACAGAAGAGTCTATTCCACCAGAAACACCGATAACTAAAGACTCTACTTTACTCGGCGTTTTATTCACATAATCTTTAATCCAATTGCTTATAAAGATTACTTTTTCTGTTACTTTCATAATTCTAAAATTTAAACAAAATTGTATTTAATACAATTGTTTAAGACACCGCTTTAATATTATTTTTCGAATATAAGCTATTTTTCTTAATTTCATCTGAAATTAAAAATGCCATTTCTAATGCTTGGTTAGCGTTAAGTCTTGGGTCGCAATGAGTATGATATCTATGGGATAAATCTCTGTCAGATATCTTTTGTGCTCCACCAGTACATTCAGTTACATCTTGACCTGTCATTTCAATATGTAAACCACCCGCATAGCTACCTTCACTTTGATGACATGCAAATACACTCTTAACTTCCTTGATCACATTGTTAAATGGACGTGTTTTATAACCAGTAGTAGATTTAATAGTATTACCATGCATTGGATCACATGACCAAATTACATTTAATCCTTCCTTTTTAATTCCTTTGATTAATTTAGGTAAAAATTTACCAACATTTTCATACCCAAACCTGGATATTAAAGTAATTTTACCTTTTTCATTTTGTGGATTAATTTTATTACATAAATTAATTAAATCTTCTACTTTTAAAGTTGGTCCACATTTAATTCCAATTGGATTCTTAATTCCTCTACAATACTCAACGTGTCCACCATCTAATTGTCTTGTTCTATCACCTATCCAAACAAAGTGAGCTGACGTGTCGTGGTATTCTCCGGTTGTTGAGTCAACCCTTGTCATGGCTTGTTCAAATGGTAGTAATAGTGCCTCATGAGAAGTCCAAAAATTTACTGTTTTCAACCTTCTATTAAAATCAGAATTAATACCGCACGCCTCCATAAAAGCTAATGCATCTGCAATTTTATCTTCAAGCTCTTTAAATTTTTTTGCTTCAGGACTTTTTTTAATAAATCCTAAATTCCAAGTATGAACCATTTTTAAATCAGCAAAACCTCCATGAGAAAAAGCTCTTAAGAGGTTTAAAGTTGAGGCTGATTGAGAATAAGCTTTAAATAATCTTTTTGGATCTGGATTTCTTGCTTTTTCATTAAATTCTATACCATTGATATTATCACCTAAATAACTGGGTAATTCTATATCACCTTGTTTTTCAGTTGGTGCACTTCTTGGTTTAGAAAATTGTCCGGCAATTCTACCTAATTTAATAACGGGCAATGATGCTGAGTATGTTAGCACTAATGACATTTGTAAAATTAATTTGAATGTGTCTCTAATATTATCCGGATGAAATTCTGCAAAACTTTCAGCACAATCACCACCCTGTAATAAGAATGCTTTTCCATCAACTACGTCAGCTAACTGTTCCTTTAAATGTCTAGTTTCTCCAGCAAAAACTAATGGCGGAAAATCTTTAATTTTTTTAAGGACAGAATCTAACTCTTGTTTATTTGGATATTCTGGAATGTGT
>Ga0209709_10003859_pt1 | contig 12285 bp, 10 predicted proteins | sample ArcticOcean_MG_C_2_FD_187435 | JGI IMG/M metagenome (GOLD analysis project Ga0209709, IMG submission 187435) | Marine microbial communities from western Arctic Ocean - ArcticOcean_MG_CB4_136 (SPAdes) (version 2) | ecosystem: Environmental > Aquatic > Marine > Oceanic | place: Arctic Ocean... | reverse complement strand
CCTTACGATTTGACCAAAGGTCGTATCACTTTTAGAGGTTAATATGGGGCCCTGTAGCTCAGTTGGTAGAGCATCGGACTGAAAATCCGTGTGTCACTGGTTCGAGTCCAGTTGGGGCCACCACCACCTTTATATTTATGTATTGAATAATAGTTAGAATTGTTTAAAAGACTACTCATGATTATAAATATTACATACAGAGAGACTTCAAGAAGTACTCATAGAGTGTTCCATAGCCAGTAGGCTTATATATTTATAATATAATTTTAAATCCACACAAAAATAATATAAAAAGATTAAGGATGCGGTAATAGCTCAGTTGGTAGAGCGCTGGCTTGTGGAGCCAGATGTCGCAGGTTCGAGCCCTGCTTACCGTACCATTAAAATGAATAAAGAAAAAAAAATATTAATACCAAGCTTGCCTAGTGGTTTTCAAGATAGATGGGGAAAAACATTATCTCTTAAAAAAAAATTACTAAAGGTTATTGAAGATAATTATATAAGTTATGGATACAGCGCTTTAGAAACAACTCCAATGGAGTTAAGTTCTAATATTGGAAATTCTCTAGCTGAAGATGATAGCAACCCAATGGCAGATATCTTCACATTTAACGAAGATGATAAAGAAATTTCTTTGAGGTATGATTTATCAAATCCTCTTGCAAGGTTTTATGCTCAAAATTATTTAGAATTACCTAATCCATATAAGAGATATCAAGTAGGAGATGTATTTAGACGAGAAAAACCAGGAAACGGTCGTTTTAAAAGTTTTGGACAATGTGATGCTGATATTATTGGTAAATTCAATAGTGCCCAAGCTAATTCAGAATTATGTAATTTAATTTCAAGTACATTAATAAAATGTGGATTAAAAAAAGATCAATTTGTAGTCAACATTAGTAATAGAAAAATTGTTCAAGGTTTAATGGATCAATTAAAAATAACTGATGAAAAACAAAAACAAAAAGTTTTAAGAGCAATTGATAAGTTGGATAAACCTGGTTTTGGAATTAGTGGAGTTCAACAATTATTAACAGAAAAAAGAACCGATGATAGTGGGGCCGAAACCATTGGTGCAAAATTGAGTGCTGATCAGGCATCTGAAATAATTAACTTTTTAAAAATTAAAGATTTAGATCAATTAAAGTCTAATTTAAAAAATACACTTTCAGAGGAAGGTATTAGGGAGACTGAAGATTTATTAAAAGTATTAAGCTATGGTGAATACGCTGATATGGTTAAATTTGACTCTTCTAAAATTCGTGGACTTGATATCTATACAGGTTTTATAGTTGAAACTAATTTAACATTTGAAGTAAAAAATTCAAAAGGAAAAGTTATTTCTCCTGGTTCAGTTTGTAGCGGCGGAGAATATTTAGTATCTAAGTTTAAGGGAGAAGACTTTTTAGGGACAGGGATTAGCATTGGAATTGATAGATTGGTGTTTTGTCTTGAACAGCTTTCCCAAATTCAAGTAGATGAAAATAAACCAGTAATAGTTTGTATTATGGATGAAAATTTTTTACCTCAGTATTATGAAATATTAAAATTATTAAGAGAAAATAATATTAATTCAGAAATATTTTTAGATTATAAAAAAAATCTAGGCAAACAGCTTCAATTTGCTAACCGCAAAAATCTTCCATTAGCTGTGATTTGTGGTTCTGATGAGTTTAAAGAGGGAACTATTACTATAAAAAACTTATTAGGTGTTAAAGGTGAAAATAATCAAGTTACAGTTCCAAAAGAAAAACTAATAGATGAAATTAAAAAATTCCTTTAATCAAATTCTTAAATCTCAGAATTTTAAATATATAGAGTTAGACAGTATTATTGAGTCTAAACATATTCTTAAGAGATCAGGTGGAAATTTTAGGCAATATCTATTTTCTTTTTATGATCAAAATTTTAGAGAATGGTCGCTTAGACCAGATTTAACAATTAGTAGTGTAATAAAATTTATTAAGGAAAAAATAAATGATCGAACAAAGTGGTACTACACAGGTGAAGCCTACCGCAAAGCAAACACAAGGTCTAGTTCAGTGATAAAAAAACAAACAGGTTTTGAAATTTATGCTTCAAATAACAATAATAAAGATGACGAAGAAATAGTTAAAACTTCAATAAAGATTTTAAAAAAAACAACTTTTAAAAAAGCACAATTAAATATTGGAAATATTGAAATATTTTATGCTTTGGTCAATAGATTGGAAATGCCAAACAGATGGAAAGAGAGAATTAAGCGTCACTTTAGTAGAGAGGTTTATCTTAATAAATTATTAAAAAAATTATCCACTAACTCTGATATTAATTTTGAAGTAGTTAAACAAGACAAAAAAAAAGCAGAAAAATTAAGAAAAGAAAATCCTAAAAAAATTTTTTCAGGAAGGTCTTTAAAAGAAATTCTAGATAGATTTGATATAAAAAATTATTCAGATCCCAGAGTAAATTCTAATAAAAAAAATGTTAAAATTATTAGAGATTATTTTAAAATATCTTGTTCAATTGATAAAGCTCCAAAAATTCTTAATGAATTTTTTAAGAAAAATAATTTAAATTTGATTATTAGCCCAGACTATTTTCCAATTAGAAAAAATAATTTAAAAAATATTAAAGTTTTATTTTCAACTAATATTGGAAGAAGTGTCCCATACTATTCAAATATGGTTTTTAATATTAAAGTTAAAGTTAAAGGAAAAATACACACTTTTGTATCTGGGGGTCGTTATAATGAGTTGGTTAAAAATTTAGGTTATAAAAAAAATATAACAGCGGTTGGAGCTGCAATTGATTTAAATTTATTATGAAAAAAGATATTATAAATATAAGTATAGTTAATAAAGGAAGACTTAAAACAGAGTCAGAAAATGTCTTCAAAAAAGCAAAACTTAAAATATTATCTAAAAGTGACAGATCGTTAGTAGCATCTATAAAAGGTTATCCTTTGATAAGAGTAATGTATATGAATGCTACAGAAATTATTGAAGCACTTGGAACTGGGGTATGTGATATTGGAATAAGTGGAAAAGATTTGTGGAGAGAAAGTGATGTAAGTATCCAATCTAAAATTTCACTAGTGAAACAATATGAATGGGGAAAATCAGATCTTGTTGTTGCAGTAAGCACATCTTGGCTAGATTGTGTTAATCCAACAGACTTAGAGGAAATTTCATTTGAATTTTTTAATAAAAAAAAAAGACTTATGAGATGTGCTACAAAATTTAAAAACCTTACTAATGAATGGATGAGTTCTAGAGGAATTACACAATATGATCTAGTAACATCTTTAGGAGCTACTGAAAATTCTGTAGAAATATCTAAAGCAGATTTTATTACAGATTTAAGTTCAAGTGGAGAAACACTACGTCAAAATAATTTAAAAGTTATAGATGATGGAATTATTCTTAAATCATCAGCATGCCTATTTGCTGCAAAAAACTCATTAAAAAACAAAGAAGTTAAAAAAATATTAAAATTACTTATTAAAAAGTGAGTCTTTTAGATAGATAAAAATAATTTTTAGAATATCTAAGTTTCTTAAAATTGCATAAATTGTAATAGCCAGCCCAATAATAAATAATATTTTAAGTATTAAGAATAATTCCATATCAACACTTTTAGATAATTAGATAAATTAAACAAGTCTTATAGGTTTACTAAGACTTTGACTGTCGACACTTTATTAGTGATTTGTTAAGCTATTGTATCAATGGAAAATGATGATTTTAATAGAAATCCAAAAGGTAACAACCAATGGGTATTAAGATCTGATGATGTAATTCAAAAAATAATAAACAAATACCCAACTTGGACAAAAAAAGACTTTACAGGTGAGGGCAAATTAAATCCCAATAAAAAAGATGCATTACTAACTAAAACAGAATGTGAGCGAGAAAAATTGGTTTTTGGACATGTGGGAAAAAGAAAAAGACCTTTAAAAGAAATTTACAAACTCTCTACTAAAGAAAATATCTCAAGATTTGAAAATAAAGAAATTGATGAAGATACATTTAGAAAAAATGCTTTGGCTAAAAGTTATAGAGATAAAATGAGCCAATCAGAAAAGAAAAAAATTAATAAACAAAGACATTCAGAATTAACAGAAGAGCAGCTAGAGGACAAAAGAGAAAGAAATAGTAATTACATAAAAAATTTATCAGTTAAAAAATTAGAAAAAATTAAGATAAGTGAAAAGTATAGAAGTAGAAAAAGGAGGGCAAATATGTCTGAAGCTCAAAAAGAAATTAAAAGAGAGGGAGATCGAATATATCAAAAAAGAAAAGCCAAAATGAAAAGAAAGGAAAAATCTAAATAATAGATGAATGATAACCTTTAAAAAAACATTTGATTTTAATGCAACGGATGCAGAATTGGATACCTACGTTAACAACATGTTTGATGCAGTTGTGGGTGATCTTGATCCTATGATTGAAGTAGAATTTGATAGTGATTCAGATTATCGTTATGTTGAATTTAAGATTTTTGATAAGGTATTGCATTAATGTCTGAATTTGATGTTAAATATAAAATTAATATTCTCTTGATATGAAAAGTTTTAGTTTTGAAGATTTAATGAATATCTTTTTGAAATCTCAACAAAATAAAGATTATCAAGTAATCTTTAATATAAATAAAGAGTTTGAAAGACGTGTAAATAAAAGAAAATTAATGAAAAAAAAACCGATGAAAACCTCGGTTTCGGGTTTTGAGCAGACTCAAGAATGGTTAGTAAAAAATTCAGACTTATCCATATCTGCTTCAAATATTTTAAAAGAAAACGAAACTACACTCAAGAGTAAAGAAAATTCATTTGAAACTTTATCTAAAAAGCTAATACCTCAACCAGAGATAAACAAAACACTATTTATAAAAATAGATGAATTGGATTTATTATCAGTGAGATCCTTGAATTGTTTAAAAAATGAAAATATTATTTATGTAGGAGATTTAATTCAATTAACTGAAAATTATTTATTAAAATCAAATAATTTTGGTAGAAAATCATTAGAAGAACTTAAAAATATATTATCAAGCATGTCTTTGTATCTTGGTATGGAGTTATCAAATTGGCCTCCAGAGAACATGAGTGATGAAATATTATTCATGAGTGATGAAATATTATTAAAGAATCTCAAAATTATTAATAATAATGAATTAGATACTCAAATTCCGTTTTCTAAACTCAAAATAAACATACTAAAAGAATGGTTTTTATCAGTAAGGACAGTTAATTGTTTGAAGGCTTTAGGCATAGAGTTTGTTGGTGACCTTATTCAGTGGACTAAATTAGATTTATTACATTCAAGAAACTTTGGTAGAAAATCATTAATAGAGTTGCAAAAATATTTAGAAAAAAATTCACTTGATTTAGGTTCTCATAACTTAATTAATATCAATGTTTGGGATCGTGAAAGATTAATATTAAAGAACGATATTAATAAGAATGAATCTAGTAAAAAATTAGTAGAACTTACTGTTTCATCTAGTTTATTTATTGATTTTGATGAATTTAAAAAGGAACAATCATCATGTAATAAAATTATAATTGAAAAACAGTTATCAAAAGAAGAACTAGAAAAGATTATTATCAAAGATATAAAAAAAATTATTGAATTATTTAAAGAAAGACCAAAAGAAATATTTTTAAGTAGATATGGCTATTTACAAAAATATAAAACTTTAGAAGATTTAGGAAAAAAATTTAAGATAACACGAGAAAGAGTTAGACAGATTGAAGGTAAAATAGATGATAGTATTGGATCGATAGGCTTAGCTGATAGAGGTTCTTTATTAAGGTATTTTAGTCAATATGAATTTGTTAGCTTTCATAAATTGTTTCCACAACTTGATAAAGATTTTTTACGCGTCTCAAATAACCCAAACAAAGATATTTCTGGAGATCGGCTTACAACTTTTATAGAGAATTATTGTGGTGTAAAAAGTAATTTTTTTAAAACACCAGAAAGAGAATTGATTAATTTTGATAAGGATAAATTATTAAAAGTTTTTGAAGTTACACCATCAGGCATAACAAGAGAAAATTTTGAAGAAATTATAAAAGATAATTTTGGATACAATAATTTTGTTTGCCAATCAGCTATTACTTTTATGGAAAAAACTAATTTAATAAAAATTATTAATAATAATATCTATCCTCTAGATTTAACCAGATCAGCAGAAGTAGCCAATATTTTGTTAGATTATCCAAATGGATTACATTGGAAAAAAATAATCAAAATAGGAAATAGTTCTTATACTAAAAATAAATGGAGTGAAGACAGATTGATGAGTGATCATTCATTAGATATGGTTGTTAATCGAAATATCTATTTATCTGATAGAGGAACTCATAAATCGTTAAAATTTTTCATCGAAATAAATAGATATGAAGAAATATTAGACAAATTTATATTTGAACTTAAAAAATTAAATAAAGTTACTGAGTTTATGGAAAAAGTTTATCAGCTTGTTATTCAAGATGAGCAATTTAAAGAACTTAATTTTTATGATGCTAGGGCTGTTATTAAAATATATGGACAGGAAAAAGGAATTTTTCACACTGGCAGATCTGGAACAAATACAATAGGTCTTATAAAAAACATCTCACCCATAAACCTAAAACAAAAAATAAAAAATATTATTTATGAAAAAGGTGAAGAGATACATTACCAAGAAATTTTAAGTGCATTGACTAAAACAAATGAGGATGTACCAATTAACCAAGCACTTGACAAACTTGTAGATGATTTAACAATCTTTAGGATAGATATGGGTACATATCTTAAACATGAAGATGCAATTAACCTTTGTAACATAGTTGAAATTAAAGATTATCTAGAAGAACTACTTTCAAATTATGAATTTATAACTTCTGGTTTTATTAGAGAAAAAATAAATAATGATTTAGGATATGCACTGTCTACTTATTATTATGCTTCACTCGTTAAGATTATAGCAAAAGATAATGGTTGGTTTTGTAGTTCTAATTATTTAAGTAAAAAACAGAAAAGAACAATGACAACAGATGAGTATATTAGAAGTAATTATGAGGCTAATTTAAGTATTAATGAAAATTTTGCGATATTTTCCAAAAAAATTGGCGTTTCAAAAACATATTTTTATAATACTGTCTCCATAAGTAAATTAAATTTTAATACTGATTGGATACATGCAGATGACTAAAAATCCTAAGTGGGAATATTCTGAATTAGTTCTTGCATTAGAGTTATATATGTTACACAGACCAAATCCACCGGGGAAAACTTCAAGAGATGTAAAAATTTTAAGTAATTTGCTTAGAATAAATGGCCTTTCAGATAGAATAAAATTAAATAAAACTTTTAGGAATACAAATGGAGTTGCTATGAAATTACAAAATTTCAGAAGATTCGACGAAATGTTTAAAGGAAAAGGTTTAAGACAAGGCGGTGGATTAGAAAGAGATGTATGGGATCGTTACCCAAATTTAAAAAAACTTCAAAAAGCTAGTGATTTAATTAAAAAAAATATAGAAACTAAAATTGAAAATTTAAATGATTAAAGATGATGAAAATTTTGAGATAGATTTTAGCCCTGAGATTGAATCTTTATCTTACTTTGCTCATATTCCATATACTCCAATGACAGCAATTGCTGAGTTTGTAGATAATTCTTTGTCGAGTTATCTTAAGAATCAAAAAAGATTACATAAAATTCATTCATCTAGTTGGAAACTAAGAATAGGAATTTTTATTACTAAATCAAAAATACAAATTTTTGATAATGCTGCTGGCATAGATAGAAAAGATTGTGATCGTGCTTTTAAGGCTGGGGCTGCACCTGATAAAAAAGATAGGGGATTATCTGAATTTGGAATGGGAATGAAAACTGCTGGACTTTGGTTTTCTAAAGCCTTTGAGGTTCAAAGTACAGCACTAGGTGAGAAAGTCGAAAGAACTGTAAAATTTGATCTCGACAGAGCCTTAGAGGAGGGAACAGCAATATATAAGCCCAAAATACAAACTGCTGGAGCAAACATACACAGTACAACAGTTACTTTAAATAAATTAAGAAGAGAACATACAGCTAAAACTAAAAAACTAATTAAAGAATATCTATCGTCCATGTATAGACATTTTATTATCAAAAATAGAATTGAAATAAGAGTAGACAATGAAAAATTAGAATACAAAATGCCTCCAATTTTAAATGCTCCATTTTTTCATGAGGTGGGAGTAGCAAAAAGTAACAAAAAAATTAAATGGTTTAAAAAATTTAGTTTTTCTTATGCATCAAAAAAAGCATATGGATTTGCTGGAATTTTTGATGAAGGAAATATTGGGTTTGCAAAAACCAAATTTGCAGGATTTAATCTATTTAGATTTGATAGACTAATTCAAGGTGTTGGTGAAAATAAAGGTTATAGACCACCTCAAATATTTGGAAATCCGCAAAGTCATTCTTATCAAAGAATTTTTGGTGAAATACATTTAGATGGTCAATCAGTTTCGCATATAAAAGACGGATTTATTTGGGACGATCGAGAAGAAGAGGAATTTATAGAAAAATTAAAAAAAAATTTACAAATGAGAGACATAAATATCTTTGATCAAGCCAAAAATTATAGACTAGATAGAAGAGGAAGAGATATAAAAGTCCAAACTTCTGAAGGTTTAGATGGAGCTATGAAGTTGGTTCCTGCCGCTCTAAAAATTCTTGAAAAAATAAAAATACCAAGACAAGTAGAAATTTCACAAGAAAAACCTAAGCCAAAAGATAAAGAAGTGAGAAGAAAACAAATGAAGTATGAGGGATATACATGGAATTTTGAAATAATTTTAAATTATGACAAAAATGAAACAGATTGGATTCAGGTTTTTGAAAAAGGAAATAAAACAAAAGATATTACTATTATAATAGCAATGGGAATGGGTTTTACTCAGCAATATTTTGGATCTAAACCAGATGAAGCTGAGGGAATGCTTGCTCTGATAGAATATATTGCTTTGGCAGAAATTGTTGAAAAATCAAGAGGTACCTCTAAAGCTCACGCAATAAGAATGTCACTAAATGAGATTATACGAAGACAACCTCCTGATCTTGGATATTAAATATGAATACAACAGTTTCAGTAGAAAATAAAAATCAAAAAAAATGGGAACCAAATAGAGAGGGACCAAGATTTAAAGATTTTTTTGAAATAAAAAAAAAAGATAATATTGATATCAACGAAAAATCTATATCTGACCAAGCTTCATTAATTTTATCAAAATGTATAAATCCAAATGAATTTGAAGAAGTAAATTTAAATTCAACAGGCCTAGTAATTGGACAGGTACAAAGTGGTAAAACACTTTCGATGACCTCTGTCGCAGCTATGGCTAAAGATAATGGATTTGGCATAGTAATTGTTTTATCTGGAGCAGTCACACCTTTATCTTTTCAAACAGCAGAAAGAATAGCTAAAGAACTTAAAGGTAGACGTATAATTAAAATTATCAATAATCCCAAAGATAGTTGGGATGACCAAGACTCAAATAAAGTAAGAAATTTCTTAGAAAATTATCAAGATGATACAATTCCAGAAGACAGAAAGAAAACAATTTTAATTATTAGCCATAAGAACCCGGCAAAGATAAGAAAAATGAGTGAAGTTTTTAATGATGAAAAAAGTCGTTTAAACAATATTCCAACATTGATCATTGATGATGAGTGTGATCATCATTCACTTAATAGCAAGGACTCTCAAAATGATATTTCTAAGTTATCTGAAAAACAAAAATCTAAACTTTCTGAAGTATATAAAGTTAATTTAGGTGATACTTGGGAAAGTATAGCTGAAACATATAATATTCCACTTGATAACTTAAAAGAAATTAACAATGTTGAAGAGGGTGTAGAACCAATTGTTGATAAAGATATTTTACTGAAAGAGATCGAAACAATAACATTTGCAGAAATTAATCATTTTAGATCAGTATTTAAATTCCATACATATTTAGGGTATACCGCTACTCCCCAGGCATTGACTGTAATTGATCTTGATAATACTTTAAGGCCTTCATTTGTACATCCTTTGCCACCTGGTAAGAATTATACTGGATTAAACTTTTTTTTTCCTCAAAAAAAAAATTCATTTTCACATGATAACAGTCATCATATTAAAGATATTGAAGAAGATGTGGCTGATATCATCTCAAACAATTCAAGACCTAAAAGTCTTATTAAAGCTGTTCATATTTTTATAATTGGAGTCGCTTGTGGTTTATTAAATAATGAAGATGATGAAGAAAATAAAAATAGGTCGATGATCATTCATCCACATAATGAAACAAAAGCACATGTCAAATTTCTTGAATTTACTAAAGGTATTTTGGACGATTTAAAATTTGGCCTATCAGCTGACAAGAGAGACTCTGCACATACTGAAACCTTAGAAGTGTTAAAAAAATCTTTTTTAGATTTTAAAAAAAATGATATTTCTGAAAGCCTGCCAGAGTTTAACGAAGAATTTTTAAAATATATTTTATTAGCTATCAAAGAAACTTATATAATTGAATTTAATGCTAGAGGTGGAAGAATACCTGCAATTAATTGGAAAGAAATTTATTCTGCAATTTTAATTGGTGGAGTCGGACTAGAAAGAGGATATACCGTAAATGGATTAACTGTTTCTTATGTATCAAGAAATGTAGGTGGAAAACAGCAAGATACTCTTCTTCAAAGAGCTAGATTTTTTGGGTATCACATGATGTACAATGAATTTATTCAAATTTATTTACCAAAAAAAATACAGGATTATTTTCAGCAGATTTCCCAAATAAATAATAACTTTCTAAAATCCATAAATGAATTCCTTATTAAATATCCTACTAAAAATTTCAAAGAGTGGGCCCCAATATATTTAGGATCGAATGCGGGTAAACACGAATTAACTAGGAAAGGTGTTTATAGGAGTAAAAGTTTATTTAGATATAGAGCAAATGAACCAATAGTAAATAAATTTAACCACCTTTTAGAACCTGAGGAACTAGAATTTAACAGACAATTGTATAAATCACTTGAAGAGAAGTTAAGGCCTTCTCTAATACGACTTTCAAGTTTGAGTGAACTTTTACCAAAATATCAAAGATGGGCTAAAGGGAGAAAAATACATATTTCAAAAGTTCTGAATGTTGGAGATTTGTATGATATTTTTAAACAATTAAACTTTTACAATAATGAATGGAAAGATTTTTTGCTAGCAGAACTAAACTTTGAGGCTTACAAAAAAGATAAAAGGGACGAAATTAGAAAAAGAATTTGTCCAGTATTATTTATGAATTATAAAAGTGAAAATGGAATCACTAGAGAGAGATCTACTCTAAAAGGTAGCAGAAGTATAAATCCACATGTGGGTAAAGACAGTAAATATAATAGAGAAAATTCTTCAACATATGAATTTTTTCCAGGTGATAGATTAATCCATTATGATTTTTTGACAGGAGATGTGGCTCCAAATTCAGAAAAACCTATTGGAATTATTCATCCCACCTTGCAAATACATTTTTTTGATAAGGTTTATAATAGAAATAATGGAGAAACTTTAGATGAAGTTCCATATTTTAGTGTATATCCATCCTCAGACTTATGGATGGATATAATTAAAGTTGAATAAATATGCTTGAAGAAATTTTTAAAAAATTAGAAACACCCAGTGAAAAACAAGAGGATATCTATAAAACTGAGTTAATCTTGGGAAAATATCATAGACTTGGAAAAAATTACAAGGGACTACCTTCTATTCTTATTAATACAAAAAAAAATAATGAGTCAGTAGCACCCTATAGAGGGATGAGTATTCGATTAAGGTTTAATATTAATTGTAAAATTCATGAAGAAAATGAAAAACAAAATTATACTATATTGTCTTGCATATCTAACGATGAACAAATAATAAAAATCTTTTTAGATATTTGCCAAACTACAATCTCACAACTAGGTAAAGAACCCACTCCCAAAGAGATAAGCGAGAAGACACAAATGTTAATAGATCTTTTTAAAGAGATGCCAAATAAACTTTCTAGTATAGTTGGTTTGTGGGGTGAATTATTTTTGATAGCAAGTAGTAAAAATATTACAAAATGTTTGGAAGCCTGGCATCAACATGCAGAAGATAAATATGATTTTTATGATAACAATGAGGCTTTAGAAGTAAAATGTACTACTCAGACAGATAGAAAACATAAATTTAAACACGATCAATTAGTTAGTAATCTTAAAGATCACTATGTGGCTTCAATTATGATAAGTGATGATACAAATAAA
>Ga0209709_10003855_pt1 | contig 12292 bp, 10 predicted proteins | sample ArcticOcean_MG_C_2_FD_187435 | JGI IMG/M metagenome (GOLD analysis project Ga0209709, IMG submission 187435) | Marine microbial communities from western Arctic Ocean - ArcticOcean_MG_CB4_136 (SPAdes) (version 2) | ecosystem: Environmental > Aquatic > Marine > Oceanic | place: Arctic Ocean... | reverse complement strand
ACTGTTTCAGGTACATATTCTTCCATGGGTTCTTCTGGTGGTGTTGGTTCGTACAGTCCCGTATCTTCAGAAAAACACTCATCGTCTTCTTCCGCCATATACTGTTCCTGTTCCTCCTCTGTGCATTTTGAAGGGTCAATACAATATGCACAAGGTTTACCCGGTTTACATTTACAACACTGATCCAAAGAATCCTTGGGTTTTGTGATACTTTCCCTTGGTGCCATGAAGCCAGACTTACAACTATCTGAACTCACTGGCCTACACCCCATCGGTTCTATTTCGACATTATTTTCTCGTTTAGATTGACCAACGATACAACTCATATTACAATATACCATGATTATTTTCACAATACCAGAAGTCCTCGGCTGTAGGCATAAAAAGTATACCTTGGCTCATAGTCATATAGAGTTTGGCCTTATTGACATCTGGGTAGGATAAAAGTAGCCATCGTTCCCAGTATTCAGCCCTGAAGAAATCTTCCCAATCTTCATCGGTACTCTCTTTGATTTGTAACATTTCTCTGTGTATCTGAGACTGGTCCTTCTCTATTCGTAACCTCCTAGGAATGATAGCACCCTTTCTAATAAGTTGTGCACGCATGAGACGAGCATTTCCGTGATCCACATAATGTTCAACATCAATCTTCCCAAAGTCAATCGCTCTTTTACTTGGTAGAGTTACTCTAAATTTATGTACGACTGATGGACTCGGTTGTAATACGACATGCATTTATTATACGGATACAATTTCTTTTAATGTTGTTTTATTCGTTATGTTATCGGGAAGATTCATCTTCACAACTTTTCGGCGTATTCCATTCGGGGACATCTGTACAATGTCTTGAAGTTTGAGGCGACGGTTCTTGTCATCCGTGACAGTCATATAATACTTGAAATTTTTAACAAAATACTTCCATTCGGGTGTATTTCTTTTCGACATTGGTATAAATTTATGAACAAGACCCCAAACAACCTTCTTGACGAAGGGGAGTCTATCACGGGGGTCCAATGGTCCCAATGGAGTACCAAGTGTTTTATTCATAAGTATAATAAACGCCTCAATATAACAGAAATGATGCTGTGACAATTCATCATACTGTGAAATTTCAAAGGACTTCATCAATGCTTCATCTGTCTTAAATCGAGCCTTCGCCTTCACCTTAAATTCTGTTGCTGTTTTATAGACAAACCCACCCGAAGGTTGGAAAGGGAGTCCCTTGGGAATAATGGTATAGTTAATGTATTGGCTACGTAAATCTTTTTTAAATTCTGGATTCTGTTTCCCCATGGAATCGTAGAGTTCCACAGTCTTGGTGTTATGATTAACCTTTGCCATCGCGAAATGTCCTTCCTGTGTATTGGGGTATTTCTTTTCTAGTTGTATGTACTTTATACCCTTCCGTGGACCCTTTTCGCGTCGGCATGAAAAGTTTAAAGTATGTTCTGCTTCTTTTTTTATCGCGTCACCGATGCGTTCAAGTACAGTTCCGTCCAGAAGGAATTGCTTTGCCATTTCCGTCGCGTCTTCGATTGCCATCAGTTTTCGAGCGGCTGTGTTCGTGTTTATACGAGACTCGATATAATCCATCATATCGATATCAGCAGTTTCTTCTTTTATTTTCAAGAGTCTTGTTTTGTTTGGACCATTTCTCAAGAGTTTGATGGGAGTGAGACTCATTTAATATAGTTAAACATGTCATTTTTATATAACTTATGTTGGAATACATTGTATCAAATGACGTGGTTGTACACATAGGTCAAAATGCGAAAGAGAATGATATACTAACACAATCAAGTAACCCGAAACATTGGTGGATGCATGCGAGTGGGTATCCAGGTGCTCATGTTGTGTTACAGTATGAGGGGGATGAAGTTCCTAGAGAGATGAAACGAGATGCCGCTGTATTAGCCATACACCACAGTAAGACATTAGATACACAAATGTCATGGGTTGACATGACACGAGTTGAAAATGTAAACGCTTACAAACATTACGGGAGAGTAACACTCACGGGTAAAGTAGATCAGTTAACAATTTTTATGCGAAAGGAAAAGCAACGTTTAGAAAGAATACTGAAAACACAACGTGTTGCTAAAGATTCAGTAATCATTTAACTTCTACATGATCCATCTCAAAGCAACACTGGGCGTTCCCATCATATGTTCTTTGACATGCACGACAATAATAGAGTGTGCTATAACCATCCATTACTCTTATAGCCTATTATATATAGAGCACTTAGGTAGTACTTAATTACCGAATGCAACACCACCCATACCATTCTTGATACGAAGAATGTTATAGTTGACCGCATACATACGTTGCGTGGCGTTACCACCCGTGACACCACGGAGAGCAACCTTAGCAGTGTCAATACGCGAGAAGTTCAACGACCCTGAAGGTTGAGACTTACCGATGTTGAGGCAGAAAGGCCAGGTGTACAACGGAGCAGTCTCCAATAGATCGTCGGGGATATTCTGGCAGTGCATCTTGGGAACCACACTGTGATGGTATTCACTGGACATATCCTCCGAGAGGGGTGTACCATTAATGTATAAAGTCGCGTCACTGAAGCCGTACGCAGTGTCCCACGCGGCACCAACATTCGCAGAGACGAGGTGGAGAGCACTCGTGGGGTGGTTGAAGTAAGTAAGATCGACTTCGGAATCGGTCGAGCCAACCATTTGATGCTGCGTCTGTGTAATGAGAATCTCGTGTTCGTTATCGGTAAAGAACTTACGCTCCTCGGTGTCGAGATAGGCATACATGGCAAACACCTTTGGTGTAGAGGAGAAGGTACCGTCACGGCATTTGATTCGAATCTCAACTTCATGGTACTGCATAGCCACAAGAGGAAGAGACTTGGTCCAGTCCTGGCTGAAGAAGAATGGAATCACATAGTGATCGGCTGTTTCCGCGGTATTCCTCGCATTATGCTTCATTTCCGCAGTGGAAACGGCAGTAGAGGCACGAGCCTGTGTTTCGTTGTAAAGAACGTTATGGACACCTTGAACGTAGAGAGAATCGAGGCGGCACACTTGTTGTCCACCGACGTAGAGGAGAAATTCAGTAGGACTGGAGTCCTTAGAGAATAGGCCGGTAGTGTTATCACCCGTGGCGGCGATACCAGGGGCTTCAATCCATACATAACTGAGGAGATCACCCTTAGACTTGATGGGGATTGTCACTTCAGCACCCGACGAGAAACTACCGATGTAGTCAATGCGTTCGGGTTTGACGGAGAAGTTAGTGTGACGCTTGTAGGTCTGACGGAAAAAACTGACTTCAGGTTGACCAGTGATGTAGACATCCTGGGCACCCTTGGACACGAGGTCAATCAAGGCAGCTGACATTTACTAGTAAACGATATTAAAAATTTGGCTCAAAGTATACATAAGGAGGTATGGTCGTTTTTCAAGCACTCACATGGGAAGCACGAGACGAAGACGAAGATCATCTTATTAGTATATTTGGTAAAACAGAAGACGGTAAATCTGTATGTGTGACGACAGCGTTCGAGCCATACTTTTATATCAAGCTTCCTGATATCAAATACGCAAAAGAGATTTACGCTCATATCAAAGACAAGTGTATCGGTTACACTGTTGTAAAGTCCAAGGACATTTGGGGTTTCCAGAATAATCAAGACTTTCTATTCATGCGGGTCACCTTTTCTAATCTGAAAAAAAGAAGAAATACTGATTATTTCCTGAAGAGTCCATTGAAACTTTCTAGTGGACCATTTCCCCTGAAGGTGTATGAGTCCAACCTTGATCCAATTCTTCGCATGATGCATAGAACTGGAATCCAGTCGACGGGGTGGTTAGATACAGGAAAGGACTGTGTTCGGTCTAACCTGGCACATGTGACTATCGACTTATTCTGCAATAACTGGGAAACAATGACACCTATCAAAAGTGACGACGTCGCACCATTTGTCGTGGCATCGTTTGATATCGAGTCTAATAGCTCTACTGGTAAATTTCCGAATGCGGATATCAGTGGTGATGCGTGTTTCCAGATTGCTGTATCCCTATGCACACCAGACACAGACGAACCCTACGACAAAACATGTTTTTGTTACAAAAAGACCGACACAGACCTGGACGGATCTACTATTTTAAGCTATGATACGGAGAAAGAAATGCTTGAAGCATTCCGAAACTATATCATTACACAAGACATCGACATCATGACCGGTTGGAATATCTTTGGCTTCGATCTTGAATACATTTATAAACGTGCTATAAAGGTTGGGTGTTCCCGAACATTCTTCAATCTTGGGAGATTCAAGAACGAAGAATCCGAAATGGTTTATAAACGTCTTTCATCTAGTGCGTTAGGTGATAACATGCTAAAACTTCTCCCAATGTCTGGGCGTTTCATATTCGATCTCTTTCATGAAGTGAAAAAGGGGTACAAGCTCGACAGTTATAAACTGAACAATGTCTCCAAACACTACCTTGGTGATCAAAAGATCGATATGTCACCCAAAGAGATGTTTGCTCGTTTCGCGGAAGGTGACCCCGTCAAACTCAGAGATGTCGCAGAGTATTGTATCAAGGATACATTACTTCCACATAGACTCGTGAAACGTCTCTGTACACTCCTTAACCTGTTAGAGATGGCGAAAGCGACATGGGTACCCATCTCATTCCTTGTGGAACGTGGGCAACAGATCAAAGTGTTTAGTCAACTCACTAAAAAGGCTCGTGAAATGGGATTTATGGTTCCAACGATCCGATACGGATCCATTCCACCTGTACCCTACGAGGGTGCGACAGTTTTAGAGGCACAGGCTGGTGCATATTATACACCAATCACTGCTCTCGATTTCGAGGGTCTCTACCCATCGATCATGATGGCACATAACCTCTGTTATTCCACGTTTGTAATGGACGAAAGAAGATATGGTAATATCCCTGGTATAAACTACGAAACCTTCGATTTGAATGGGAATGTGTATAAATTTGCACAAGATGTACCCAGTCTCCTTCCCAGTATTTTGGCGGAACTTAAACAGTTTAGGAAACAGGCAAAGAAGGATATGGCTTCGGCGACAGGTTTCATGAAGGAAGTGTACAACGGAAAACAACTCGCCTATAAGATCAGTATGAACTCGATTTATGGGTTTACGGGTGCTGGTAAAGGTATTCTTCCATGTGTACCGATCGCCTCTACTACAACATTCAAGGGTCGTGATATGATCGAAGAGACCAAAACCTACGTCGAGACGAACTACCCGGGTGCAAAGGTGAGGTATGGGGACACGGATTCCGTGATGATCGAGTTTGACGTGGGTGGACGAACGGGTATGGAAGCGATCGAATATAGTTGGGAACTCGGTGAACAAGCTGCTGAAGCATGTACGGCTTTATTCAAAAAACCAAACAACCTTGAACTCGAGAAGGTCTATTGCCCCTATTTCTTATACAGTAAGAAGCGATACGCTGCCAAACTCTGGACGAAAGACAAACAGGGGAAGATGAACATGGATTATATCGACATCAAGGGACTTCAGGTTGTACGCCGTGACAATACAATGTTTGTTCGTGAAGTGTGTAAGGAACTCCTAGATGTCGTACTTGAGAGTAGTGATACAGGACCCCCTAAACAATTGGCCTTAGAGCGAGCAATTAACTTACTCGAAGGTGACATCCCAAACGACAAGTTGACCCTCTCACAGCAACTTGGAGACTCCTACAAAAATCCAAATTTACCACACGTCCGTGTCAGAGATAAAATGCGTGAAAGACAACCTGGTTCCGAACCACAATCTGGTGACCGAGTACCTTACCTTCTGGTAAAGACTGATAACCCGAAAGCACGAGCGTTCGAGAAGTCAGAAGATCCAGCATTTGTGGAAGAACATAACATCCCAGTGGACTATCATCATTATTTTACCAATAAATTCTTGAACCCGATATGTGACCTATTGGAGCCGCTTGTGAAAGATCCACGGAATGAGATTTTCGGTGATTTGATTGCTCAACATAAACCACCACCCAAACCCAAGGAGCCAGCATTGAGTGGTATGAAGAAGGAGCAGCTCATCGAAGAATGTAACAAGTACAAATTAGACACAGTGGGTAAAGCCACAGAACTTCGAGAACGGATCAAGGCTGCTCGTTCTACCAAGTTGACATATGAAGATGTATTTAAGAATTACGATTGATAATTCATTAGGATGGAAAAGCTTACTACACTCTTCGAAGCTGAAGTCGCAAAGAGAGTAAATGTAGAGACTAAGATTATCAGAGAAGAGTATAAAATAGAACTAAAAAAGGCGAAGGAGTTATACCAAGAAGAACTTTTAGGTCAAAAGCATAGTGCTAACGATGTTACGAAAAAAATACATGATGATATTAGGGAAGAACATCAGAAACAAAAGGAGTTATATCACGACGAACTTCGGAGAATCAAGGATGATCAACGTAAAGCATCGAAAATTGTTAAAGATGACCTATTAGAAGCACGAAATGAATACATGAACAAGGCACAAAAAATTCACAAGTCATACAGTGAGTATTTACGGATGATAGCTGTCAATTATAGTATCCCGTATAAGATTTTAGTCCGTGATGCCCCAGCGGAAGATAACAATATTTGCCGAGGTATGAAAAAGGGTAACCTTCGATGTAATCTAAACGGTAAATATGACGGATACTGTAAACATCACCACTCACAGATGATACGCAAACACACGATCGAACTAGTCGATGATCTGACATCTATCGCCTCACTGGATTCTGGGAGTAAGCGGCTTATAGATTTCAACTCTGTATTATAGAAGACATGAGTAAAACAGACATTCTACTATCTTCCGTAAACGAGTTCTATTCCGACGACAAGAATAAATCTACATTGCTAAGCATACTGGATAAATCCGGTGGTATTTCTCTCAGAAATATTGAATGGTTCATCACAAACTATGCTAAAAAATATCATACTTCTTACACGACGGCAAATGGTCGTCTTTTTACCGTACATTGTGCATACAAGTCGAGTCTTGATGGGTACAGTAAAAAGTTATTTGATCCATTCGCACGTTCTGCTAAATTTTCCTATACGATCCCGGGTACATCTCATGAAGTTCAAACGACTATTGCTCAGTTAAATTTCATCAAATGGTGTATTAAGAATCGAATCCTCGAGTACATCTCTCAACATAAAGATACATTATTTAGTAAACGAGTGACATGAACCCTTTATCAAAATTAAATGTTTGGTATCCGGTATAATAGATATATAATGTATATGTTTTTGTGAGAAGAGGGTCTAACTTCAACTCTATACTTGTTCTATCTGATTTAATATCACTAAAGTCTAGACTACCCGATGGATTTACATTGAGTGGGTGAATAGCGAACGAGTATGTATATATATTCCTAACAGGTCTCGATAAACGCTTTTGATATGGTATCATGTATTTGTAGTACGCATCCGTCGTACTTGAAATATTTGGTAAATCAACACCTTGAATAAAAAACTTAGCACTCTTCATGACCGGGTTAAAAAATGTGAACGTCTCATCAAAATCGGGGTTCTTTGAAAAGTTGAATCTGTTCTGAATGTTATGATAGTCAGAAAAGTTTGCATCGGGGACCCTGAAAACGGTTGTATCGAGTACGATACTATATGACTGTGTGTAAGTCGCCTGCGAATTACTGACAAAGTCTGATATATTTTCAGAAGACATGACAATAGTATTATTTTGTTTAATGTCGAAACCTGGTATATTGGTATACCTTTTGTTTGTGCCAGTATCATTGGTAGATGATTCTTCAGTGTAAAATTCAAACGTAAATTTTTCTATGAATGAATTCGATGGAACCTTTACAGTTATGATTGGGTCGTCTGACCCAGGGTTACCTATCCACGGTACAATATTATATTCCGTTGAAAACACCTCTCCTACTTTTTCGGTAGTAGTTTCATCGTTACCATATATAACTGGTTCCTCTGAAAAATTAACACGAGAGAATGTTGTCACACCACCCTTTGTAAGTGTTGTAAAAAATGATACATTTTTCAAACTAAACGCCTCGAACGGGAGAGGAGGGGTCAACTTCGTGGGGTCTCGTATGTATATTGTGTATGTATCAAATTCATTCTCAATTGTGGCGAGACTAGTATTTTCAAATTCTGTATTACGTAAGAACCAGTGTATCGATTTAACACGACTGTTGGGTACGAGATTTGTTCGTATATTATCAACACCTGCTGTAGTCTGTAACGTAGGGTGTCGCTTAACAACATCTGTAATCATCGTGTATGGGCGGTTCTTTAAATAAAGACGCTCCATGGGATCAATGGTGAATTCTTCTGTTATGATTTTGAAATTCTCCAATGTCATCGTTGTTGGTTCACTCGTAAAAAATGTTTGTGTATGAAATTCAAACTCGAATTCGATCTTCTGTTTATGGATTGCACACAATGGAAAGAATGGTCGATTTGGTTCATTGGTAAGATATTCATCACTCGAATATTTCCTCGAAAAGAAAAATGGTAACGGTATAATGACTTCCGACTCACGCGACGCATAGGCACCATTAGCACTCGATGTATCGAACCCCAACATTCGATTCAACATAAACCGATTTGCAACCTTCTCAGACACCTCGATATACATCTCATCGTGGATGACCATCCAGTCGTCGTAGATTTTCTCAACCTCTATCTCATCAACACGCATAGTGACAGACTTGATGAGGTGGCGACCGATCTGATCAGAGTAATTTTTTCCAGCTGTTAAACCGGGAAGTTTTATGAGTATATACATGTTACTCAAGAGGTCACCCATATTCTGGGGGTTAAAGGTGACCTTAATACGTTCGTTGAAGGGCCATGTAGGGGATGTAGGACTTCGATTGACGATTGTTGTTCTATTAAATTTTGTAAAATTAGAATGTTTCTTCATATCATAATTAAAAATGGATTCATCTACGTTGTCACTAAGAATGTATGATTCCTGTTTGCCGATGGCATTCAGACTTATTCCAGCACCACTAGCGGTGGGCATCTTATTATTGGGTTATATATTTTTAATGTCCATCTTCCACATATCGATGTGATCCGTCTTTAACATTTTCTCCAAATCTCTCGTCGCCTGTGAAGCTTCTTTCATAAGAGTCTCTACACGTTCTTCTGTGTAATCAACCGTCTTGATATTCAGAAGATAATCCCACGTACCATCCATCTTGGGAAATGTCACTGCTATCTCCGTCTCTAAATCCTGCTTCTTTCTCTTGAACACCACCAGTTTTCCCTCGATCACCATGGAAACAAACTTCGACTTATGATCACACATCGTCGCTTTCTTCTCGAGTACATCGATAAGATGAGCCTTTCTCTTCTTGTAATGTTCCATGCGGAGTTCCACAAAGTCTTTGAGAATTTCTTCTGGACTCGCATACTTGTGAATACCCTTGACGGGGTGGAAGAGGTGCATGTTTGAAACACGGAAGGTCTTTCTCAATTTGAGATCCTTTAGTAGATTCCTTCCTGTGTACTCTGTAATTTCGAAATGGACATCATCGGTTGTCGAGTTATTGGTGTACCCCCCGATCAACTTCTTTTCGACTAGAGCATCGAGATACTCCTTGTAGTCCTGGGTCCAACGACCTGGTGGTAATTCTGTGACCACAATATTCTCACCTGACCATTTCCATACGCCCTCTGTCATCCAGGTATCTTCTTCCTCGTGTACAACACCCTTGAATCCTCTGAACCACGGTCGCATGGTCACGATTTCCTCCCCATTCAGAATTCGGATGATATTTTCCTTGATGACTTTGGGGTCAAACGGGGGAATATAGCAACTGAAACCTGTACCAATCCCTTCTGTCCCATTCACTAACACCATAGGGATTGTGGGCATATAGAAATCTGGCTCGATCATGCGACCATCATCGTCCAAGTAATTGAGGATGGCATCATCCCTGGGATCGAAAATCTTTCGTGCATCCTTGGTGAGCCTGGTGAAGATATACCTCGTCTGGGACGCATCCTTCCCTCCCATGAGCCGTGTACCGAATTGACCACATGGTTCCAATAGATTGATATTGTTGGACCCCATATAGTCGTTGGCCAGCTTCACGATCGTATCCGCCAAGGAAACTTCACCGTGATGGTAGGAACTCTTTTCTGCTACATACGCCGCCAACTGAGCAACCTTCATTTCATCTTTCAGATTCTTCTGAAAGCATGAATACATAACCTTGCGCTGGGATGGTTTGAGACCATCAGCCATGTGGGCGATGGAACGCTTCAAGTCTGCGAGACTGAAGTTCACCAAGTCCTTGTGTACAAAGTCTGTAATGTCCAACTGTTTCACACTCCCGTAGGGTACCTGGAGCTGATTAGCATCCTTTGCCGTATTCTCGAGAAGCCACACTTTTCGAGCATCCGCCTTCTTCTTGTCAAAGGCGAGAATGATTGATTCATCCGTCATTTTATCCATATCAAATCGAACAGTGAGATCCTGAATTTGTTTGAAGTATTCACGAGCCTCCGCCGACGTGGAAGTACCCAAACCCTTGTAGTACTTGACTTTCCACCCCGGCTTCCCATCACCATACCAGGTTCTAAATGCAGAATCTGTGTAAAACGATTTGACATTGGAAGCCTTCGTCGCCTTGATAATGGGTGTCACCATACTCACCACAAAGTTGAGCTTGAGGAGGCTCGGCCAGAAGTAGTGAATCATGTTGAGGATGAGACCCTTGATGTGAGACCCATCATTATCAGCATCCGTCATGATCATTAAACGACCATAGCGTAGTTCAGAGACATCCTTGTAGTCCTTACCCTGTTGAAGTCCCAAAATCTTCTTGAGATCGTTGAACTCTTGGTTTGATGTGAGCTGTGATACAGATACATCCCTGACATTCTTACACTTACCACGGAGTGGGAAGACACCATAATTGTCACGACCTACAACTGAGAGACCAGCAACTGCGAGTGTCTTTGCTGAGTCACCCTCAGTCACAATGAGGGTACATTCCTTGGATTTATTCGTCCCCGCCTTGTTCGCATCATCCAGTTTGGGGATGCCAGTAATCTTAGACTTGCGGGCACCATCTGACTTCTGGAGTTCCTTCATCTCCTTAAACTTTGAGAGTGCCAAGAGTTCATCTTGTACACCAGTCTTGAGAACATTCTTGATGAAACTCTTTGTCGCGGTAAACTTACTCCCAAAGTCTGGAGCCTTCGAGGTACATTCAGACTTGACCTGACTGGAGAATGTTGGGTTCTCAATTGTTGCCTTCACGAAGATGTTAAATGTATTCTTAACCTGTTGGGGTTTCAACTTAATCTTCTTCGCCATCTCTTCAATGATACCGTTCGCGATATACGTTGCAACATGATCCACATGTGAGCCACCCTTGGTGGTACAAATACCATTCACGAATGACACTTGCTCCATACCATTTTCAGCTGGGCCGATACATACAGACCATCGATCAGTCGTTAACATACATACGTCCTCAACACCTTCGTGCATCTTGGCATATGTATCAAATCCATGTTTGACAAGAACGTCTCCATTCAACTTTACCTTACAGTTGAGACTTGTACAGATGTTAGCATCCCAAACTCGCTTCTCGAAAATGCTATAGATGTCAGCTTCCATCTTTGTCATTCCAAATCTTTTCCAATCAGGTGTGAATGTGATCGCAACAGATGATGTCGCACCCGCATATTTTTTTATTTTTGCTTCTTCACAAGTGGTCATGTTACTTGTCCACTTCTGGTTATACATTTGTTTTGTCTCATGATCCTTGATGCTTACCGAAAAGTCGGAAGAATAAATGTTAGTGAGTTTAGCACCGTACCCGTTACGACCACCGACGATTCTCTTCTTCGAGTCATCATAATTGGTACTGGTAAGAAGATGCCCGAAGACTAGTTCAGGATTCCAGAGACCTTCCTTTTCATGCATGAGAATACTGACACCACCGAGTGGTCCATTGTTTTCAATCGTCACGGATCCACTTTCCTTGTCAATGGATACAGCAATAGTCGTAACATTCTTTGGATACATAGAGTTCCGATCAATCGCGTTAACCAGGATCTCGTCAAAGATCTTCAAGAGAGCGGGGGAGTACTTGAGGTTCTTCTTTTCAAACTTGTCATCATTAAGTATCCAATAGGGTTCCGTACCCATCTCAACTGGACCGACATAGGAGTCAGGTCTCTTGAGGATGTGTTCGATATGGGTGAGCTTTTGAACACTTTCCATTTGTTACTGTTTATATTACAACTCTACTCTCTAACTTAGGTT
>Ga0209709_10003854_pt1 | contig 12294 bp, 11 predicted proteins | sample ArcticOcean_MG_C_2_FD_187435 | JGI IMG/M metagenome (GOLD analysis project Ga0209709, IMG submission 187435) | Marine microbial communities from western Arctic Ocean - ArcticOcean_MG_CB4_136 (SPAdes) (version 2) | ecosystem: Environmental > Aquatic > Marine > Oceanic | place: Arctic Ocean... | reverse complement strand
ATAAAATGATGTCAGGCTTTCTGCTTGAGCCTCACTGATGCACTTGCTTATCTCTGAAGATAAAATAACCTCAGCTTTGTCTTCTGAAGGACCAAACTTGCAATCAAAATTCCAGCAATCAAAATCTCCAGGAAGTGGTTTTCTATTCTCTCTTTTTAAATATTTTTTAACATCACGTCTAGCTGCCTCAATAAGTCTAGCTGGCTTAATTTTAGGGTGAACCAATTCAAATGTCTTTTTCATATACTTTTAAATTTAATTTTAAACAAGATGGGTATTTTAGTTATAAATGAATATACATTAATACTATAAATAAACTTAAGGCATAAATTAATTCAAAATATTATGAAAATCGATCAATTGAAAATGCCTTTGCCTCATCCAAGTCATTGTCTTCTAATAATTTACATAATAATTTAGCCGAAGTTGCTGCATGAGTAAGTCCATAATGTCCATGCCCACAATTATAAAAAATCCTATTCATTTTTAGAGATTTAGAGATTACTGGCACCGAATCTGGCATTGAGGGCCGGCTTCCCATCCACAAATTTGCGTTATCTGTATTTAAGCCTGGAAACAACTCCCTACTAATTCGAGCAATGGATTTGAAATAATGCTGATTGGCTGGACGATTTGTATTAGCATATTCTGCCCATCCACCAATTCTAAGCCCACTTGTCAAATTTGTTGCAACAATTCCTCGGTCAGCAAATACAATTGGTATATCGATTTCGATATTTGATGAAGGAATGGTTATGTTATAACCTCGCTCTGCTGTTATTGGCAATTTATCACCTAAAGACTCTGCGAACGAAACTGAATGAATGCCAGCAGCTATTATTACCGCATCATATTTACTACTACCCTTATCAAAATCTATCACAACAGAATTTAATTTTTCACTTAATCTCTTCACTCGATTCTGTTGAATAATAACGCCATCCACCTTTACTGCATTTGCGAGACCCTGAACTATATCAATTGGTTCACTTACCTTGCCCCATTCATGCGATAAATAGGCAGACTTAAAATTATCATTAATAGATGGAACAACTTTAGCTATCTGATCAGCATTTAAAACTTCGCCATTAAACCCTCGTGAAGCTCTGTCAGCCCAGCTCTTCAGACTCTGATTAAAGCTTTGCTCAGTGTCATAGACGAATGCACAACCATTCTGTTCAAGCATTGCACTCATATTATAAAATTCTAGTAATTCCTTAGTGTCATTGATTGAGTTATGACATAGATAACTTAGTGCATCCGTTGACGCAATGAAGCGCCTACCCTTGGATGTACGTAAAAATTTCCAAAACCATGGTATTTGCCTCCAAAAATCTTTAAGTGGAACTTTTAGAGGTGCATCAGAATCCATCAACATTTTTAATGCTTTCCATTTAATGCCTGGCGTACTCAAAGGAAAAATATCAGATGTGCCAATATGGCCTGCATTGGCTTTTGATGAGCCCCCCTCTCCTGGCCTTGAAGCGTCAAATACAGTAACCTGATAGCCTTTACGGTTAAGGGCACATGCACTCGCTATACCAATAATTCCCGCCCCTATTATGGCTACTGAAGAGCCTAAAGGTATTTGTGATTTTGGCACAATTTTTTACTAGCTAAGTAAATCAAAAGCATCACCCCAACAATCTGAGACTTTATAGCCTAATGGGTATGGGTCACTGGGGTCTAATCCAATTTGATGAATTCCATGAATCCAGCCACGACCTGAAACTCTAGGAAGTATGCCAGGCCGTCCAGCAATTGTCTTTTTAGAAACTATTTCAACTTGAAACTCGCTGTCAATAATTGATCTTGCTTTAAGGCTTTGACCAACTTTGATTTGGCCTTTCGCCTCCATAACTGCAAGGCGAGCAGAATTACCAGTGCCACACGGAGAACGGTCGATTCGACCAGGTGGCAGAATTGTTGCACCCTTCATAATCCCATCATCATCATGTCCGACAAACATTGTGTAGGAAATACCCGTTAAATCTTCAAGCTCGGGGTGCCTTATTTCAAGCTGACTATTAACAGCTCTATGAATTTTAGTGCCAATATCAACTAGTTGTCGAGCATTTTCTGGCGCAATCTTTAAGTCGAATTGAGCAGGATCAATCAACGCATAAAAAATTCCACCAAAAGCTATATCCAAAGTAACTCTTCCTAACCCCTCTACTTCAACAATTGCATCCAGTTGATCTGCATATGAAGGCGTCATATCTAATGTAACCCGTTCACATTTTCCATCTTTACAGCTTGCACTTGCGCGAACGAGCCCAGCTGGCGTATCAATAGTAACAATAGTCTCAGGCTCCTTCATTTCAATCATTCCAGTCTCTAATAGAACTGTTACAAGGCATATACTGTTTGATCCCGACATAGCATGAGCCTTGTCTCCTTGCAAGATTAAAAAACCAATATCTGCTTCCTTGTTGATCGGATCAAATATTAGGTTTGTAGACATCTGCGCATAACCGCGTGGCTCAAACACTAAGAAACGACGCAAACTATCATCAACATTATTAATGTAGTTCATCTTTTCTAACATTGTATCTCCAGGAATATCTATTGCCCCACTAGTAACTATTCTTCCAACCTCTCCTTCTGCGTGAGCCTCAACCATAGTTATAGTTTTTTTCCAGCGCATTATCTAAAGACTCTTAATAAAAGTAACTTCATTGTTTAATTGGCCATGTATCTGAAAGGCGATACCCTCCAGGCCAAGGATCCTCAGGATCAAGCATAAGTTGATGAGTTCCGGTAATCCAAGCCCTTCCTCGAATTGAAGGAATAATAGCATTCTTACTGCCAACCATAACCTCTTCTACTATGCTGCAATCAAAGCGAGAATCAATAATTGAACGACCAATCATGCGGTCTCCTTTTTTAAGCTCACCTTTTGCATAAAGAAGCGCCATTCGAGCAGAGCAGCCAGTTCCGCAAGGTGAGCGGTCTAATTTTCCAGGGTCTATTACAACACTATTGCGACTAACTTTCACACCCTCTTCTTCAAATAAAGGAAGTGCAAGCTCGCAGAATGAAATATGATTCCAATCAGAATTAGTTGGATGCGTAAAATTTAACTGTTGATTTGCAGCTGCCGTTATTTTTGAACCAATTTCAGCTAAATCTTTAGCTTCATCAGGCTTAATTTCAAAGCCAAGTTCAGCAGCATTAACAATAACAAAGCTATCTCCTCCATAGGCAGTGTCGACCTTAAGAGAGCCCAAGCCTTCAACTTCAATATGTACATCTAGCTGGTCAGCAAAAGAAGCTACATTGTGAACCTCTATGCTTTTTGCTTTGCCGTTTTCACAATATGCTTTTACTGGAACCAATCCACCCGGTGCCTCGAGTACAAATTCAGTAATTGGCTCCTTCATCTCAATCATTCCTGTATCAAGCAAAACAGTTGAAACACAAATGGAATTTGATCCAGACATTGGAGGGGTATGTTCAGGCTCCATAATAATAAAACCTTGATGAGCCTTCGGATTTTTTGCTGGAACCAAAAGATTCACATGCTTGAAAACACCCCCTCTCGGCTCATTTAAAACAAATTGACGCAATTTTTGATCCTGATTAATCCATAGCGCCTTATCCCAAAGAGTATCACCCTTGGGTGGTGCTACTCCACCAACAATCACATTTCCTACTTCACCTTCTGCATGACAAGAAACTATATGAATCAACTTACTGCTTTTCATTAAATGTCCTCACTAATATCGATCCACAGGGTTTTAGTCTCAGTATATTGATCATGGGCCATTAAGGAGTTATCACGGCCACCAAACCCTGATAGCTTATAGCCACCAAAAGGAGTTGATATATCACCTTCTCCATAACAATTTACAGAAACAGTGCCCGCTTGAAGAGCTCTGCCGTATTTATGAGCCTTAGTTACACTTGAAGTAAACAAAGAAGCTTGAAGTCCATAACATGTGTCATTTGCAAGCTTGATGGCTTCCTCATCACTATCGACAGTCATCATTACAAATACAGGGCCAAAAACCTCTTCTTTAGCAATTATCATTTCTGCACTAACTCCAGTAAAAAGGGTAGGCTCAATAAACAAACCTTCTCCTAAAATAATTGCATTACCGCCTTCAATTAATTCAGCTCCTTCACTTTTAGCTACTTCAATGTAACCCAGAATCTTATCGTATTGCTCTTTAGAAATTATTGCCCCCAACTGGTTGTCTGGATCTAAAGGGTCACCCGTATGCCAATCTTTCATTTTCTCTCTGACCTTTTTAAGCAATGAATCTTTCAAGCTTTTATGAACTATTAAGCGAGAATTAGCAGTACAATTCTGCCCCATATTCCAAAGCGCAGCAAAAACAACATGCTCAGCAACACCATCAAGATTATTGGCATCTGAAAGAACCACAGCAGGATTTTTACCACCGCACTCAAGAATAATTTTCTTTAAATTACTTTGACCTGAAAATTCTAAAAATAATCGCCCTACTTCAGTTGACCCAGTGAAAGAAATTGCGTCAATATCTAAATGCCTGCCCATTGGTTCACCAACATCTGGCCCTTCTCCAGGGAGGACATTGAGAACTCCTGGGGGAATTCCAGCTTCAGTTGCCAACTCAGCGACTCTAAGTGCAGTCATTGATGTCTGCTCTGCTGGCTTAACAATAACGCTATTACCTCCAGCTAATGCAGGAGCAATTTTCCAAGCCAACATCATTAAAGGAAAGTTCCAAGGCAGCACACAACCGACAACTCCTAATGGCTCTCGTGTTATCAGGCCAACAGCATCAGCATTCGCCGGAGAGATTTGATCATACATCTTATCTATAGCCTCCGCATGCCACTGAATAGTGACAACTGTTTCTGGAAGATCAGTTAGTACACACTCACTTACAGGTTTTCCACTTTCTAAACTTTCAAGCACAGCAAGCTCTGTTTTATTCTCCTCAATAAGTTGGGCTAACTTCAATAAAACTGCTTTACGTTCGCTAGGATGCTTGTTAGCCCATTCACCAGAATTAAAGGCATCTCGTGAAACTTTAACAGCATAATTGACGTCAGAATCATTACATGCAGAAATGTTAGTAATAACAGATCCAGTTGCAGGATTAATTGACTCCATAACCCTTCTAGCTTTTGATTTCTGAAACATGCCATTTATAAAAGGATCTGTTGGAAACTGTATTTTCGCAGCAATATCTATATATTCATTTTTACTAAGAAGGATTGACATTTTTTACTCCTATTAATTTAGAATTGAGTGAAGCGAAGCACGAGTATTATCTATTACACTAATCATCTCTTTCTTAAGGGTGTCTTCAATTGGAAGCAAAGGTAATCGAACCTTTCCACCTGGACGACCCTGCTGTTCACATCCAAGCTTAACGCATTGCAGGAATTTTCCGCCTTGCTCCAAAGCTTTCATAAGAGGCATAAAAGCACTCATAAGAGCCCTTCCTTTCTCAAAATCAGATTGTTTTCCAAGTATGCCCATTAATTGAACACACTCTGATGGGAAAAAATTAGCAGTTGCGCATACCCAAGATTTTGCTCCCCAGGCTGCAAATTCAAGCACTTGTTCCTCACCGCCAACCGCAAGTTCAACTGAAGGGTAATTATTTGACAATAATGGTAATCTAGAATAATCACCACTTGACTCTTTAATGGCAGCAACGAGTGGATTGTTAGCAACAACATCTAAAAAAGTTTCACCCATTTCAACACCTGTTCTACCTGGATAGTTATATAGCATTATTGGCAAGTTAGTAATCTCTGCTATTTTAAGAACGTGATGCGCAAGCTCTTCTTCTGAAGGCAAAGAATAAGGTGGGGCAGCTACTAAAAGAGAGTTTGCACCTGCGGATACTGCTGCTAATGAAATTTCATGACATTCATCAACTCGAATATCATTTACACCTGCCATAAATTCAACTCGACCATTAATTCTATCTGATGCAAAATTAAACTGCTGAATCCTCTCTTCTTTTGAAAGAGCATAAAACTCACCAGTAGAGCCACCAACTATAATACCAGCAACGCCATTTTCAATTTGCCAATCAATTACATCGGCATAAGCATTCCAGTCAATCTCACCATCATCACCAAAAGGCGTAACAATAGGGGTATAGATTCCTTCAAATTTCATTTTTACTCTCCAATAATTTATTAATTTATATCTATTATATTAACTTTTGTCGACACTTTGTATTTAAATTATATTTAAATATAAGGCCTTTAAGAATCTATGATTATAATAGAGTCTGAATATAACATAAAAGATGCAAAAATAAAAAACTAGTAATTATGTCTAAATTAACACAAAAAAAAGAGAGAGTAAAAAACCCTAAAGGTTACAGCTCAATTATTATTTATGAAATTCTTCGTGATGAAATCCTCTCATTAGATCTTGCGCCATGTCAGCCAGTAGATGATGCTAGCCTGGCAAAGCGCTTTAATGTTTCAAGGTCACCAGTGCGCGATGCAATGGTGCGACTAGTTTCAGAATCTTTATTGCAAACTTTACCAAATAAAGGAACTATAGTTTCTCCTCTTAGGCTTGAGGATTTCTCAAAATATATTGATGCCTTAGATATTGTTCAAAGAACGGTGTCACGCCTAGCTGCTAAGTTTAGGAATTATGAGAATCTAGCGCTAATAAACAAAGAGCAGGCAATATTTGCATCCTCTGTTGAGGCAAATGACATCCTAGGAATGATTCAAAGTAATAGAGATTTTCATATAGCAATTGCGAAAGCAGGCAATAATCGCTACTTTGAGAAAATTTATCGTGAGCTACTTGATGATGGAAGAAGGTCTTTAAAAATATATTTTAATTCCTTTGATAGTCATTTGCCAAAAAATTTAATTAGTGATCACCAATTAATGATTGATGCGATCAAATTTCAAAACCTTGATTTGGCTGAAGAGTTGGCACACGAGCATACTTTACAAATGCAACAGCAATTTCTTAATTATCTTGGGACCCTTGAAACCTCTGATATTGAAATAAATATTTATTAATTTTTTAAATTGTCGACAATTTGAACTTTCTTTTATTATAAATCAATGATATGATACTCTCAACATATTTTGTTCAATTGAGCATTAATGTTAAATTTAAATATTTAAAAAGGAGAAAATTAAGATGAAAATATTTTCAAAAACTCTGGTAACGCTTTCTACTGCTGTAGTCTTGCTAACTGGAACAACTACTGCATCAGCTGACAAGCTGGATGATGTTATTGATGCCGGCGTACTGAGATGCGGAGTAGTCCTTGACTTTCCGCCAATTGGTTATCGTGATGCAAACAACGAGCCTGCTGGTTTTGATGTTGAATATTGTAAAGACCTTGCTTCAGCATTAGAAGTGGATCATGAAATTATTCCACTTACTTGGGCTGAGCGCCTCCCATTAATTGTGACTAACCGAGGTGACGTGGTCTTTGGCGGAACTTCAGATACATTGTCTCGAGCTAAAACAGTTGGCTTTTCAATTCCTTACGCTATTTATTATGCTCAGGCAGTTGTTGGTGCTAATAGTGGAATTAAAACTGTTGAAGATATGTACAACAAAAAAGTTGCTGCTGCAGTTGGAACCGTTCCTGAACAGGAATGGTTAAAAATTGCTGAAGCAATGGGAATCGAGGGTAACTACCAAGGCTACCAGTCTGAGAATGAAGTATTCTTAGCTGTGGCTCAAGGTAAGGCTGATGCTGGTATAACAACTAACACGACAGTATTGCCTATAACCCAACAATTTGACACAGTTATCGCTGGTCCTCGTATGCCTTGGGGAACTGACTATACGTCTGTAGTTGGTCCACGTATGGATGTTACTTGGCTAAACTATCTTAATCTTTTTGTCACGCAGCAAGTTCGTTCTGGCCGCTATCAAGAACTTTGGGGTCAGTTTGTAGGTGGCGATGCACCTGAATTACGCATTCCTGGTGTCTATTATTAAAAAATAATATTAATATGGTCGGCTTGCCGACCATATTTTTTGTAAAGGCCTTTTATGGACTACAATTTTCATTGGAGACCAGTCTTCAAGTCTCTTCCTGATTTATTAGAGTCTGCAATACTTACATTAGAAGTTGCAATTCTATCCATGATTTTAGGAATAATATTTGGCTTGGCGCTTTCTTTAATCCGGATTCATGTTAAAGGACCACTGAAATGGTTTGCAGTATCTTGGATTGAATTAGCTCGCAATACTCCAGCTCTATTACAATTATTTTTCTTTGGATTTGGACTTGGTGCATTTGGAATACACTTCAGCCCTTTTCTTATTGTTTTGATGGGCCTAACGTTTAATAATTCGGGTTACCTAGCTGAAAACTTTCGTGGTGGATTTAACTCCATTCCAGATACTCAAATTCGAGCTTCACTTAGTTTAGGAATGAACCACTTTCAAACCTATACTAGAATTATTATCCCCCAAGTACTTAGAATTGTTTATCACCCAATGACTAACCAAATGGTTTGGGCTGTCTTGATGTCGTCCCTTGGAATGCTTGTAGGCTTCCGTGAACTTTCTGGTGAAACACAATTTTTTGCATCAAAAACGTACCGTATTTTTGAATATTTTGCTGCTACTGCTGTAATTTATTATGTAATAGTTAAAATTATTCTTGGCGCTGCCAGGCTTATGGCATCTCGCCTTTTTAAATACTAAATATTTACTAATGGAATCATCAGCTACATATTTTTCTGGATTCAGCCTTAATGATTTTTGGTTTCTAGGTGAGGCCGCTTTAAGAACCCTTTGGATCTCTTTCTTAGCAATCACTATTGGCTCAGTAATTGGTATATTTTTAGGACTTGCCCTTAGTGTCTCTAGAGTTTTTTCATTTACACTTGGAGCTATTCTTGATATTTTTCGCTCTGTCCCATTAATTATTCAGCTCGTTTTATTTTTTAACTTTGCTCCAATTATTGGCCTTAGGCTTAATCCTTTTGAAGCAGGATTAATTGTTCTGACTGTATATACCTCAGCATATGTAGCTAATGTAGCACGCGGTGGTATTGAGGCAGTTGGCATTCCAATGCGGCAAGCGGCAAGAAGCCTTGGAATGAACTACTGGCAAGACTTACGCTATGTTGTATGGCCAATTGGACTTAGGGCAGTTTTTCCAGCGTGGGTTGGAGTAGCTCTCGGAGTTATGAAAGACAGCGCATTGGTTTCTATACTAGGATATGTTGAACTCTTAAAGGCATCACAAATATTAATGACTAGAACACAAGAAGCTATATTAATTTTATCAATTGCTGGAGCTTTCTATTTTGCTTTGTCCTATCCAATTTCTTATTATGCAACTCGACTTGAACAAAGGTGGTCTAAATGATTAATATTAGTAATTTATATAAGAGCTACGGCTCCCTTGAAGTACTAAAAGGGATCGATCTTAACATACCAAAAGGCGAAGTATTAAGCGTAATAGGCTCTTCTGGCTCTGGAAAATCAACCCTACTTTATTGTATCAATGGGCTTGAACCCATTCAAAAAGGACAAATCATTGTAGATGATATAGATGTTCATGCAAAAGAGACAAACCTTAATTCAGTTCGTCAAAATATGGGCATGGTGTTTCAACAATGGAACAGTTTTCCCCACTTAACAGTTCTTGAAAATGTAGCTCTAGCGCCTAAAATAGTTAGTAAGCTATCTAAATCAGACGCACTAGAAGTTGCTGAAAAGCAGCTTCTTCACGTTGGACTTGGTGATAAGCTTTCACAATATCCTTCTGCACTTTCAGGAGGCCAGCAGCAACGTTTAGCTATTGCCCGAGCATTAGCAATGGAACCTAAATGCATGTTATTTGATGAGGCGACATCTGCTCTTGACCCTGAGCTTGTTGGAGAGGTTCTTGACACTATTAGACTTCTTGCTGATGAGGGTATGACGATGATTTGTGTGACCCATGAAATGGGGTTTGCTCGTGAAGTTTCTGATAGGGTAGCATTTTTTCATGAAGGCAAAATTGAAGAAATAAACCAAGCTGAAAAACTATTTGGATCTCCAAAATCTAAATATCTACAAAAGTTTCTATCAAAAGTTAAAACATAGAACTATCACCTACTTACCGGAGTTTATCTATGGCAAAACTTTCCAATAACGAAGCCATTATCTTTGTACAAAATAATGTCGAAGGTGATGTTCTAGTTTGCAATGAAGGGCTAAGTTTCTGGGGGGGTGTTGATCCTGATACAGGAGTAATTATTGATATTCATCATCCTAATTGTGGAGAACAGCTTTCTGGAAAAATTGTACTAATGCCAACTTCTCGAGGCTCATGTAGTGGAAGTGGTGTATTGCTGCAGCTTGCGCAAAATGGAAATGCACCAGCTGCACTTATATTTAGAGAAACTGAAGATATTTTAACTCTTGGAGCAATGATTGCTGAAAGACTGTTTAATAAAAAAATTGCCATATTACGTCTGAAGCCGAACATTTATAATTTATTATCTGTACAGAAATCTGCAAAAATTAATCATCTCAAATTATATTTCTCAAGTACTCTAATTAATTTATGCCAGCCTGATTTAAGTACAATTTACTTGAATAATTCAGATAAAGAAATGTTGGCTGGCAATCACGGTAAAGCCACAAAAATTGCAATGGAAATATTATGTTTGATGGCTGCTTCTCAAAATGCAGATAAATTGATCGATGTTTCTAGAGGTCATATTGATGGTTGTATCTTAGCACATGATGCTAACCTCAATTTTGCAGAAAAAATGCTGGATATGGGTGCGCGTGTTATTATTCCAACTACAATGAATGCAATCTCAGTAGACAGGGAAAATTGGAAATCACAAGGTGTAGCTCCTGAACTGGGTAATAAAGCTAGCCGGCTTGCTGATGCATATGTCAAAATGGGTGCCCGTCCTACATTTACATGTGCGCCTTATCTTTTAAGTGAAAAACCAATTAGAGATGAAGTTATCGGATGGTCTGAGTCAAATGCAGTTATTTATGCAAATTCTGTAATTGGAGCTCGCACCCAAAAGCATCCAGATTATTTAGATTTATTCATAGCAATGACTGGGCGAACTCCGAATACTGGTGTTTATTTAGAAGAGAATCGAAAGCCTAACTGTGAAATTAGAATATCACTGCCTTTGAAATTTGATGAGTCTATTTGGCCAATGATAGGTTGGTTGGCTGGCTCTAAATCACCAAATGGAATTCCAGTATTAATTGGCCTTGAAGATATTTCACTGAGTAATGATGATTTAAAAGCTTTATGTGCAGCATTTGGTACAACATCTGCATCTCCAATGTTGCATATTAAAGGGCATACGCCAGAAGGTGAATTGCCAAGCACTCAAAATGCTACTTCTAAAACAATAATGCCCAATGATTTGTTAAATTTGTGGCAAAAATTCAATACTGGAAATAACAAGATTGATCTAGTTGCTATTGGGAGTCCGCACGCATCTTCTGCTGAGTGTATGAAATTTTTGAAATTGTTATTGAAAAAAAATCAAACGGCTATTGTTCCAACTATTTTGACTGTTGGGCGAGAAACTCTTGGAAAATTAAGAGATCACGGGAGTTTAAATCAACTTTCCAAATTAGGCGTTCAAGTTGTCCCTGATATTTGTTGGTGCTCAATAACTGAACCGGTTTTTCCATCAAAGACACAATCATTAATAACTAATTCTGGTAAATACGCTCATTATGGCAAGGGTTTGACAGGGCGAAATATACGGTTTGGAAGTTTGAGCGACTGTGCAATGGCTGCTTTAAGTGGTTTTGTTAATGATGAGCTGCCGAATTGGTTGAATTCTTCCACTTAAAATGATTTTTAAAATCTTAAAGATCCATATTAAGCTAAATAAGTTTATATCAACTTGAACTAAAGTCCAAATTTCGTGTGATGAGTGAGGGTGTGTATATCTATCCACGAGGCCAAAGGAGCTCCTTTTCAGCTACTGATTTTAATAGCTATGGAGCAATCGAAATAGCAAGCGGCGCCCCATGGAAATATGACTGCTTAAGACCTCTTAGGCCATGGCATTGAGCCAAATTTTGATGTTCTAGGTGATACTATACTTTCTTTCTCATAATTTAATTTAATTTTCCAAAAAATGTCATTCTTGCTGACTCAGAAAGCTGTACATCAGGTTCAGAGTTGTAAGCTAAAACTGACAGCACCCTCATCTGACTTCCTTTTGTAGGCGTTACTCGATGAATAGCATTTTTTCCTCGAAATAAAACAAGTGAGCCATTCTCCATTTTTAATCTCTGAGGTGAACATTTATTGTCTAGTAAGTCAGAAACTTGATCATAATTATTTTCGTCAGTAT
>Ga0209709_10003853_pt1 | contig 12294 bp, 8 predicted proteins | sample ArcticOcean_MG_C_2_FD_187435 | JGI IMG/M metagenome (GOLD analysis project Ga0209709, IMG submission 187435) | Marine microbial communities from western Arctic Ocean - ArcticOcean_MG_CB4_136 (SPAdes) (version 2) | ecosystem: Environmental > Aquatic > Marine > Oceanic | place: Arctic Ocean... | reverse complement strand
AGACGCCCCTTCTCGTAAGTTTATTATAATAATATCTGCATCTCTAAATCCTATAGCAGTTCCTAAAATTTTATCGTTATAAGTAATCTCCCCCGTTTCAAAATCTACTGTTTCAGATGGTTCATTCATCCTTTTTTGTTCTTCTTCAATAAGTTTGTTTATAGCAAGGCTTTGTGTGTTTGAAGAATCTTTAGAATCAAAAGTAAATTTTTCGTCTACTCCTATAATTAAAACGTTTCTTTGTGTAGCAAATTGGCTCTTTAGAATTTCTAGTACCGCGTTTCCAAACTTTGCGTCTCCAAATTTTTTACTTAGTTTTTTAGAAAAATAGTTTTTTACATTTACAAGCCGAGGAAAAACAATCGCCGGAGTTTTGTTTTTTCTTGCGCCCACGCTATACCCTCTTCTTGTAACTCCTTCTGGGCCTATACCGGTTTTTGGAACCTGCCCCATTCCAAGTTCATACCTAGAAGCAGAATCATAAAATTCGTCTGCATCCATGGTTGGAAAAGCATCAGCTACGATATTTTCAGAAAAAGTAGTTTCTGGAAGCCTATCAACTGACATATATAAGTCACCTTCTTTAAAGCCACGTTCGGTTAAAGAAGCCGGGCTTGCGTTTGTATACGTAACTCCATTTAAAGTGTAACTAGATCCACGATCTTCGCCTGTTACAAAGTTTGAGTCGTCGGGAGTGGTCTCTCTTATGTTTTTAACGGCCTCATCACTATTTTCAATATCTTGTTTAGTTAAAGTTTTTGACCCCGTTGGGGCTCCGGCTATGTAATAAAACCTTGTATTTACCGTAGCTTGAAAATCATCATAGCCAGGCTTAGTCTTAGACCTTACTTCGTCTGAATCCATAGAATCTACCACTGGAGATTGATAAGTAGACTCTACTAAAGGATCTCTATTTTTTAAGTTCTTTAATTCTTCTGTTCTTTTTCTTCTCGCAATAGTTAAAGAACCATTTTCTGGGTCTGTATAAGCTTTTACTTGCATAAATAGAAGCTGGCGTTCATTTTTTTCAGCATCAGTAATAAATTGTCTGTTATTTACTTTATTTTGAAATACTTGTAATCTAGAAAAAACTTCTTCTAGTGCAATAGATTCTTTTATTATTTGTTGATCCGCCGCTTCAAGTGTTTTAGTAGACACGTTGGTCTCTTTTTGTAAACGTTGTACACTCCAAGGGTCTTCTTGCCCATTTTTATCGGTTGTTCTGTAAACAACTCCACGTGTTATAGCTTCATCTTGGATATTTTTTAACTGTGAGAGAGTAGATTGTGTTTCAGGGTTTCCTTCTTTAGCAACTGTGTCCCGTTGTTCCTGGTCTAGATTTTGTAAAGCTACTAGTCTTTCATCATTTGTTAAAGTTTCATCATTTAATATTTCTCTCGTTTTGATTTCAAAACTTTCTTCGGCAGTCGAATCATCAAACACAGATTGAAAAGGTACTTCTTTATAAAAGACTTGATACCCTGCATCTAAAAGCTCAAACATAGTGGCATTAAAGCCTTCAAATAAAGTTGGTATGTTTCCTTCTCGGGTAGCGCTTTTAGCTTTTTCTCTTCTAAGCATGTTCCTACCCCACACTGTTAACTGTGGAAAATTAACCGCCCTAGAAATCCCGTCTTCTCCAACAATCGTCCAATAAGAGGGTTCGTTTGTTTCTTTTAACTCTCTTTTTCGCCTTTTTCCATTTTTAAATATAAATTCGTTTTGTCGGTTTGTTTCTGCTGCTTGAGCTTGTTTTATTTTGGCTGCTAATTCTTTAGGTTTGTTAATAGCTTGACCTTTCCCCATATCAATTTTTAATATGCTGTACTTAAGATCTTCGGGCTTTTTTAACCTGCCACGCGGTATTCTTTTATTCCGAGAATTAAAATAACCAGCTTGTATAATATAAAATTGGTTTGGGTCTTGTGAAGCAATTTTGTTGTAAGTATCTAAAAGAGAGTTACTGTACAGACCAGCATTAAAAGCTTCTTGCATTGACTCCGCAAGCCCTTCTATTGGAGGAATGTTGTTTTGAAAATCTATACCGGTTTGGCTTTCGATTGGAAACCCCGTTAAATTAGCTTTGTAGTATTGAGTTCCCTGTGGGCCTTTCATAGGATTTAAATCTGATCCTTCTGTCATTTCTTTTGTTACATCATTAAAGACTGCTTCAACAGGTTGGCCCTCTGTAAAAACGGGAAGTTTTTTAGCGTTTTCCTCAAATCTACTTTCTCCCTGTTCAACTTCTTCATTAGTTTCTGTTTCTTCTTGTAGGTCTTGTTCCTTTACATATTGAAAGTCACTTAATAACATTACTCGTTCTTCGTTTGAAAGCCCTTCAAGTCCTTCTTTTTTAGCTTTGTTTGCAAGTATGTTGTATCGTCTTTCGCGTTTATTAAAATTTGAAAGGTCTTCTCCTTCTAAGTTCATTGCGTCTGCTTTTAAAGCTTCTGTTTCTGCCTCAAGTTCTGCTTCATATTCGCGGCCTAAAATAGCAGTTTTTAACTCTTTTAAATCTTGTTGGCGTTGAGTTGATTCGGCTTGATCTAGATTTTTAACTCTTTCTCGCCCTTCCTCGTCTAACATTTCTCTTATAACAGGTGTGTCTTGCTCGTCTTTATACTGCTCCATTTTTGCGTCTCTTTCCGCTAAATGGTTTTCTATTTCTTGTTGGCTAATTGTGTAGTCATCAGCATCTTTAAATAATCTATTTGCTTTGGCTTTAGCCCCACTTAACCCTTCTGCATTTGTTTGTTGATACCAAACAATGTTGTTGTCTCTATCTCGCACCTCAACTGCTATGTTATCTCCAGGTTCTCGCTCCCTAGAATACTCTAAAGCCTCTACTAAAAAGGCATCTATTTTTTGATTGTTATATGGGTTTGCTTTTATTAAAGCTTGGAAGGAATCATGTTTTTGCTTGTTTGTAGTAAATAAACCCCCGACTTTTTCAATGGTTCCTCCATAAATACTTGAGAACAGGGAATCATCTTGTGCATCTGCAAATTTTGAAAACTCATAGATACTATCACTATCTATCCAAACGGTATCTTTTTTGTTTGAAGGGTCCATCATTGCAGCAAATTGAGCCCTGATCCAATCTCTTGGTTCTACTGCAACGTCTCCCATAGACTCAGCTTTTCCTACTTTCTCTTCTATGTATTGTTTTTGAAGTTTTTCAGAATAAACATCAGAGGTCATGTCTCGGGCTTTTTCAAAAACTCGTGAAGCAGCTCCAGAAAGTGATCCACCAGCTGCGCCCATTCCAGCTCCACCAAAAAACCCTGCAAAAAGAGCGTGGGCTCTATCTAAGTTAGCTTGAGCTTGAGTGTAATCTTCATCAATAGCAAACTTTTGTTGTACGGACATTTCTTCTTGTATTCTTTCTGTAGCGCCTTCTACAACAGCGGACGTTCCTGCTCCTTTAAGCATTCCTTTAAACAAACTATTTCTTAACGGCCCACCTTTGGAACTATTAAGGATTCCTTTAAAACCTTTAAGAACTAAAGCTTCTCCACCTACTCCTACAGCAGCAAACGGCACACCAAACAACAATGACTGTACACCTTGTTCTGCGGATACCATTTCTTGTTCTGCAAAATCTCCAAATGCGGTTCCTACTCCTTGTGGGTATTCTTGTGTAACAGCTCCTAGTACTCCACCTCGCGTTGCTATTTTACCTATCTTAGCTCTTCTGGTATTTTTAAGGATGTCAAAAGCCCCTTCTATTAACTCTGTTTCTGAGGGTTTTAACTTCCAGGCTTCAGGCAGTCCTTTTTTTCTAGCGTGGGCGTTTGCAACATACTTGCTTACAACGGCATTAACTTCTTTTTGAACAATTGCTTTTTGAGCTGCCGTTTTCATTACTGCGCTAGTTCCTGCTGAAGTAAGTAAACTACTTGTAGTTACTGCACCCACGGTCCCCGCTCCGGCTATTGCGCCTATTGCAGCACCAGTTAAAGCGGCCCCTACACTAGCAGCAGCGGAAGGAAGGAATTGACCAGTAGCGCCAACTGCTTGATTTATAAAACCTCCAAAAGTTGGTTCTTCTAGAAAATCTTCAAAGCTCTCAATCTCTGCAAGGTAGTTATAAGCAACTTCTTGGTTTATACGGGACTTATTTAAGCTGCTCATCATGCTCTCTTCATCACCGCGAATTGAAGCAATGGCAGCATTAAAATTATTTAAGTTAGCTTCTAAAGTAGCAGCTCCGGCTTTTACGCTTTCTTGGAATATCTTAACGGGATCGGTAGTTGCTATTGACTCGGGGCTAGTTGGGTTTGCGTTTTGCCCTAAAGAAGTTGTATCACTCCCGTAGCGTTGACGGTCTGCGTTTTGCCCTAAAGCTTGAATGTCGGCATCTTTAACTGCCATTTTAGTCTTCGGATATAAGGCTTAAGAAAATAGCTCGTTCTTCTGCAGTTGTACCAAACAAAGCCGTTAAACCCGCTTCGCCTAAGTTTCCATCAGTTTCTTTTCCAGACGAATCTACAAAATAAATATCTTCAATTTTTCCGTTGCTTGGGTTTACTCTAGCGCGTACTTGATCTAAAAGCCCTCCTAAGTTTTTTGGGTCGTTGTTTCTTGAGAAAAAATCAAAGAAACGATCTTTAATGCCTTTACCCCCACCATCTCGAATTGCTTTTTGTAGCAGTTGCCCATAAACGTTTTTTATTGCGTCAAGGCTTTGAGGTGGAATTACTACATTGCCATTTACAACTCTAATTTTAGCTTGGCGGTGTATCGTTTCTAGATTAGTTCGTAACTTATCACGCATCCTAGTGCCATCATCGGAAGAAGCAAAAAGGTTTGTTAAGTCGTCAACTCTTCTGCCATTCTTATACCCTGCACCATTTCCTGTAGTTGCAGGAAACAACAAATCAGTAAAAGCATCTACAGATGTTCTTAATCCACCCTGTAGCGTATCGGCGTACTTCATCATTGCTAACCTTTGTGTGTCTGTTGCATTGGCAGTAGTTTGAGCTTGATTTGTATTAACGCTAGGATCGCCAGTCATAATTTGGTTATGAAGTTTTATATAATTACTCATGTTTGTTTCTTCTGACTCACCAGGAGCTCCACTCATAGTAAAACTCATGGATGCTGCTACCATTTTTGCTTTTTCTCGCCCAATTTGCATTCCAAGCCCTCTTAAATCTACAACAGAATTTACGTTATTTTGCTCTAAAATTTGTCTAACTTCGTTTGCTTTAGTTTCTCCTAACTGTTTAATTTTACCTTTATTTTCTTGATACCAAGCTGCTTGCTCTTTTACTGTAGCAGGAACATCACTAATCTGAAGTTCTTCTGCGGTAGGTAAAATTTCGCTTGGGGGAGTACGGTTATCTAGTCTAGCTAAAGTATCATCCGCTTCTTGTTGATATGCAGCTCTAGTTTCTTGGTCAAGAGAAGGATTGCCTGATAATTGTTGTTGTAAAAACTTAACGCGGCCTCTATCAGATTCCCTTCCTACCTTAAAACCGGCTTCTGCTTTTTCTTTAGCCGCAGAACTTTCTTGGTTTTGTTTGTAAACTGTTTGGTCCATTTGATCTTCTACAAAAGCAATTTGTTCTTCTAGTGTTTTTTTGCCTACACCGCTGTAATCTACGCCCGCTAAGTCTTTTAATTGTTTGTCAGTAAATGAACCCATTTTTGAAAAACCTTGTGCGGAGCCGCCCATTATACTAGCGACTGTTCTACCGCCTGAACGTACTTTTTCTGATGTAGGTCCACCCATTGCAATTAACTCATCTTTTAGTTCTTTTAACGTCTCTTTATATATTTGAAAGTCTGTTTTTGATATTTTACCAGTACCCCGTTCTTGATCTAGTTTTTTACTAATTAAACGTTGGTGTAACATTTTTTGGAATTCATAGTATTGGTAATTAGATTCTTTTTTGTCATCGTCTGAAGAACCAAAAATAGTGTCTACATCATTTTTTTCTAAGTAACTAAACTCAGGTTTGGGTGCACCAAATTGTCCATCTTCCATAGCAAGTTGTTTTGCGCCGGGTAACTCAGATCCGTCCGATTGGGTGTTAACTGCTCCTTTTGGAGTGCTTGTATCAATAGGAGTATTATTTGTAGCATCAATTTCACTTTGTGGCGTAGCATTCATTAAACTTTCAATTAGCTGTTGACTAGCCTGACCAACTTCTGTGTTACTAATTTTTCCGGCTTCAAAATCGGCTTCTAAGTTTGCCAAAACACCGCTTTCTATAATCTTGGAGTATTCATCTCCATAGTTAGAGTTTTTAAAAGCTTTTCCGCGTTTTGTAGCAAATCCTAAATTTATGTATTTTTCAACTTGTGCTTTGTCCATTTTAATAACTCTATCGTTGGGATCGTTTGAAAACCCAAAAGTTTTAGGAAAATACCCCTGTGGAGTATCTATCATAATAGAAAAACTGCCGTCTCCATTGTCATTAATTCCAGATACTTTACCTTTTTTAATGGTATCCCCTTCAACGTCTTTGAATAACTTAACAATTCCTACTTCGTTTAAAGCGTTAACTGCAATATCGCCATGCACATATTTAGCGTCTTTTTCTTCTCCTGTTTTTTCAAACAGCATTTGCAGTCCTAGGGCTTCCCCATCAGGGCCTTTCTTTAAAAGTTTTGTGCCGCTGTCCACTATACCTATGTTTCCTGCCACGCTAAAAAACTCTTGGTCGTCGGCATAATTCTTTGTAGCGTTATACGCTTCTAATTTTTTAACATTAACTATGTCTGCTAAACTACTCATATTAAACCCCAAACATGGCTAATGTTGCCATTGTTCCTAAACTTACCATTGAATTATGGTGCTGTGCTTTCGCCCCTTTAAACTGTGCTTCTCTTTGTCCGGCTAACCCCGCGGCGTTTCCCATACCCTGCATTGCATTTCTATTAACACCTTGGCCAATATTAATTAATTCTGCTATAGACTTTTTGTTAATTGCGTCTTGGTTTATACGGGCTGTATTTAAACCCCCCGCTAAACTTACCATTCCTTGCCTCTGATTAGCCACATTTTGTGCTGCTCTTTGTGCAACACTTAGCCCGGCGCCGCCGTAACGCGATAGATTTCTTTGTTGAACCCCCGCAGCAATGGCTTGTTGTTTTTCAACATCTTCTGGAACGGCATCAATTAACGAGGTGTCGTTTACTGAGGCTAAAAGCTTTTCTTCGAAAGGTCTAAAGTTCTGTATATAAGTATCATAATCTTTGCGTAAAAGATCCGCATTTGTTTTTTCAGGATCACTAACCATTGGTAAATTAGATGTCGTTTGCGAATTACGATATTGAAGATCGCCGCGAAGGTCTCCAACCATTGCTCCTAAACCTGCCATTAGCCGAACCAACTGGCAAGGCCAGTGTTAGCCATACCGCTTATTTCCGGATCCGAACTAGCGCCTAATGCCATATTCTTATCTCTATTTTTTTTGGCTTGACCTGCAAACTGCGTAGCTGCGCCAATAGACGCAAGTCTTTGTGATTGTTTAGCTTTTGCAAACTGTAGTTCTTTTGAAGCGGTTGCTCTAGAAGCCTGAGCTAATCCAGACGCTGCATCATTAGCTTGTCCTCTAGCAGTTGCTAAAGTATTAAGCTGGCGGTCTTTTGAAATAGTTAAACCTTGTTGACTTGCTTGTAGCATATTTCCTACAGCCGCTGAAGCCAAGTCTGCCGCATTATCTACGCCGGTAGCGTATTGAAAAACGGGGCCATCTCCAGTAAGAGCTTGCATAGTGTCTGCTTGAGCAATTCCCCTAGTTTGATTTGAATAATCTGTTGTAGCTGCTTCCTCGGCAAGATTTTTTAAAAGAGGAGTGTACCTTTCGTTAAAATAATTTTTATCTTGTAACGCAATAGATGCTGAAGTTTTTTCAGTCTCGCTTGCTTTATAGTCATCTTTTTTTGGGCTGCTCATACTTCTTTTTTATAAATATAACTTGTCAATTTAAACCCTTGTGCCCCAGCTGTTTTTTCCCAACCCGGACGGCTTGTATGAAATTCTATAGCTTTTGCATTTTTTTCTAATGCAAGCTTATCTAGGACTTCAAAACCAACTTCTATGTAATTATACTCTGGTTTTTGATAACTTGCCCATACAAAAAGCGTCAGTTCTCCGCTTTTGTCAGTTGATATTGAACAAACAATAAACCCAACATATAAGTCTTCTTTGTAAAACATGTAAAGAGTGGATCTTGCATTTCGCAATGATAAGTAAATGTCAGCAGGTATCCAGTCTGAATAACTTTTTTTTCTTATAGTGTTTAGGTCGGGTTCTATCCTTTCATACGCACACCGAACTTCTTCTATTGGTATAGCTTCGACGGATATCCCATTAATAGTCAATCTCTGAACCATATCTCTTATATCGCTTACGTGGAGACATTCCTGCTCCTTTATATTTTACAACTCGTCTTACGCCTAAATCTCCGCCTCTTGCTTTTAATTCGGCTTGTACAATTTCTTGGTTAAACAAACTTAAATAATCTGCTGCTGCCCTTGGGTCAGTCCAATCTTTTGCAGGTATTCTTAACAGTCTATACAAAGTACCATAAACTATGCCATCTCTGTAACTATTAGAAAAAGTTGTGTCTACGTTGCTAGTAGTTCTAGTTGGTTTTAAAGCTACGGCTAATTGAATACCATTTACAAGAGAAGTTCCTGGAACAGGGATAACCCAAAAACTAGAAGGTGTTTTTTGAAGATATACTTGAGGAAGAGATGTTTTAGTTCTCCAATCTGAATAATTAAGTTCTAAACTTCTAGGGCTAATAGGATCTAAATCATCACCATTGTAAGTCATCCAAAGTATTTGATGTACTTCAGTGCCGCTTGGTTGATCAAACTCATACTCATATACACCACTAATAGTTGTAATAGGTTCTAAGTCAAATACATATGCTTTAGATCTTTCAGCAAATTCTATACAAGAAGACCGCAAAGTAGACTCAATTAATGAGTCTGGACAATTAGGCACATAAGGAAGAATATCTTTTATTATTGAATCAAAAGCTGCCATTTGTTAACTTCCTCCAGTTGGTACAGGCGGCGTAGCTGCAACTGTTTGTTGTCCAAACCTATCGAAATTTGGGTTTAATAAATTCCTAGAAGAACCGCCGCCGGCTATACTGTTAAGAAATAACTGATAGTGTTGGCCTGCTCTAGTAGAATTCCCAGCAAACTCTGCATCTTTTACGTAACACCTGTATAGAACATAGTCTATAAGGGCATTGCCATATATGTCATCTATTCCTATGGTACTACTTGTGGAACTTAAGTCCGTAGGCACATCAGAATAAACAATTTCTATATAAGCATTAAGTCCAGATTTAACTCCGGGGTATACATAAAACTTCTTAGGATCATCTGGATCAAATATGTAATGTTTTATTACAGACCCATGCGCAGCATCTCCTGTAACAGTTGGGTTATGCCAATCGGGTTCTATAGAATTTAGAACATCAGCATCAACTAACCTAATAGTTCTACCACCTGTTGCGCCATCTTGGTTGCTAGACATATTTCGCACTACTTTAATTAAAGTTAAGCCAGGTACAGCTTGTTCTGTACCAGTGGCAAGTGAGTTGTTAACGTGTTTAGCGCTTGCTTCCGGTTTAAAATTAACTACTTCTCTTTGTGCATCGTTAATGTAACGAAGCAACTCAGCCGAAGTCCAACGAACGCCTGTAGTATCTTGCAGGGTATCCTGAATTCTAGATATTAAATTTGCGCCCGATAGTGCCATTATTTCTTAGTCGTTTTTTTAACCGTTGTTTTTTTAGGTGTTTCTACACCTTCAACTTTAACTTCTACTTCTACTTCAACTACCTCAGCAACTTTTACGTTCATAGGCTCTGAAGGTTTTTTGTTTTTAATCATGTCTGGTTTATGTTCTGTGCAACCTTCTTGCAAACAGAATACACCTAAATCTTGTCCAACTTCTTTCGGTACGCCTGCTTCTAATCTAATAGATGCGCCCCAAGTGGTTGAAATATACTTGTCGTCTTTTGATATTACTATCATAATTTACTCCTTAAAAAGGGGGTGGCCCAACATGAGCCACCCACAAAAAGCATACTTAGTATGCAACATCCAATCTAATAACACCAAAGTCTTCAACGCCACTGTTGTAGTCGCTGTTGAACTTAGGCTTCTTAAGACCAAAGATTTTACCAATGGAGATACCATTTTGGTTACCGTAGTCAAAGCTGTCTTCAACTATTTGTGGTAAACCGATATCGGCCATAGCAAGAGCTTGAGCTCCACAGAATAAACAAGCAGAACCGTCGATAGTAGCATCGGCGCCCCATTTGTATCCAGCAGAACCAGCATTACCAGAAGCTCCAGATGTTGCGTTCGCTGTATTGAACACATGTCTGAACTCATGGACCATAATGCCATCAACCATTAAGCTTGAAGAACCTGAGAACAAGCTATTGCCTGGTCCTCTGACTCCAGCATTTCTTACGTTAGCTAAGAAATCTGAATCAAGTTTAAGATCCGCCATTACTTGAGGTGATACAAATAAATGGTATACCTCTTCTCCACCTGCGCTTCTTACTCCACGGATGTAGTTGTCTTTAGCATAAGCTTTTAGAGCAACTAAGCATTCGTAAGTGATGGTGTCAGCTGCTACCGTAGCAGTTACATCACCAGCAACAAGTTTGTTTGTAGCATCCCATCTTCTGTGCCTGTTGGCAGTTGGGGCTGTTACGTCTCCACCAAAAACCATGTCGCCAAGATTTTGTCCTGTATTCAGAACTGGTCTTAAAGCACCACTGTTTTTGAGGGTGTAAGAAATACCAGAAAGCGTTAAGAACGCTAATTGGTCAATACGGTCTGCCATTGCGTAAGCAAGTGCATCACGTGAGTTCTCACGAAAATTAACAACTGATTTTTGATCAGCAAGACGACCTGAAAGTCTGTTTGCAAATCTCAATTGATCAAGTTGTACAACAATGTCGTAGGCTCTTAAAGTCTCTTCATTACCTTCTAAAGTGTTGTCTCCAATAATACCATCACCAGACATGTCAGCAAGAAGTGTTAAAACAGCTCTTGTTCCTTTCTCTGATTGAGTAAGTTCAGATATTCTCTGAACCATAGCATTGGATCCGCTACCTGCGAATTGGTTAATGAAAGACATATTCCTAGCGACACGCCAAAAATCACGAGACCAGATCGTTAATTGTTCGCTGGTCAACGCGCTAAAGTTTGTGTTAGCCATTGGGCTATCCTCCAAATAAAATTAAAATAACCAGCCGACTTATGGAGCGGCTCATTGTCCGTATACCCTTTTTCGTTGGGAAACGTTCTCATAATTTTACGAACATGACGTCGACCAGTTTTACGCCATGATAGGCGAATACGTTTTTTTACCGTAACGACTCGTGCTAGTTATCGGACTAGCGACCGAATACTTATATCTTATACTAAGGCTTAACCAAAGTCACCACGCATCCTTCTTAAAGTCTCTGCGGGCAAAGCGTCAAACTCTTCGCTTGATAATAAAGATAAATCAACTTTTTTCTCGCCTTTTGCATTAGAACCCTCTCCTTTCATAGAAGGAGGCTGTGATTCTGCGGCTTGTAATTTTTTATTTACGGTAGAAGTTTGTTTTCTTTGTTGTAAAGCAGGATCTGATTTTATTTCAGGTGCTCCTTTTAACAACTCGGGTTTTTTAACTGCTAAAGTGTATTCTGTTGCTTTTGCTAATGCATCAGCAGCGGTATAGCCTTGAGAAGCAAACGCATCTCTAAGATCTATAACCTCAGCTTGTAAGTCTGCATCAAAATCAGCACTATTTTCGTTTAATACAGGAAAAGTAGCTTCAATTTCAGCCGCTTTAGCTTGCAATTCGGTCATTTCTTGGCTTTGTTGCACTGTTTGACCCATTTTTGCTTGTACTTCGAACATAAATTGTTCTTTTTCAGCATTTCTTATTTCATTTCGCAACGCAATAGCCTGTTCACTTTCGCCGTTAAGCACTAAGTCCTGATATTCACCTTCTTTAGTGTTAAAATCATACTGAGGAGCGTTTTCTAAAGCTTGTTTTTCTGCTTCTGTAGCTTCATTTAGCTTTTTCTGCATTGCTTTGTTCTTTGCTAACACTTCATCAAGCCTAGACTTAGGCACCATAGGCGCTTTAGTTTCTTTTACGGCAGTTTGTTCGTCAGGGCTTTGCTCGCTTCCTTCAATTGTTTGAATATCTGGTTGTGCAACTGGTTCGCTGTCTTCATCCACTCCTTCTTCGCTAATTGCTTCTGGTTCAGCTGGTTCTTCTTCCGCACTTTCTGCTTCTGGTTC
>Ga0209709_10003852_pt1 | contig 12296 bp, 7 predicted proteins | sample ArcticOcean_MG_C_2_FD_187435 | JGI IMG/M metagenome (GOLD analysis project Ga0209709, IMG submission 187435) | Marine microbial communities from western Arctic Ocean - ArcticOcean_MG_CB4_136 (SPAdes) (version 2) | ecosystem: Environmental > Aquatic > Marine > Oceanic | place: Arctic Ocean... | reverse complement strand
AAGTTCATTTCCAGAGAAAAAAAGTTTTTCATTTTTTATTGGAAATTTTTTATCTAAACTAACTATTTGATTATTAAAATGTTTAAATTCCTTTGCTAGATAATTTTTTATTTCACTATTTGTAAATACTTTTCCTTTTTCAATTCTAACACCAATAATTTCCCCCGGTCCCAACCTTCCTTTTTTAACAATTTTTTTTTCATCAAGTTCAACCATTCCTGTTTCTGAACCTGCACATAATATTTTATCTCTAGTAATAGTATATCTCATTGGACGAAGGCCATTTCTATCAGTTGCTACTATAGCCCACTCATTATCTGTAGCAGCTATTGCAGCTGGCCCATCCCATGGTTCCATTGTGCTATTTAAAAAATTAAATAAATGTTGATGATCTTTTGATAGTGTTTTATTTTTTTTAGACCAAGCATCTGGAATTAACATTAGTTTTGCAAGAGGCGCTGATTGACCTGAAACATTTAATAATTCAAAGACACTATCAAGTGCAGCTGAATCTGAAGAACCTGTGCGTATAACTGGTTTTAAATTTTCTATATCATCAAATAAAGAGCTTTCCATTTCTTGTTCATGAACTTTCATCCAGTTGTAATTTCCTTTAAGAGTATTTATTTCTCCATTATGAGCTATTGCTCTAAATGGCTGGGCAAGATCCCAACTTGGTGCTGTGTTTGTAGAAAATCTCTGGTGAAATATAACAAATCTTGAAGAAAATCGCTTGTCTTTTAAATCTATATAAAAGTCTGCAATTGACTCTGCTAAAAACATTCCTTTATAAATAATAGATTTAGAACTAAGAGAACAAATATAAAATCCTTCTAGATTGTTTTTAATTGCCTCTTTTTCAATTTTTCTTCTAGATTCATAAAGTTTTCTTTCTAAATTTTTTCCAGTTAAATTTTTGTCATTATGTTTAAATAATACCTGTGCAATTTCTGGTCTTGTAAAATTAGCTTTTTCACCCAAAACTTTTGGGTTAACAGGAACTTGCCTCCACCCATAAATACTAAAATTACTTTTGGTCAGTTCGCTTTCAACTAAAGTTCTAGAACTTTCTTGTGCTGAATAATTATTTCTAGGTAAAAAAATCATTCCAACACAAATCGCTGAATCGTCATGCTTATGACCTGTTAATTCTATTTTTTCAGCAAAAAAATCAGATGGAATTTCTAAATGTATTCCTGCTCCATCTCCTGTTTTTCCATCAGCATCCACTGCTCCTCTATGCCAAACTGCCTTTAAAGCATTAATCCCGTACTCAACTACTTTTCTTGATTTTTTACCTTCTGTAGAAGCAATTAAGCCTACTCCACAAGCATCATGTTCCATTTCTTTTGAATAAACATGAGCTTTTTCAAGAATTTTAAGATTTTTTTTATATTTTTCCATTAAGCAACCTTATCTTTTTCAAGGTCTTTGTTTTCTAAAAAATTTTTTATAGATACTGCCGCATCTCTTCCATCTTTAATCGCCCACACTACTAATGACGCACCTCTAATAATGTCTCCCGCAGCAAATACTCCTGATAAGTTAGTCTCCATCGTATCAAAATCAGTTTTTAATGTTCCCGATCTAGTTATCTGTAAATCATCAGAGCCAAATAGCTTTGGTAGATTTTCAGGATCAAACCCTAATGCTTTTATTACTATATCCGCCTTAATATTGAATTCTGAATTTCTTTGAACTTCAGGCTTTCTTCTGCCGCTATCATCTGGTTCTCCTAATTTTATTTTATCTACAACTAAACTTTCCACTTTATTTATACCAATATATTTTTTTGGGCTAGATAACCAGACGAATTCTACCCCTTCCTCTTCAGCGTTAGCAACTTCTCTTGCAGAACCAGGCATATTTTCTTTATCTCTTCTATACAAACATTTAACTGATTTTGCATTTTGTCTTATAGAAGTTCTTACACAATCCATTGCTGTGTCACCTCCACCTATCACAACAACATTTTTACCTTCTGTATTTAATGTTCCATCATCAAATAATTTTACCTTATCTCCTAATCCTTTTTTATTAGATGCTTTTAAAAATTCCATTGCAGGAAATATATTTCCTAAATCATTACCTGGTAATTCTATTTCTCTAGCTTTATAAACGCCTGTTGCAACTAAAAGTGAATCATGTTTTTTTCTTAATTGATCTAGTGTGGCATCCTTTCCTACTTCAAAATTTTGAATAAATTTTATTCCACCTTCTTCCAATAACTTTGTTCTTCTTTCAACGACAAATTTTTCCAACTTAAAATTTGGAATTCCATAAATTAATAAACCACCTGCTCTATCGTATCTATCATATACTGTAATTTGATATTTTAGTTTACGCAGTTGTTCTGCTGCAGCTAGTCCAGCGGGTCCAGCTCCAATAATTCCAACACTTCGATTTTTTTCATTTTTAATTTTTATAGGATTAATCCATCCTTGTTCCCACGCATTGTCTGTAATATATTTTTCAACTGAGCCTATAGTTACCGTTCCATGCCCTGATTGCTCTATAACACAATTACCTTCACATAATCTATCTTGTGGACATATTCTTCCACAAACTTCTGGCATATTGTTTGTACTTTGCGCCAACTCGTAGGCTTCTTTTAATCTTCCTTCTGCTGTCAGCTTCAGCCAATCTGGAATATTATTACTTAATGGACAATGAACTTGACAAAAAGGAATCCCACATTGTGAGCATCTGCTAGATTGCTCACTAGCTTTTTCATGAATAAAATCTTTATAAATTTCATTAAAATCTTCTTTTCTAACAAAAACCTCTCTTTTAGGTGGTGTTTGTTGACCTATTTTTATAAATTTTAACATTTTATTTGGCATATTCTATTCTTTATTATTAAGCATATACTATGTTTTTAGCTAACAAAAGGTAAACAAGGTCAATAATTGTGACCTTTATTTATCTAAAAATGAGAGAATTATAGAAGTTCTATTTATTTCATAGCTGTTATGCTGTTATGGAATTGTTTTATTTAAGAAATATATAAGTTACCAAAGAAAATGTTGTCAAATATAATAGAAATTACAGTTCTATCACTTGTGCAGGGTATAACAGAATTCTTGCCAATAAGTTCATCGGCTCATTTAAATATTGTTGAGATAATTTTTGAATATAAATCTAATTCATTAATGATAGATGTCAGCCTTCATCTTGGATCTTTACTAGCAATTATTTTTTACTTTAGGAAGGAATTATTAGACCTTCAAAATAATCGAAAACTATTATTGTTAATAATTATTGGGTCTATTCCAATCATAATAATTGGATATATTCTTTATACTACAGAACTAATTTTTCTATTAAAAAATAATCTAGAAATAATTGCTTGGACAACATTAATCTTCGGAGTAATTTTATATTTTGCAGACAAAAGTAAGTTTGATAAAAAAATATCATCTAACTTAAATTTTAAAACAATTTTATATATTGGTTTTTTTCAAACCTTAGCATTAATACCCGGTGTAAGTAGAGCTGGAATTGCAATAACAGCAGCAAGATTTTTTAAATTTAACAGGATTGATGCAAGTAAAATTTCTTTTTTATTAGCAATACCTGCATTAGCCGGTGCAAGTGTACTCAGTTTAAAAAATATTTTTGAAAAAAATTTTGAATTTAACTATCTTATATTTATAGCAATAACACTTTCATTTTTTTTTTCTTACTTTACTGTAAAGTTCTTCCTACAATATGTTAATAAATTTTCTTTAAATATTTTTGTAATTTATAGAATTATTGTTGCAATAATTTTATTTAAAATAATATATTTTTAATTTTTTTTTAGTATTGGTAGTAATTGAGAAAATAATACTCCAAATAAAATAAACAAACATCCAATTAAATTATTTATATCTAATACTTGATTTAATAAAAACCAAGCTGCAACCGTTGCAAAAACTCCTTCAAGAGAAAATATTATTGCGGATGGAGCAGGAGATATATTTTTTTGTGCATAAATTTGTAGAACAAAAGCAAGCCCGCCAGACAAAATGCCAGCATATAAAATTTGAAATTTTTCTTTTAAGATATTTAATAAGATAAAGTCTTCAAAAATTAATCCCACTATAAGAGACAATGAAGCTACAATTAATGTTTGAATTGCACCAATTGTTAGAGGAAGATTATAGTTTTCTATAACTTTTCCTGTAAAAATAATATGTGTGCTCCAAAAAAAAGCACCAATTATAACTAAGGAATCACCCAATCTTACTGTCGCATTATAAAAGTTAGTTAAAAGATATCCTCCCATTACACAAAAAAAAACTGAGGGCCAAATGCTCCAATGGATTGGTTTTTTATAGGCAAAGAAAATAATAAATGGAACCATTGGTACATAAAAAATAGTAAAGAAAGCTGCGTTAGCTACATCTGTGTACATTAAAGCTACCTGTTGTAGGGCAGAACCCAAAAATAATGATATACCAATAAAAATAACTAGTTGTATAAATATTTTTTTATCTTTCTTTATCGTTTTAATAATTTTGTTTCTTTCAAAAATAAAAGCTAATGGTGCTACTGCCAGAAATCCAACAAAAAATCTAACAGCATTAAATGTGAATGGTCCAATATCATCCATGCCTGTATCTTGAGCAATGAAGGTAGTTCCCCATATTAATGTACAAAGTAATGCACTGAATAATGAAACTGTTTTTGACATAAGAGTATTTATATGGCTAATTTATAAGCAAAATTCTTACCTAGGTTTTCCTTAAGATTATTATTAAACCTAGCGGCTTCAGCACCATCTATTATTCTGTGATCATAAGATAAAGAGAGAGGAAGCATAGTTCTTGTTTTAAATTCACCGTTAACAAAAATTTGTTTTTTTTCTGATTTTCCTATTCCTAGTATTGCTACTTCTGGATAATTTATTATTGGTGTAAAAAATGACCCTCCTATACTTCCAAGACTAGTAATTGTCATCGAGCCTCCAAAAAATTCTTTTTTGTCTATTTTTAGATTTCTAGATTCTTCACTTATAGACTTTAATTCTTTACTTATATGATTTATATTTTTATTGTTTGCATTTCTTATTTTAGGAACCATTAAACCATAAGGTGTATCTACTGCTATACCTATATGAAAATATTTTTTCATGGTAATTTTTCCATTTTCAATATCGTCTATTGAAGAGTTAAAGTTTGGAAATTTTTTTAACGAGACCACTAAAGCTTTTATTATAAATGCCAAAGGCGTAATTTTTTTCTTTTCTCCAGTATACATGTCTGTAAGTGAATTTCTAAAATCTTCTATTTCTGTAATATCCGCTTCATCATGGTTTGTTACATGGGGTATATTTGTCCAAGAATTTACTAAATAAATTGATGTTAATTTTTTAACTCTTGGTATTTCCTTAATTTCTATTTCACCAAAATCTGAGTGTAAAAATTCACTTTTAATTTTTTTTGTTTCAACTTTTTTTAACTCCGAAGTTTTATTTATTTGCGAAGATACAAAATTTTTTATATCACTTTCTATAACTCTTCCTTTTCTTTTGCTTCCTGAAATTTTATTTATATTGACACCAAGTTCTCTTGCAAATTTACGTGCTTTAGGACTAGCAGGAGTTTTTTCTGAAATATTTTTGTCATTTAAATTTTGTATTGTTGTATCTTTGACTTTTTTTTTTTCTTCTTGGGGCTGTATTTTTTTTTTAATTCCAGTTTTTTTATTACTTTCCTCATCTATCACTAACACCAATATATTATTGCCTTCGGAGACCTTGTCGCCTACCTTTACATTTAATGATTTAACTTTTCCGTCAAATGAAGAAGGTATTTCAACGCTAGATTTGTCACTTTCTATGGTAATTAATGGGTCATTTTTTGATATCAATTGACCTACAGATGCTAACACTTCAATTACCTCTACATTTTTAAATTCACCAATATTTGGAACTTTAATTTCTTTATCTAGCATTTTATAATTTAGTAGGCATTGGTTTATTGATATCAATGTTATATTTTTTTATAGCTTGCTTCATATATTTTGTGGCTATCAGCTGCTCTTTCGCAAGCACACTTAATCCATAAGCAACAATATGTTCTTTATCAACTTCAAAAAAATTTCTCAAATTTTTTCTTGTATCACTCCTCCCATAACCGTCTGTCCCTAAAGAATAAAAACTTTTATTAATGAACGGTCTAATTTGATCTGAATTCATTCTCATATAATCTGAAGCTGCCATAATTGGTCCTTCTGTTTTTCCCAAACATTGTTCTACATACGAAACTTTTTGTTTTTTATCTTGATTTAAAAGATTATATCTTTCAGCTTCCATACCATCTTTTCTTAATTCATTAAAACTGGTAACACTCCAAATTTCGCTGTCTATCTGGTATTCATTTTGAAGAATTTCCGCACCTGCTAACATTTCTCTTAAAATTGTTCCAGACCCCAACAATTGAATTTTGATTTTTTTAAATTTATTAAACTCCTTAATTTTATACATGCCCTTAAGTATTCCTTCTTCACAATTTTTATCTTTTGGTATTGCTGGATGAACATAATTTTCATTCATAGTCGTTATATAATAAAAAATATTCTCATTTTTTTCATGCATTCTTCTTAGACCTTCTCTAAAAATAACTGCAAGCTCATAATGAAAGGTTGGATCATAAGATACACAATTTGGAATTGTTGAAGCAATTAAATGGCTGTGTCCATCTTGATGTTGTAAGCCTTCCCCTGCCAATGTTGTTCTTCCAGCAGTAGCCCCAATTAAAAATCCTCTAGCTTGACTGTCTCCTGCTGCCCAAGCAAGATCTCCAGTTCTTTGAAAGCCAAACATAGAATAAAAAATATAAATAGGTATCATTTCAATATCATGATTAGTGTAAGATGTTGCTGCTGCGATCCATGATGACATTGCTCCCGCTTCATTAATTCCTTCTTCTAATACTTGTCCTTTCTTATCTTCTCTATATGAGCTTAATTGTTTAGAATCTTCTGGCTCATATTTTTGACCTTCGTGAGCATAAATTCCTATTTTTTGAAAAAACCCTTCCATTCCGAAAGTCCTTGCTTCATCAGGAATTATTGGAACAAGTTTTGGAGCTACATTTTTATCTCTAAGTAGGTTTGTTAACATTCTAACTAAAGCCATAGTTGTTGACATTTGTTTGTCACCAGTTGATTTTTTCATAAAATCAAAAATATTTTTAGGTGGAACTTTAATAGGTTTGGAATATGTTGTTCTTTCTGGGATAAATCCACCTAAATTAATTCTTCTTTCTTTAATATATTTAATTTCGGATGAATTATCTTCTGGTTTAAAGTATTGAATATTTTTAACTTGTTCGTCTGTTAATGGAACATCAAAACGATCTCTATAATATAACAAGTCCTCAACATCTAGTTTTTTTGTTTGATGAGTGGTGTTAACACTTTCCCCAGTTTTGCCCATTCCATAACCTTTAATTGTTTTAGCTAATATAACTGTTGGGCTACCTTGGTTTTTTGATGCTTTATCATAAGCCGCATAAACTTTATGAGGATCATGTCCACCTCTATTTAATCTCCAAATATCTTTATCTGATAAACTAGAAACTAATTCTTTTGTCTCGGGATACTTTCCAAAAAAATTTTCTCTAACATATAATCCATTTCTAGCCTTCATTGCCTGATACTCTCCATCTACTGTCTCATTCATAACTTTAACTAAGAGCCCAGTTTTATCATTGGCAATTAAAGAATCCCAATAAGATCCCCAGATTACTTTGATTACATTCCATCCGGCTCCTCTAAAACTACCTTCTAGTTCTTGAATTATTTTTCCATTTCCTCTTACTGGTCCATCTAATCTTTGTAGATTACAGTTCACCACAAAAATTAAATTATCTAATTTTTCCCTTGCTGCTAATCCGATTGCACCTAAAGATTCGGGTTCATCCATTTCTCCATCTCCTAGAAATGCCCAAACTTTTCTACCTTCATCTTTAATTAATCCACGATTAATTAAATATTTCATATACCTTGCTTGGTATATTGCTAACATAGGGCCTAATCCCATTGACACCGTTGGAAATTGCCAAAATTTAGGCATCAACCAGGGATGTGGATAGGATGAAAGTCCACCTGGTTTAACTTCTTGTCTAAAACTATCTAACTGTTTCTCATTAAGTCTTCCTTCTAAAAATGCTCTAGCATAAATACCAGGTGCACTATGCCCTTGAAAATAAACTAAATCTCCACCAAATTTATTATTTTTAGCCCTCCAAAAATGATTCATTCCAACATCATAAAGTGTTGCTGCCGATGCAAAAGTGCCTATATGACCTCCTAGTTCTGGAAATTTTTTATTTGCTCTTACAACCATGGCTGCTGCATTCCATCTAATTAAAGATCTAATTCTTCTTTCTATATTTTGATCTCCAGTAGATTTTGTTTCTGCCTCGGGTGGAATAGTGTTTATATATGGAGTATTTTGAGTGTAAGGAATATTGGCTCCTTCTTTATAAGCTTTATTAATTAATTCTTTAATTAAAAAATGAGCTCTTTGGTTACCATCCTTTTCCAGTACTACAGATAAAGATTCTATCCAATCTTGTGTTTCTAAAGGATCAATATCATTTTCATTAACAATTATTTGTTGTTCTTTTTTAACAGGTTTTTGTTGAATAATTTTTTTTTTATTTTTTAAAATAATTTCTGCTTCTTTGATAATGTTTTCAGTATCTTTTGGAATTATTTTTTCTGTAGAAACTTTTTTTGAGGAAGAAATGTTTAATAATAAATCTCCCTTAGAAACTTTATCACCTACTTTAACGTTTACTGAATCAATTGTTCCTGAAATTGTCGATGGAATTTCAACACTAGACTTATCACTTTCAATCGTAACAACTGCATCATTTAAATTAATTTTATCTCCAACTTTAACTAAAAGCTCAATAACCTCAACTTTTTCAAATTCTCCAATATCTGGAACAAGTAATTTTTCACTCATTTTTTAATCTGATTTATACACCTAAAATAAGTATATTTTATATATTTTTAACACATTTGAAACAATTTTTGAACAATCCCATGTGTCACTTGTACATAATGTTTACAATTTTATTAAAAAAAAAAATCTCTTTAAAAGATAAGCATGAGTTAGATGCAAGGTTTTGGATCCAAAAAGCTTTGCTTGATAAAAATTTTAAAAATAATTCTTTTTAATTTTTTTCAACACACATAGCTATACCCATGCCACCACCAATACACAGAGTGGCACAACCCTTAGATTTATTTTGTCTAATTAACTCGTGAATTAACGTTACTAAAATTCTTGTTCCTGAAGCACCAATAGGGTGACCTAAAGCTATTGCTCCACCATTAACATTAATGATTTCTTTTGGAATTTTAAGATCTTTAATTACAGCAATACTTTGGGATGCAAATGCTTCATTAATTTCAAACAAATCTACATCTTCAATTTTCCAATTTGCTCTTTTTAAAGCCATATTTACTGCAGGTATTGGACCAAGACCCATTAAAGATGGTTCAACACCACAGGTTGCCCAAGATACAATTTTTGCCAATGGCTCAATTAATTTACTTTCCGCTTCCTCTCTAGTCATTAATATTATTGCTGCAGCGCCATCATTAAGTCCTGATGAATTTCCCGCAGTAACAGTTCCACCTTCTTTAAAAATAGTTTCTAATTTTTCTAACTTTTTTAAAGTTAAATTATTTCTAGGATGTTCATCTTTTTCAAAAATTAAATTTTTTTTAATTTGTAATTTTATTATTTCCGCTTGAAATTTATTTTCACTTATTGCCTTTTGAGCTTTTTCTTGTGAGTTTAAGGCAAACATGTCTTGTTCATCTCTTGAAATTTTATATTTTTCAGCAACGTTTTCTGCTGTAACTCCCATATGATAATTATTAAATGAATCGGTCAACCCGTCGTGAATCATCGTATCAACTAATTTATCTTCAGATAGTTTTTTGTCTTCTCTATAAAATATAGCATGTGGTGTCCTAGACATACTTTCTTGTCCACCCGCTAATATAATTTTATTTTCGCCCAATTTAATAGATTGATAAGCCGAAACTACAGATCTTAAACCAGATCCACACACCTGATTAACTATATGTGCTGGTTTAGAAACTGGAATCCCAGCATTAACGGCTGCTTGTCTCGCTGGGTTCTGTCCGGAAGCAGAGGTAAGAACCTGTCCCATTATTACCTCGTCAATATCTTCTGTTTTTAATTTAGATTTATGCAAAACTTCTTTAATGACTAATGTCCCTAACTTATCAGCGCTTAGACTTTTTAATGATCCTTGGTATGTCCCTATAGGGGTTCTTAATGCAGCGGTTAGAACTACATCATTAGATTTATTACTCATTACTAATACAACATAATGTTTTATAAGTTAAATTACATCAAAAACTTTGCTATACTTGGTAAATTATTTAATTAAGGACCGCTGGCCAAATTGGATAAGGCGCTCGGCTACGAACCGGGAGATTCCAGATTCGAGTTCTGGGCGGTCCACCAAAAGGATAAATAAAATGTTAGATTGGCTATTAAAACCATCTTTACAAAAGTCTGTTATATATTTTTTTATAATTGTTTTTATAATTTTGTTAATTTTAACTTTTGTATTATAAAAAACTGTGAACAAAAAGTTTGAACAAATAAGTCTTAAACTGGGTTTTATGAAACATAATGGAGGTGTTTTATTTAGAACTATATCTGCAACAGAATATGAGTTTAAAACGACAATTAATGAAAACCATTTAAATGCAGCTGGAATAACTCATGGCGGTTATTTATCAGCTTTAATTGATGCTGGAGCAGGAACTGCTGCTCATAGAGCAGCTGGAAATGCACCGTGTGTAACTATTTCATTAGATCTAAAATTTATTGGCGCATCTAAAGTGGGTGATGAAATCACTGGTTTTACAAGAATTCTAAAAAAAACAAATACTCTAGTATTTGTATTTTGTGAGTTGAAATGCAACAATAAGATTATCACCTCAGCATCAGGTGTATGGAAAATTTTAAAAATTAAATCATCTGACCTTGGTCCTGGTGGATAATTATTCTTTTCTTCTAGAGTTTAGATAACCAAAGATAGTTAATAAAATTAAAGAAAACGGATAGATAATAGCCTTATTGGGCCTATCTAAGTTTTCAATTTTAAACTCTGTAACAACATCCCCATTTTCAAATCCATTTTTTTTAGCTAAAATATTATTTTCAATTTTATTAACCGTAATTCTTTCTTCATCATTTATTAAAATAATTCCATAATCTTTAATATTAAAATCGTTTTTAAAAGTATTTTTATTGATTACCAATAATTTATATCTATCTCCATAACCTGTTCTTCGTGTAACTTTAATGTGAACATCTTTGTCACTTTGTAAATTTAATAAATTTAATTTATCTTCCTTTATTTCTATACTTTGAAACTTTGGATAAAATTTATCTAAAATAAATCCAGGTCTGAATAGAGACATTGCTATGATTAAAAATACAATTATTTCATAAAATTTTAATTTATTAATAAACCAGCCTTGTGTTGCCGAGGTAAAAACTAAAATTGCGATTAAGGACGTTAACACTACGACTAAACCATGCCAAAAATTATCAATTCCTATAAGTAAAAGTTCATTATTAAATATAAATACAATCGGTAAAATTCCTGTACGTAAACTATACCAAAATGCCTGCATACCAGTTTTCATTGGATCTGCTTTAGATATTGCAGCAGCAGCATAAGATGCCAAACCAACAGGAGGTGTAACGTCAGCCATAAGCCCATAATAAAAAACATACATATGCACTGCTATCAATGGAAAAACATACCCTGAGGCATTTCCAACTTGAACTACAACTTGTGCCATTAGAGCAGCAACAACTAGATAATTTGCTGTAGTTGGCAAACCCATCCCAAGAACTATACAAAGTAGTGCTGTTAACAATAAGAGTGTAATTATATTTCCTCCCGAAATAGTTTCCACTATTACTATTAAATTATTACTTAGTCCTGTTGAGGCAACTGCACCAACAACTATTCCTGCTGTAGCGATTGCTACTGCAACACTTATCATATTTATTGCTCCTTTTTCTAAACCTGCAATAATTTTATTAAATCCCTTTAAAAACCCATTAAAATACGAAAGATCATTTTTTTTTGATTTAATAATTTCCATTGTCAAAATTACTAAAAACAATGAAATTACTGAATAAAATATAGCTGAGGCTGCTGTCCATCTCTCTATCAACAGTAAATAAACTAAAATAAATATAGGTATTAAAAAATGTAGACCGCTTAAAA
>Ga0209709_10003850_pt1 | contig 12297 bp, 12 predicted proteins | sample ArcticOcean_MG_C_2_FD_187435 | JGI IMG/M metagenome (GOLD analysis project Ga0209709, IMG submission 187435) | Marine microbial communities from western Arctic Ocean - ArcticOcean_MG_CB4_136 (SPAdes) (version 2) | ecosystem: Environmental > Aquatic > Marine > Oceanic | place: Arctic Ocean... | reverse complement strand
CAGATTGGGCTGGATATGTGCACGGGAGTGGTCAAGATGGGGTTGTAGGGATGGAATCAGAGTTGTTTAGCGGATTAAATGTCGATGGAGAATATCGCCTAATTCAAGGTGACAATCCAGGCAGTGCTACAATCATTGGATTGAGAGCGTTTGGAGATTTGAGAGAACGCTTCCACTATGAGGTCTCCGCTGGAAGATGGAAACTGCCAGTGACACAAAGCCAATATGATGAAGGAGTAAAGTGGGGGTATTTTGATGGAATTGGACGAGTAACTGGGGCTAACCCTGGCTCAAATTCTTCAAGTGCACTGCAAGTAGATTTGCTGACGTTTAAACTCTCCGCTAAAATTTCTGAATCTATTGAGCTTGCTGTAGGTCATGGGCAGCATCATTGGGGACCTGGGATACGCTCGCTCTACATCGATAGATCAATGGCGCCTGCAAGCTACGTTAGATTATATAGCGATGTTGGCGTAATTCATTATACACACTTGCTGGTAAGAACGATTCATCCAAGAGAATTAAACGACACACTAGATATTGGATGGATGGCAGCACATATGGTAGATGTTCATTTAGGCCCAGGGTTTACTGGATCTCTTTTTGGTGGTGTTAAGTGGAGAGATCAACAGGATGGTATAAAGCACAGAATCGAACCCGCTTATTTAATACCAATGGTATCATTCAGACCAACAGAATTCTCACTCGGTTCACCAGACAATGTGCTCATGGGTGCACAATTGGTTTGGCGAGGAAAAGGGAGGTCCAGTGGGCATAAAAAAACATTCTACACTCAACTTTTATTCGACGAATTTAACATCGTCAACCTGAAGGAAGGAGGCTGGTGGGCCAATAAATGGGGAGTGCTTTCTGGCGGGGCTTTGGCATCCCGCAGTGGGAAATGGAGGGTCTCGTTGGAAGGCTCAGCAGTAAGACCATTTACATACTCCCACGGTAATGAAATCCAAACATGGACACATGCCCACAAACCCATAGGCCCACCATTGGGCTCAAATTTTGTTGATCTGATACTGCGTGTACGATGGAAGTTAATGGAAGACTATCTTGTAAGACTTTCTTTTGAAAGGGTTTACAGGGGGTTAGACTCTGAGAATGGATTTTCAACAGGGTCAGATGTTTTTCGCAATTACAATGAAAGAGATATAGAAAACGAGTTCGACAATGTGTTTTTTCAAGGAGTTGAGTCAGAGATGCAGAGGATTTCCATTGATATTGCTAGACCTGCAGGTAAGAAGTTTAACATCTCTGGAATAGAGCTGTTTGCAAGAGCTTCTATGAGGGTTGAATCACATTTTATGGACGATGGTGAAGAAGCACCTGAAATTGAAGCATGGAGTGCTTTTAGAATCCAAGCCGGTATCAGAAGTTCACGCGTTTTAGAAGGCCGCGACTGGTGATTCCTGATGTAGTTTTGCGCTCCGAAGTAAGTATGTAAAATGACTCTTGAAAAAAAGCCTTCCTTTCTCAAAGACATAGCCACCTTATTCAAGGTTCGCCTGGGATTTTTCGTGGTCTTGTCAGCCGTTTTAGGCTGGTTTATGGGTGTTGAGACGATCGATATAAAGTCCATGATGCTACTCGCTACTGGGGGCTATTTACTTACAGGAGCATCTAACGGCTTAAACCAAATCATTGAGCGTGATACTGATGCAATTATGTCGCGCACAAAAAACCGCCCACTTCCAACTGGGAGGATGAGCGTTAAAACAGCTCTTTTTCTGAGTATTTCAGCAGCGGTTGTAGGTCTATTTTGCCTAAGCCTACTCAATTATATTTCTGCAATTTTAGGTGTTGTATCGCTCATTTTGTACGCATTTTTCTATACCCCCTTAAAATCTCGTACTACGCTGTGCGTTTTTGTAGGAGCCATTCCAGGAGCACTTCCTCCTATGATTGGATATGTTGCTGCAACGGGGGAGCTGGGAATAGAGCCCTGCGCTTTATTCGCAGTCCAATTTATGTGGCAATTCCCTCACTTTTGGGCGATCGCATGGCTCGCACACGATGATTACGCAAAGGTGAACTACAAGATGCTGCCCTTTAATTCTGGCCTATCTAACAGAACAGCTTCCACAATACTTCTGTACACTTTATTCTGCATTCCGGCTAGCCTTCTTCCCTGGGCTCTTCCAACGGGCCATCCCATGGTAGGAAACATTGCACTCACTGTAGCCATCGCAGCTGGACTGGGGTTTTCATGGTATGCCTGGAAACTTTCCATTTCCCTTGACAGAGCAGATGCCCGCAAATTGATGTTTGCAAGTTTCTTTTACCTGCCAATAGTACAAATCATTTACGTCCTCGATAAAACCGCGATATAACCGCGATATAATCGTAAAACAAGACCCCCCATGGAAAAAGACACATTAAAAGAAGTTGACCCCATCATCCGAGACAGGTCTAAGCTTATGATCATGTATTTCATTCTTTTCTCTGTAACAATGTTGTTCGGAGGTTTGATCAGTGCATATATCGTAAGTAGCAGCGGTCAGTACTGGGTGCATGTTACTCCACCTGCAGCACTTTGGATTAGCAACTTGTTCATTCTCGCATCTTCATTTTCTCTGATCGCTTCAATAAAAGCAATTAAAAGTGGAAATATTTCAAAATCTAGATCGATGCTTTTACTGACATTGGCACTTGGAATCGGCTTTGGTTTTACACAAATTACAGGCTGGAATTCTCTTTCAGAAAATGGATCTGGATGGGGGACTGAAGCCAATGATGAGGGGCTGATAGCCTATTCATGGAATCGCATCGACGACCTTATAAAAAGTGATGCTGTATATGGAGAAGATTACGACGTACGAATTAATGGCTTAACACTACTTTACAACTCTGATTCGAAGGAACTTTACTCTCCCAACGATCCTCTTATGGTGAAACCGATTACGTCTAAAGTGATTCACATCACGAATTCAAGTGGAAGTTACCTGTGGGTTCTCATCATGGTTCACATGATTCACTTCTCCTTCGGATTGATGTATTTATTTGTAAACATGTATCGTGTATCTAATGGCACAATCAACCCTGAAAATTCAATTAGACTAAGAGTTTTAGGAGTTTATTGGCATTTCTTAGGTGGGCTGTGGCTCGTGCTTTTCACCATGCTTTTCTTATTGTAAAATCGGATAATACGATTCAAATAGTTAGGTAGAATGATTCTTAATAAGCCGCATAAAGCTGCTAGTTAAAAACAAGGTCGCTCTTTAACATTTGATTCATTAAATTTGCGCAACAAATTCGCAATCATTTGCAGCATGTCAGGACATTCTAACGATAACGTTTCATCTAAAGAACTTTGGGGAGGAGGACGCTCTCCATACGGCATTTCCTACGGGAAGATGTACATGTGGTTCTTCCTTGTATCAGATGCTTTAACATTTGGTGGTCTACTGTCTGCTTACGGATTTTCTCGTTCAGCAAGTGAGAGCCCATGGCCTATCGGTGAGCAAGTATTTCGTGCTCTCCCAGGATTAGATGGTCAATACCCACTTATCTATGTGGCGCTTATGACATTCATCCTTATCGTTTCATCTGTTACGATGGTCCTTGCTGTAGAGGCTGGGCATAGAAACGACAAACGAGGTGTTATTCGATGGATGCTTGCAACTATTGTTGGCGGTATGTTCTTCTTGGGATCTCAAGCTTGGGAGTGGTCTCACTTTATCCACGGCGGCGGCGGATCTTTCCTTCTCGCTAAAGAAGTCACTATTGCTGATGAAAACGGAACGCTATACACATTGCCCGTTGGCGAACCGATCTTTATGGACCATCACTTCGGAGAATTAGCTGAAGGATACGCAAATGGGGACAGTAACGTTGTACTTGAAAACGACCACGGCCACATAAAGCTTGTTCAGTATGGTGAGCACACCCACGAAGCAGAGCTTCACTCTCTAACAATCGACAAGTATATCATAGGTGAACGCGAAGTTAGTGGAGATGATGCAGCTCAACTTTGGGATGCTCGATCGGAATCATTCAAGTTCGGAGCTAATATGCACGAGAATGAATACGCTTTACAACAGAGCTATGCGAATTTCTTCTTCTTTATTACAGGATTTCACGGATTTCACGTTTTCTCTGGAGTTGTAATAAATATTATTATTTTCTTGATGGCTCTACAAGGAGTTTTCGAAAAACGAGGACACTACGAAATGGTCGAGAAAGTGGGTTTATACTGGCACTTTATCGACCTCGTATGGGTATTCGTATTTACTTTCTTCTACCTCATCTGATAGCACTAAAATCATGGAACGCGACGATTTAATTGTAAACGACAGTTACTCTTTAAACGCAACTCACAGTGAGGAAGCGGGAGTTAAAATTCGTAAAAACATCATATTTGTTACTGTACTTTTAACAGCTATCACTGCTGTAGAGGTGGCTATGGGGATTATCTTCAAAAGAGCTGAAACATATACTTGGGAAGCTATTAAGTGGACGTTTGTAGTTTTAACTCTGGTTAAAGCAGGATACATTGTGATGAGTTTTATGCACTTAGGTGAAGAAAAGAGTGTTTTGAAAAAGAGTATCCTATTGCCCTATGTAATGTTCATTATCTACCTATTCTATATTCTAGCTACTGAAGGATTTGGACATCTCTTCAACCACAACAGCTTCCACTAAGGAGGTTTATAAAAGCAATGCTTAGAAGGATTAATCTGATATTCCTGCTCGTAGGTATACCTCTTTTCGGAATTGTAGTTCTTGGTATTCTCGGAGACCACAAGTTTAATACTTTGCCTTACTTTACTGAAGAAGGGCCTATAGACACAATCGTTCCTGGAATTCTTCGGATCGATAATTTTGAGCTTACCAATCATTTAGGCCAACCTTTTGGATCTGAAGATCTACAAGGCTCAGTCTGGATTGCCGCATTTTTCGCTACTGATGCCGAACATGTTGGGGTGATGACTCGACAACTACTTTGGCCTAACTTCAGATACAGAGACAAAGAGGGGATATCCATCGTCTGCTTCACCCTCAACCCCGAGTACGACACACCTTCAGTTCTTGAAGAGTACGTAAGTATGAACACGCGCTATAATGGAGTGGATGGCAAATGGCAATTCTTAACAGGCGAAAAAACAGAAATTGATCGCATTATTCGAGATGAATTTAAAATCGAGCGCGACCCAGACGAACCACAAAATATAGCAACGTTGTGGCTTGTAGATTCGAAGGGATACCTAAGGGGAGTTTACCATGCCGCATCCGAAGATGCTCTCAGGGATGCAACAGAGGATATTGCTCTTCTAAGAAAGGAAATGGACATTAAGGAACATGCTGCAAAAAAACGCGATGAGGCATTTAAAAAAAATCCCCCAATCCCATTGCCGATTTTAGGACCGGAAGGACACACCATTCCTCCCTTTGCGTTTATGAGCATTGACAGTCTCGAAGTTTCTCACCGCGATGTAGAAGGTAAGATTAAAATAGTTGACTATTTTTTCACTCATTGCCCTACAATCTGCCCACTTCTTAGTTCTCAACTCTCTAGGACGCAGTCAATACTGCACAAAAAAAGCATAAGCAATGAGGATGTGATGATTCTCAGTCACTCTGTTGACCCTGTAAGAGATACGCCTGAAAGACTCTCAGAATATGCTGAAAACATGGGTGCTGACACATCGGGATGGAAATTTATGACTGGAAACAAAGAGGATCTTTACGACCAAGCGCGATACGGATACTATCTTACCGCCATGCAAAGCGATACCGCAGCTGGAGGGTTTTTTCATTCTGACACGTTCGTTCTTGTAGATAAACTAGATAGAATACGTGGGTATTATGATGGAACTTCAACCTTGGAAGTTGATGAGATGATTTCTCACGTTCTGCAGTTGTTGGCTGAGGAATCTTTTGAAGAAGGTATTTATTAATATAAAAAACTAGATGAATCTTTCCGACTCTAAATTAAAAATAATTATCGCGGTAATCACCGTAACGATTCCGGTTGTTGTAACAATACTCGCTTACTTACCACCTCTTGAATTAGATCCTGAGACAGCCGCTAAATTTTATGTACTTCCGAAGATTAATGCCTTTATCAATGGAACTGCTTTCTTCGTCCTATTGGGAGCTTGGGCAGCGATCAGATCGGGCAATATTCAATTACATAAGAAGCTTACTTCTACCGCTGTAATTCTAAGCGTTCTATTCCTCGTCAGCTACATTACCTTTCATTTTACCGTTGCTTCGACTCACTACTGTGGAAGTGAAGATATGAAAATGTTGTACTTTTTCATTCTGATTACACACATCATACTTTCAGCACTTATTGTTCCCCTTGTGATGTTTACCTATGCCAGAGGATATCTGATGCAGGTAGCCAAACATAAAAAACTAGCACACTTTACTTGGCCTTTGTGGCTGTATGTTACAGCAACTGGAGTTATTGTTTATTTAATGATCAGCCCCTGTTACCCAGTATAAATGGCCAACCTTCGACACTTCATACTGTTCGTGCTTTTTGCGTTATTAATCGCAGATTTATCTTTTGCGCAATGCGTTATGTGTAAGGCTGTCGGAGAAGAAAGTGCGAACCAAGGTGGAATAGGATCTGGTTTAAATAAAGGGATTTTTTTCCTCATGACTGTGCCTTACATCTTACTTGGAATAGCCGCCATTTTTCTTTGGAAACATTTTAACAAAGCGGAGGAATAATCATCTCGCATTCAAAGTCGCGATTGATTAGATTTGTAGATAATATTTCTGCAAGCATCATGAACCGTATCTTATCGGCATTTTTCCTTACAATTGGGTGTTTTACTTTCGCCTCGTTCTCTTTTGCCCAAACCCCTTGGTCTCTCCAAAAGTGCATTAATCACGCATTCGAACACAATCTTCAGATTAAACAAAGCGCCTTGGGCAATGACCGGGCAGATCTCGGTCTTCTCAGCGCTAAAGGAGCATTCTTACCTTCTGTCAACACTTCTGGATCACATGGGTACAATATCGGAATGACTGTTGACCCATTCACCAATGAGTTTGCTACGGATGCGATACAGTCTAATAGTTTTGGACTAAGCTCCGGGCTTACACTGTATAACGGATTCAGAAATCATTTAAATCTCAAGAGAGCAGAAATCGGGTTAAAACTTGCTGCCACTAACCTCGAGCGAACCCAAAATGATCTTACTCTTTTGATTTCAAGTGCCTATCTCAATGTTCTATTCCAAGAGGAATTCGTGAATATCGCTACTCTTAATCTAGACGCTACTAAAAGGCAAGTAGATAGAATGACGAAACTCGTTGATGCTGGAGCTGCACCCGCCTCGAACCTTCTCGACGTACAAGCTCAACAAGCTGCTGATTACGCTACGCTCATTTCAAATGAAAATGCACGCTCTATCGCCAAACTCAATCTCACCCAACTTCTTCAACTCTCATCCGAAGAAGTATCAACATTCGAGATCGTACTCCCATCTGATTCAGACATGGAATCTTCATCTCTCCCAGCCTCAGCATCTCAAGCAATCAATCACGCCCTTCGCTCCTTCCCTGAAATGCGCGCGGCATCACTTACACTCGAAGATGCAAATATCAATCTAGACATTGCGAAAACGGGATACCTACCTCGTTTATTCGGGTCATATAGCTTCGGGTCAGGATACTCCGCAAATAGACAAATTCCTGTTGGAGAACCCACATATGACTTGGCTGAATTGGGACAATTAGAGGATGGAACTACCGTGTATTACTCCGGTGTCACAGCCGACGGTGCTCAGGTGATTCCCCTTGTACCTAATTATGCTGAATATGAAGCTATTTCCTTCACGGATCAGCTTTCTATGAACATCAACCAAAGTGTTTTCTTTTCTCTTAGCATTCCTGTTTTAAACGGTTTTACTACACGTGCAGGAGTAAAACAGGCTGAAGTGGGCGTACTTCAATCAAAGTACGCACAACAGTCAACTGAGCAAGCCTTGACTCAAACGATAGAAAGCGCTTGGGCTGATGCTGTTGCCTCACAAAAGAACCTCTTAGCTCAAAAAGCAGCTCTTGCTTCAGCAGAACTTGCATTTGCAAACACCAAATTAAAATTTGAATCTGGCGCTATTTCCGCTCTGGATTATGCCGATTCAAGAACGAGATTAGACAACGCTAGAGTGAATATGCTACGAACGAGATATGATCTTTTGTTTAAATCCAAGATTTTAGATTTCTATCAGGGGAAGGCCATCACATTACGCTAACAAATACCAATATGACTAAAAAACACATTTTTATCATTCTTGGAGGGGTACTTATATCACTAGTTGTTGCTGCATATTTTTTTGGCGGGAAGCGGGAATTGCCTGAGGTTATTACGACAACAGCTGAGTTAAATACCATCGTTGAAAGGGTGAGTGCTTCAGGAAAAATCCAACCTGAACTTGAAGTAAGCGTCAGTGCCGAAGTCAGTGGACAATTAATCGAGCTTCCTGTAAAAGAAGGAGATGTCGTTGCTGAAGGCGACCTCCTTGCTGTAATCAATCCCGACGTGTATATTTCTGCTCGAAACAGAGCTCAAGCAGCTGTTAATACAACACTTTCTAATTTATCATCAGCCAAAGCGATGCTTGCATCAAGTGAGTCTGGATATTTCGTGGCTGAGAAATCATGGGATAGAAATCAAATCTTGTTTCAAAGCGGAGTTGTGTCTCAAGCAGAATTTGATCAATCAGAATCCGCATTTAATGCAGCCGAAGCTAACTTGATAAGTGCAGGAGAAGGTGTTAAAAGTGCTGAATATTCTATACTGAGCGCGCAAGCTTCACTCCAAGAGACTTTAGATAACTTATCTAGGACTACACTACGTGCACCACAGGCTGGAATAGTTACTGCTCTCGTTAAAGAGGTAGGAGAAAGTGTTCAGGGCAATGGCTTCGTTGCTGGAGAAGTTGTTATGAAAATTAGCAATCTCGGCCTGATGGAAGTCGATATTGAGGTGAATGAAAGTGACATCGTGAGGGTGAAGATTGGCAACGATGCAGAAATTGAAGTTGATGCATATTTAGACGAAACCTTTAAAGGTCATGTTAGCGAAATAGGCAATACTGCTCTAAATGCTGGCGCGAATGGATTTAACCTAGATCAAGTGACGAACTTCTCTGTAAAAGTGAGGATTAGCGCCAACAGCTACGAACATCTATTAAACGATTCTTTAAAATCTCAATCGCCATTTAGACCTGGAATGAGTGCCACTGTTGATCTGCTTACCCGAAGTGTAAAGGATGTTGTCTCAATTCCCATTCAATGTGTCTCAACACGAAAATCTGAGGACAGTGACGATGCTGAATTAGGTGTTTTTCTAATTGGAGAAGGAGATGAAGTTGTTTGGGGTAAAGTTAAAACTGGAATTCAAGATAATTTTAACATTGAAATCATATCCGGGTTGAAAGAGGGGGATGTAATCGTGAGCGGCCCGTATGATATGGTTTCCAGAAAGCTAGAAGACGGTGATAAGGTGGAGGTGAAAGAAGAAGAAGAAGAATTTGACTAATGGGTGTTATCCTTCATTTAGAAACAACAACGCATCAATGTGCCGTTGCTCTTTCCAAGGATGGAGAACTTCTTGCAAACAGATGTGTTCGCGAAAATGGCTATAGTCACGCCGAGAGAATTCAGACATTTATCGATGAAGTTTTTATAGAAGCACTGCTTGAGCGCGAGGATCTTTCAGCCGTTAGTGTTTCAGGTGGTCCTGGATCTTACACTGGGTTAAGAATCGGTGTTGCTGCAGCGAAAGGAATTTGCCATGCTCTAAGTATTCCTCTTATTTCAGTGGATACGTTGACTGTTCTGGCCGCACAAGCGATGGCAAAACAACCTGGTTTTGATGCATACGTGCCTATGATAGATGCGAGGAGAATGGAGGTCTATTCACGTTGCTTTAACGGTGGACTCAACAAAGCTAGTAATATTGAGTCAATCGTAGTGGATGATGAAAGTAGATTCCCTTGGGATGGGTTGGAAAAAATTTGTTTTTCAGGAGATGGGGCATTAAAGTGTTCTGAAGTTCTTTCTGGAAATAACAGAGTATTTATTGAGGATTGGCCGACTGCAGAGGCTGCAATTGAGTTGGCACGCGATAAATTTAACAATGGAATGTTTGAGGATGCGGCTCTTTATGAACCAACCTATCTAAAGGCATTTCTGGCTGGGAAAGCTAAGGATCCGCTAGGTCTTAGAGGTCGAACACTTAATGAAACAAAATGAGAAAGTTAAGAATTCCACTTGTGATTGTTGGAGCGTATTTTTTAATACAATCCTCTTGCGAACAGAATGACCAGAATATTCCTTATGTCCCTGTGAACTTCGACATGAATCTGAACCTCCCTGCATACACCTCACTCAATTATCCTGGTGAACATATAATAGTTCAAGGAGGCTCTCAGGGGATTGTTGTTTACAGATACACCATGGATGATTTTGTGGTACTTGATCGACACTCAACTTTTGATGTGACACTGGGATGTCATGTGACAGTTGAGTCAGATGGAGTTACCCTTTCTGATGAAAGCGAATGTTCTGATTCAAAATGGCTAATCCTTGACGGATCAGTAATGCAGGGGCCAGCTACTCTACCTCTTCACAGATATAGAACCAGTTGGAATCCCCCAATACTTCACGTTTACAATTAATGTGTCGCGGTACTTTTTAGTATCTGTACTCGTCAGACTTATAAGGTCCTTCTACTGGCACTCCTATGTAATCAGCCTGTTGCTGAGATAAGACTTCTAGAACAACTCCAACTTTCTCAAGGTGTAGGCGCGCTACTTTCTCATCAAGGTATTTAGGCAGTGTATAAACTTTGTTCTCGTAATGATCTGCTCTCAACCAAAGCTCCAATTGAGCCAACACTTGGTTTGAGAATGAATTACTCATCACGAAACTAGGATGTCCTGTAGCACAACCTAAGTTTACCAAACGACCCTCAGCAAGAACAATAAGGTCCTTGCCGTTAATCGTATATTTATCAACCTGAGGCTTGATCTCATCCTTAGAATCCCCATGGTTTCCGTTGAGCCAAGCCATATCAATTTCGTTGTCGAAGTGACCGATATTGCATACAATAGCCTTGTCCTTCAGCGCCTCGAAATGAGCTCCAGTTATGATGTCCTTATTTCCAGTTGCAGTCACAATTATATCCGCTTCAGCGCAAGCTTCAAGCATAGGCTTGACTTCGAAACCTTCCATTGCCGCTTGCAAAGCACAAATAGGATCGATTTCACTTACTATAACCCTGCAACCTGCATTTCGAAGAGATTCAGCTGAACCTTTCCCCACATCACCAAATCCAGCAACAGCAGCAATTTTACCGGCCATCATAACATCCGTAGCTCTGCGAATAGCGTCTACCAAAGACTCGCGACATCCATACTTGTTGTCGAACTTAGATTTAGTTACTGAGTCGTTAATATTGATAGCTGGCATAGAAAGCGTACCGTTTTTGTGACGATCATGAAGTCTCAATACTCCAGTGGTTGTTTCCTCTGAAATACCTTTTATTCCATCCGCAATTTCAGGGTATCTATCTAGCACCATGTTCGTTAGATCTCCTCCATCATCTAAGATTAAATTAAGAGGCGTACGGTCTTCTCCGAAGTGAAGGGTTTGTTCTATACACCAATCGAATTCCTCTTCAGTAAGTCCTTTCCAAGCATATACAGGAACCCCCATGGCAGCAATTGCAGCAGCAGCATGATCTTGAGTAGAGAATATGTTACAAGAAGACCATGTGACATCAGCACCTAACTCAACAAGCGTTTCGATCAGAACAGCTGTCTGAATGGTCATGTGTAAGCAACCCGCTATGCGAGCACCTTTAAGGGGCTTGGAAGGACCAAACTCCTTACGAATAGCCATTAGCCCAGGCATCTCAGCCTCAGCTAAACGTATTTCTTTTCTACCCCAATCAGCAAGGGAAATATCCTTTACCTTATAAGGAAGAAAGGTTGTATTAGTTGATGTATTCATGGTGCAAATTTACGAAACGATTTGCTATCTAGGACTTAACTTTACATTATGGAGATCGTCCTAGCAATAAAGAATGTTAATGTTGTCGAAAAGACGCATGCTGATGTCCTTAAGCGGGTTGCCAATCACTACCCCAAAAGAGATACACGGAAGCTCTCCAAGGTTAAAATTGCAGAACACGAGGCGGTTATCAATTGTCTTTACGAGCTGATAGGGAACGAAGATTGGTGGATTGAGCACGAGGAGAGCGGAGAACCTGTTCTATTTATAGGTGGCGTACGTGGAAACATGTCGATTTCAATAAGC
>Ga0209709_10003847_pt1 | contig 12298 bp, 8 predicted proteins | sample ArcticOcean_MG_C_2_FD_187435 | JGI IMG/M metagenome (GOLD analysis project Ga0209709, IMG submission 187435) | Marine microbial communities from western Arctic Ocean - ArcticOcean_MG_CB4_136 (SPAdes) (version 2) | ecosystem: Environmental > Aquatic > Marine > Oceanic | place: Arctic Ocean... | reverse complement strand
ATATTGCTTATTTTATTCAATACTAGTTGTGATAAATTATAATAATAATAAATATATTTTGACACATTATTTGTACTCATATTTGAAAGAAACGATGTTACATTTTTTAATAGTAAAAACTCATAAATACTGTCTCTATAAATATCCATTTTTTTATCAAAATTTTTTATTCGTATTTCTTCTCTCTTTTTTAATTTAAATTTACCTTTTTTTGGTTTTTTCTTTTCCCAAGAAATATTATATTTTTTATTCAAATTTTCCACTATTTTCTGAAAATAAATTGCATAAAAATTATGATGAAATTTTTCAATATTTTCAGAAATTTTCATAATTGAAATTAAACTATTTGCATCATTAAATGATATATTAGGGTTTTCCCAACCATCATATATCATTTTCAAAATTTTCTTTTCACTTTCCGGTAGCGGAACTTCAAGTGCATTCCATTCTTCTTTTTTTAATTTACTTTGTGTTAAATCCATAATATTATGGAAAAGTTTAATAGTATATTTTTAATATATTTATTTTTTTCAATTTTATTATTCAATTTTATTATTCAATTTTATTATTCAATTTTATTAATATCAATATACTCGTTCAATAATTCTCTCAACCATCCTATCGTGATAGCCGCTGGCTTATATTCATTTACCATATCGTAAAATTCATTTGAATTACCTATCAATATTAACTTATTAATGAATAAAATCATATCAATCCAATTTTCAAGGAATGAAAATTTTACATAAATATTGCTATCAACCGCATACTTATAATCTTTATTTAAATGTTTTGTTATATGTTTACCATTCATAATATATTTACCATTATATTTTTCAAGTGTTCCTTCTTTATATACTATTCCCGATTTGTTTATTTGCCACCATATATTTTTTGATTTATCGGGTTTATAAAAACTAGGAAAAAATACTGCATTTCCAGTTTTCTTTAATAAGAATGTTGCGTCATCGCGAATCCCTTCATTATGAGATCTCTTCAAAATATAATCATATTTTGAAACTATTTTTGTTTTTAATCGTGAGAGAAAGATTGATTTATGATCAGACACTTGTTTTATACGACCAATGAACAGAAAAACACTTTGTTTAATTATTTTTTTATTTTCATTATCTAAAAAGGGTAAAGAAATAAATTTCTTTTGCAATAACGGTGTATATAATTTTAATAGAAATAATTTTAAACTTATGGGTACCAACCATATACAAAATTTATGATTTTCTATAAATCCCTTGTAAATAAATTGTTTTGCTTTTTTTGAACCAAACCCATAAGGCGGGTTAAATCCAACTATCGTATTTTCTGATTTTTTTGTATTTTCGCTTAACCAATCTTTTTTTATTACTTGTCCATAATATTTGTTTGGTGGAGATATATCATACGAAATGTAATTATTTATAATGTTAGTATTTAATAAATTCTTTGCAAAGTCATTATTGCCCGCAGACGTATCTAAAAAACATAATTTAGCAGGAAAATTATGTTTTATTGTCAATATTTCTTCAATAATATTTTTTATATTTTTTGTATAATATTTTTCATATTTTTGCATTTATATATAAAAAATACAAAAATATGAAACTAATTCGTCAAAAGAAGAGTATCATTGAATATAGATGGAGCTTTAAATTTTAATATATCTAATTCGTCCGAGGTGGTTGGGAAATTATCTTTTCCATAAATATCTTGTAAGCACAACCATTCAAATAATCCCCCGGGATAAATATACACGTTTATAAATCCCAATTTTAACAATTGTTCGTATTTTTTAAATAGATTAATTTGATGCGCATTCTTTCCATAAATGATAATATTTATATTTTTATCTTTTCTTAAATAAGTATTTATAATATTTTCTTCATTGTTAATTGTTGTTGTTTTTCTTATTAAACAATTTTGTTCTGAAGTATCTAATGTGTTTATCATTAGTGCTTTTTTTTTATTCTGAATAATTTCTTGAATATCTTCAAAATTAACTTTTTTTGTAATAGAAGGGCTCCCCATAAATATTTTAAAAAAATTCATTTGTAATAGTTAAAGTATAAATATAATTTTAAATATATTTTTTTTATTATTTATCTTTTGCTCGGATCATCATTGTCCAATGTAATTTTCCAGCCAAAGTTAGTATTGTTAGCCTCGTTAGCCTTGTTCCGTACCTCCTCATCAAATTTTTCTTTTTTATAATATTTTAATCCACCACCATCCATTTTATTAAAAAATCTCCAAAAAGGAAACCACGTTTTATTATATAATTTTTCTGTTATAGACGATGGGATTTTTGGATGGTCAAATTCTATTCTACCACCTTTATTGCGCCTTCCATATTCCAAAGAGTATTCATAATTATCCTTTGTTTTTATTACCATTCTGGCTCTTTGCTCGTTTCCAGAACCATCAATGATAGGTTTTAATTTTGGAGCTTTTTCTAAATTTAAAGTGCCATCACCATTTTCAGTAACAATATTAATTCCCTTCTTAAATTCATATTTCAAAGCATCTTTAAAATCACCCCAACACATTTTGACCCACGGATACTCATCGCCCGCGTCGGTTGCCGGTACATCCGGTTTTAAATCTTTCCAAATTTTATCTTCACCCTCATTTATGTATTCATAAATAAGTCGTTTTTTTATTAAATATTCATCATAATCACTAGCTGTTGTATCGGTTGTATTTTTAAAATTATGTAAAAAATCAACATTTTCTTTTAAAAATGTGGCTAATTCGCCATTGGTTGCATAATTTATTTCATCTTTATAATCCTCAGCTGGTATAACCATATTGCCCCAAACTTTATCAAAATCGGGATGAAGCTTGTGAAATGTTTTACCCACATTCCACCATGATCTATCTTCCCAAGTTTGATTTTTGTATTCGGGGCTAAATCCATTTGTCTGTGTCTTCCAAAAATGATCAACACATTTCCTAGGTCTTGGAAAATTATATTGTTTGTCCCTAAAACGATTTTGACAAGAATATGGCAATTCTTCATTATCCAACTCCACCTCTTTATAATCAGGCAATTGTCCATAACAAGCATTCGTGGCGACCTCCGCGGAATTAAGTATTTGCGTTTTTCCCATAACATCAGTAATATCTCCATCCGCATATATTGCCTCATACTGATGACTCGTATCGGCGGTTATTCTGATATTTTGAATATCCGTTTTAACAGAAGTTATTGGTAGTTTATTCATAACATCAATCGTATATTCTTTAAGAGATTTATTATCACCATTAACGGGAAATGTTTTGTCCATTGCGTTTTTAAATGATGGTATCCCACTTTTATCCTTATTCATCTCATAACAAGATTGTGTACTTTCCGTTGTCACTCCGAAACCACCTTCGCCCCTAAAATCAGCTATTGTTTGTGTATGCCACAACTCATCATAACAAGCATCGGAATGCCCCATGGGTTTGGTTTCATCGTAAGCTGGAGATTCCGCAATGTAAATTGGTGTTTCGCAACCATCTCCATCAACATTAACCTTACCACCATTGTCACAGGTTCCGTCGATGAATGTAACTGGTTTGCAACCGTCATCCAACAGTTGTCCATTTATACAGTACGCTGGTTCTGCAAGACTTTGTTCGTTCTTGGGTGGGGGAAGTTTTCCATTCACATCCTTTTTACCAAACCAATTTTTAAAACAAGGGAAACTATCATTCAATTTGATACATTGTTCGTTATTAATTAATAATCTGGAACCGTTTATTTTGGAACCGTTTATTCCATCAAAGATTTCATTTCTCCAAGGTTCTCTCTCACTTAAATTACCCGATCCATCGGGGACCCATTGAGGTTCCCCACTTAATTCATCTATTTCTTTATTACTTGCTATTAATTTGTCAATGTTTCCATTGGTTCCATCATAAGTATTTAACGGATCATTGCTGTCCAGAACATTTGTCCTTTGTGGCGTTGTTGATAAAGAAAAATCTCCATTAAATAAAGAAGTATTTCTTGTTTTAGCAGCACCTATTAATATATTCCATACATTATGAGCATCTATAGTTGTACCATAAGTTGAAACAATGTTTTCTAATGCTGTATCGGTAAACATAGATTTGGCTATGTTTATATCACCCACATTCATTGTTTCATTACGCAATAATTTTGTTAATAAATTTGGAATAAATTCGTCTCTATAATTTTCGTCTTTTAATTCTAAATTTTTGCCAGATATATCTATCAATGTACCATCATGATTAATTTGAAAATCATCTGTATTTATTCTTTTAACTATCACAGCGTCGGTTCCGTCGGTTCTTTTGACTCTAGTACCCTGTTTAAATTTATTAAATTCATCATAACCAAGAATTCCTGAAATGTCAACGCTTTTCAATGGTGTACACTGTTTGTTTTTAGTCCATTTATCACTAAAATAACTACCTTCTTTTAAACCGCAATTTTCCATACAACCAACTGCATCTTTTGATAAATCCATTTTCATAAATACATCTTTTAATTTTTTATTTTCTCTTTTATTTAAAATTATGTGTAATTTATTACAATCTGAAATCATTTTTTCATCATCATCCATTGTAATCTTTTTACCTAATATTGACATATCTTTTTGACATTTCTTTAAAAATTCGTGCGTTTCATATAATCCTTTTAATGCTTTTTGTTGGTAACTTGATAATCCACTATAATTATGTAGAAAGAAAACATTCTTGTCTTTTCCACCTATATGTAACTCACTGGGATTACCGCATTTATATAAAACTGTATTATTGGAAGCATCTCCTAATTTATTTTTTTTACCATCTGATGTATATAATTTATCTCGGTAACTATTATTACCTTTTTTATTAAAGCTTGAAATATATCTGATTTTATTTTCTATATAATGCATAGCTTTCTTAGCTAAATTTCTTGTGTTAACATCTAAGGTATCATCATTTTTTTTAGCGTTTTCTTTTATTTTTAAATCTTTTTGTAATTTAAGATCTAAATTATATATATCTTCGGGTAACAAATTGATTTCTTTACTTGCTGCCTCCTCTAACCATTTGCTTGTGTCATTTGGACCTGTCCATTTATTTGGATCGGGATTACCATCTTTGACTTCTCCCGGCCACGGACAATAGTCATCTTTATATTTTGTTTCTCCTATTTTTTTTCCATTTTCGTCTATCATCGCAACCATACCTTCGCCTTTCCCATCGCCTTTACGACCCATATAACACCAACCGCATATATTTTTTTCACCGTCCAAATCACCACAACCAGTTACTTGACTACAAATTTTCTGCTCGTGTAATTTAATTGCGTCAGTAACTACACCCCGATTTCCACCAAATTTCATAGTTGTCGCATCATATTTTGATTTCCATTTATTATTCATCAAGTTCAACCCGCCCCCGCGGTGAATATCACCCGGTTTTACCCAATTTTCACAAACGCTACCCGTTTTAACATTTTTATAAGGACCCAATGAATCACCATAAAGTATTTCCCCGAAACCAGATCCATCCCAACAGTAACCACATCCTTTATCCTCTTCCCCAATTTGTTCTTCACCTGTAAATTTATTGAATGCGAATTGGTCGGGTATCTGCATTAATTCATTTTTAATATCGTCTATTGTTGATTTTGGTCCCAGCTTTCGTTTAAGGGAATTGTTTAAATCTCTACATTGCTCTATTTCTTCCACATATTTTGATGCTTCCATACTACTTATATTACTTGAATCAAAATTTTCTTTAATATTTTTACCAGTAAAAAAATCACACACTTTAACTTCTTTTAATTTTGAATTATTATTTGCAAGTTTAACAAAGTTTGATTCTTCGCAATTTGTATGAATACCGCTATTTTTTTTCCTATAATAATCAATTTGATCTCGGCGAAAACTATTTTCTAATCTAACATTGTCAATAGCCTCATCACCCATTGCCATAGTTTCTTTATCATCCCTATTCATAAAAAATAACCCAATTATTAAAATTACTATTATTAAAATAAAAAATAATGTTTCCATTTGGTTATATATTATAAATAAAATATTTTTTATAATATATTATGCTAAACTTTATAAAATATTGTAATTTTACCGCCTTCGCTTTTATAAAAAGATTCATACCCACCACCCATATCAGACGGGTAAATTTCAATGGAACTGATTGATGTTTTTCCGGATAATTTATAATATCTTTCTTTCTGAATTTCTTTAAGATTAGTCGGTTGGCTGGGTCCGGGCCCGTCTTCAATTGCTTTTTTGAGTTCGATTGTTCCAAACAAAGCCTTCTCCTGTAACCAAAGTGCCAACACTACCAACCCCAGCACCCCTGCTTTCGGTAAATTCCAAAATTTCTCTGGAACATCGAGTTTGTCAATATCACTCTCTTTATTCTCTCTTTGGCTCACCACTCTGGCTTGTTGTTCTACAAGTTTCTTAATAATGTTACTGATTAATTTGTATACACCATTTTCTATTTTGTATTTAAACAATTCCTTTCCATAAGGACCTTTCAACCTATCCGAACTGCGTTTATTTACACCACCATTTTGATTCGTCGTATTACCCATCTCATTTATATAAGTCGCGTCACCTATGTTTGTTTTTCCACCACCGCTATTAATACCGCGTATTTTACAAATTGTTTGATTTCCCCAATTTTCATTACCAAATTTTATACCATTTATATTTAAATATTTTATTTTAAAATTTCCACCCAACGCAATATTCTGAAAAATGTCAGATGAGCTAGAGTAACTATCTATTTGTACTCCTGATGGAATATCGGGTATGGTGATTTCGTTCTTGTATTTACACACTTCAATATAGTTAATGTCGTTTATTGACAGATTTTTTTTCACATATAGATCATCCTCCGCGTTGGTGGAACTTGGGGCGGGCGCCAATGCCCAAGTACCAAATCTAGCAGCAGCAGCAGCAGCAGCAGCCGCAGCAGCAGCCGCAGCAGCAGCAGCCGCGTTGGTGGAACTTGCGGTGGATGCTGGTGGGGGGGCAGTTGCATTTAACCAACACGTCTTGGTCTTCCTTTTCCAATCAAAACTGAGGCATTTTTTGTTGTCCGTACAACTATCTTTACAAACCATAAGTGGGACGTTAGCCGCCCAAGCGGCACCTCCGGTGCCGCTTTCACCAAGAAACAAATTCTTGCCTGACATATAACTATTTTCATTTTTTTCATATACATCTCTGTCTTCCATCGCTTCATCAATGTTTTCTGGAGTGTCGGTTATTTTACCATTACCATTATAAATGTATGAAAAACTATCGTTGTCGGGTTTTGTTGGATCCAATGCACCACCATCCTTTGATAAAAGTACAACCGTATCTGACCCGTATATTTCCATACAGCTTATTTTTGCTCCTGGCAAACCCGGAAATATATCCGATACACTCATTCTATTATCCTGTAAACGGATAATAGCTTTGTGTCCACCCTTTCCAGGTCCAGACCAAACTTCAACATAATTAACTCCTCTCCATCCTTTCGTTCCTGTATTTAATTTGCTAATATCTTTACATTTATTCCCCGAACAACTATCCTTGCAAAAATTTTTCGGGTGTGTTGTTGACTTATCTCCGTAATCTTGAAATGAACATAAGTTACTATCATAATAAGTAAATATGGCACCTTTATTTTTACCCGAATTACAATATTGGCCATCCGTTCCTTTACCGCGTTCGTCTCTGTCGTTATCTTTGGTAAACGTATTCCTTTTTTCAATATTACATACATTTGTCAATGGATATTTTTTTTTTATTTTATTAACAATTGACGTACATCTTAAATCTTCACAAGCTGTATCTGCCTGACATTCTTCAATTTTAAAAACTGAATTTTGATCAATTGTATTGTCAGTATCATTAATAAACGTTTTTGTATTCGCAGTATTATCATAAGATCTTAAATTTATCGGTACTATGTGATTTTTTTTATTATAGGGATTATCTCTATAGCGAGATTTCCAAACTTTATCTGTCAACCGTGGTGAACCAAACCAAGAGTGTTGTCCATCATTCCCATTTGTGCCGTATAATTTCCACCCAATGCTTTTATCGCGCACCTTTCCTTTGTCTATTATAACTTCTATATACTCATTTTCAGTTTCAGTTCTTGTACATTTAAGATTATCTTTATCCGATAAATTAGTGACACCACAATCTTCATCGCTAAACGAATTCGTTATTTTGTTCGTACTGGCATCAACTGCGGCTGTACCTTTTTGATACCATAAAACTTGCAGACCGGAATCTTCATCACCACCACCACCACCAACACCATCAGCTACCACAATACCCGAAAAATATGGGCTTTCATAATTTGCGTATTTTTTTATTTTTACCTTATCGCCCGATTTGGGTAAAGTATACACACCCGGATCTTTTCCTTCGCATAATGCTTTGGATTTTCTTATACCCATTGGGTATTTTACTATTTCCGGTCTGTTAATGGTTTTTGCCCAATCTGACTTCATTTTACTATCATCAACTGTCCATTTATTGGCATTATCTTGGGTATCAGGCCCTTTTACCCCCACATCAGCACCGTCGCTATTTTTATATTTCCCCCAATCATAATAATTATATTCAGCTTTAGTCGCTTCAACTTGCATTGACTTTACGCGAAATTTATAATCTTCTCTCGCCCAACCAATATCCTTACCATTAAATAAAGTTTTTTTATTATCAACCGTTGGCGCATATTCACTTTGTGGATTACAGCCCATATCCTCCCATATTTGTTTAGCAAACTTTAAATTAAAATCGTATATACCATCTTTATAAGAGGGTGGTGGTACAGAACCAACTTTTTCATAACCATCTGGGGTTTTGGTGGGCGTTAAATTTATGTTCTTGGTGGAGGTGTCGTTGCTGGAATCGTCTTGTATATCACCTGACATATTATAAATAGAATCGCCAAATGCTTCCTTTGTTTTATTTTTTATATAATTTTTAATTAATAATAATATTCCTATAATTAATAATATTACTATAAAATATTTAATTGGATCCATAATAATATAATATAATATTATAATTTCTAATTAAGCTCTTCACACATTATTTTACCTCCAAAAAGACTACCATTTGGATAAGGAGCATTAACTTCGCACTTATTATTATTTTTTAATTCATTGCACCATGTTTTCCAATTATCTAAATCTGTGTATGTTAAGCCGTCGGTTTCAGTTGGAAAAACAATATTTTCCAAATCTTGCAATTCTTTTACAGGAACACACTTTAATTCGTTATTTTTATTTTCTTTATTAAAACATTGTTTCCATTTTTGATCGATCCTCAAATTTGGATATTTGTGGTAAGAATCCTTAAATTTACTTGCATTATCATATACTTCGCTATTCATTATATAAGATCTCCTAATATCAATATACTCTGGTTGACCTGTTTCTTTATCTAAATCTTCAAATTTATCACCTAATTTAAATTGATTATCACCTATATATTGTACATTATAATCTTTCTTAAAATTAAAAATAGGATATGTTACTTCATTTTGCATATCATTGCGAACTTTGTACCATTTTTCATATCCCCAACTTGTATCTGGTCTACCGGATTCCTCTTTATCACCATAATTTTTATAATAAATACCACCAGCATCTAAACCGGGTGGCGAATCGTAAGGTGTTGAACATTCAACTATTAATTTATTAGCACTATTATCCGCATCCGAACCCTGGACTCTGGATTTCCACAAATCTTGAATACAAACATCGCTCCATTTAGGTTTGTTATCAACAAAAATTTGTCCACCGGAATTGTCACAAGAAGAACACGCATCAGCCTTTTGTAATTTTGAAAAGTAAGGTTTTAAATTACCACTGGCATCCGTATATGTTTCATTTAAAGCGGCGCAAGAATCTCCTTTGGTTTGTGTAGTATTCGGGTATAATAATCCATCAGATTCCAGATTTTTTGGATAAGCTTTATCAGCTGGACACCAACCACACTCGCTAAATTCAGCATTATTTAAATCCCCACAATTTCTTACTTCTGAGCATTTATCTTGGGCTTGTATTTTTTTACACTCATATGCAGTTGTTGCCCATCTATTTCCCAATGGTTTTTTGGCATTACTTGTTTTTGGTGGGTGAGCTTCCAATGCGTCACTCGGACATACATCGGGTCCAACTTGTTTTCCACCCATTGCATCTGGCATATAATCAAATTTACCATCTTGATTATATCCACCCGTCACACTACCTTGATGTCCTTCTTTATCACCAAGTTTGCCACAATATCCGCAGTTTTTGTAGTCATCATTATCTAAATCTGAGCATTCTGTAATTTTCCGACAGTTATCTATCTTATCTTCATAACCATTTATTGCACTACTTTCGCCGTGGAATCCTTCAATTTTTGCGTGTCCATATAGACTATCGTGGTTTAATCTATTCATACTATCCAAATAAAGAAAATCTTCACCAATTTTGCTACCCATTTTTTTACCCATTTCATAATCTTTTTTATCAATTAATTTTTCATAGTAGTCACTTGTATTCTCAATTAATTCATCACGGTGTTTTATATTTTTGTCATATTCGTCAAATCCCTCCATATCATTTTTTTTTATATTTGGATTTTTTTCCTTTATATTTGGATTTTTTTCCTTTATTATTTTATATATTTGACATACTAATATTAATAGTATGATTAACCCAAGAATAAATAATTTCATATATAACATATTATTATAAAATTATTTGAATTCAACAACAATTTTAACTTGTTCTTTTTTTATACTTTTTGAAGCCAACACCGATAACTCTTCTCTTTTTTTTCTCGTTTTATTTTTAAATTTTAATTTATTTTTTGAAGTACTATTGCGTTTATTCATATCTTGATTTATTAATTCTAAATGTTCTTTAATATAAGACATAATATTATTTTCCAACAACCATCTAAAAAAATTTAACTGACCAATCGTGGTTTGTATTGAAATATTTTCTTTATACGGTATTGTTATTCTGTCCCATCTGCAAAACGGATCAAATCTTTTTTTAGAATATGCCTTTAACTTTAATTTATAATCCGTATAAACCTTGAATCTCGCATTCGCATTTTTGATAATAGTATAATTTTTTTTACTATAATTTGTCACAAACCAATCAACCAATCTGAGAGAAATTAATGATTCGCCATTAATAATTGGTAAGATTTTATCAATATTATTATTTTTATTATAAAATCCCAATAAATTATTAAGCAATAAACTATTTTGTGTTGTATAATTCATTTTAAGACATAATAAAAAACATTATTTAAATTCTTATTTGTTAAAGTCATTAAATCTCATCATTATCCATTTTTTTATTATCTTTATATGTATTTCTTGGGCGAAGAAATTTATTCTCATTTGTTAAATCATCAATATATTTGTTAGTTGATAAATATGGATTAAACCATCCATTTTTTAATTTTTCTCTTTTATTTAATCTTTTTTCAATAATATCACGATTGTTATTACGACTTTCTAAATTAATTTCAATACTTTCTCTAAAATTATTACTATTTACGCTAATTTCTTTATTTCTTGGAAAACTATCATTTACGTCTAACAACGAATTCGTTTTTCTCTCAATCTCTTTTTCTAAAATATTATTTTTTTCATTACGATTGGTTTTAATTATTTTATTTTCTCCATTATTCCAATATAATTGCGCGTAATTCATAATTAAATTATAAATTGATTTTAATTTTTCATTTTAAGTTTAAATTAAAATGAAATTGGCTATTGTTCAAAAATGGAATACAACGTTTGGTGGGAATACACAAAATATACATTCGTCTATTGATTATTTGAGTACAAAAAATTTTATAATTTATTCTTGGCATATAAATGGTGGAAACGACGTTTTTGTTGAAGATTTTAAAGAGTTTATTTCAATTTATAATTATGTTAAAAAACAAAAAGATAATTTTAAATTAAAAATTATAAATGAATATAAATTTGCCAATAGAGACTTTTGTTCAATAAATATTTCTTTTGAAGATTTTATTATAAAATGTAAAAAATATTATTCTCAAAAACTAAATTATTATAAATCACCTAAATCAATGATTTATAAACAACAATATGGGAAATTTAGTTTTAAATTTAATAATGTTTAATAATTCGCATTTGTTTTGCAAATCTGAAATGTTCATCACACCGTCGTCTTTTCTGTAAATTACATTTTAAACACGAAATTACAACATTTTTTGTAAAATGACCAATATCATTATTTATTCTATCCAATGTCCATTGTTCCATATCTCTTTTTTTTTTT
>Ga0209709_10003846_pt1 | contig 12301 bp, 10 predicted proteins | sample ArcticOcean_MG_C_2_FD_187435 | JGI IMG/M metagenome (GOLD analysis project Ga0209709, IMG submission 187435) | Marine microbial communities from western Arctic Ocean - ArcticOcean_MG_CB4_136 (SPAdes) (version 2) | ecosystem: Environmental > Aquatic > Marine > Oceanic | place: Arctic Ocean... | reverse complement strand
ATGAAATATATTATACTCGGAGCTGCAGTAGCATGGGCTATGTACATCGGTGATAAATATTTTTTTTAATGAATAAAAATTTATGGCTACTAATTTTAAGTCAGATTTTTGCTTTTACAGCAGCACCCGTAACAGTTTTCTTAAGTGGAATAATTGGTTCACAGTTTAGTCCAGTAAAATCCTTAGCAACTTTACCTATGGCTTTATCAATTGTAGGTATAGCAATGTTTGCAATATTTGCGGCAAAGATTATGAGCATAATTGGTCGAAGAGCAGGTTTTATGTTTGCGTCAATTGGAAGCTCATTGTCATCACTGCTTGCTGCTTATTCTGTAATTAGTGAAAGTTTTATTTTGTTTAATTTTGCATGTTTTTTACTTGGAGCTGGGGTTGCTTTTAGTCATCAGTATCGTTTTGCAGCTGTTGAAACTGTAAAAAAAGATATGGCACCAAAAGCTATTTCAATAATATTACTAGCAGGGATAGGTTCAGCTTTTATAGGGCCTAATGCAGCTAACCTTTCAAAAAATATCATTTCTGGTCATTTATATGCTGGATCTTACATCGTACTGGCTGTGTTAACTCTTACTTCAACAATTTTTTTATTATTTTATAAAGATGGGCACAAACCAAATAATATTAATAAGAAAACGTCACGTAGTTATCTAGAGTTAATTTCTCAACCAAGATTTTTACAAGCATTAATTGCCTCAGCATTTGCTTATGCGGTAATGGCATTTTTAATGACAGCTACACCAATAAGTATGCATGTAATGGAAAAAATAAGTCTAACCAAAACAGGACTGGTAATACAACTACATATTGCAGCTATGTTTTTACCATCATTAGTTACAGGTAACTTGATCAGAAAATTTGGACATAGCAAAATAATGTATGCTGGTGTCTTTTTATTTTTGATAACTGTTTTGATTAGTTTCTTTGATCAAAACTTTAATAATTATTTAATTGCATTAATCTTTTTAGGATTTGGCTGGAACTTTTTGTTTATATCTGGAACAAGTTTATTAGTTTTATCTTATAGGGAAAACGAAAAATTTAAGGCACAAGGTTTTAATGATCTAATAGTTTATTCAATCCAAGCAACAGCAAGCTTATCTGCAGGAGTTTTCTTAACTTTAACAAGTTGGAAAACAATGAATTTAGTTTGTATAATATTTTTGGTTTTAATTATTTTGTCAACGTTAAGAGCTGATTTTAAAGAGAGAAAATAAGATGGATTTACTGGCTTATTTTCAACTGAGCTTAGTTGAAATTTATTTTGTAATATTTACTGTATTTATTGCATCTATTATAAGAGGATTTAATGGCTTTGGCTTTTCAGCAACATGCATCTCAGGTTTTTCTTTTATTCTTCCAGTAATTGAAATAGTTCCAATTATCTTAATACTTGAGGTAATAATTAGTATTTTTATGGTTCCATATATATGGAATAAAATAGACTGGAATTTTGTTTTAAAGCTAATAATAGGAATAATTATTGGCTCTCCTATTGGTATTTATTTACTAAAGTATTTACCTCCAGATGTAACACACCTATCTGTTTGTGTATTAATAATATTTTTTTCATTTTTATTAATGCGGGGTTACTTAAACAAAAAAATTAATAATAATTATGGAAAATTTTTCACAGGAATAATTTCTGGAATATTAAATGGATTAACTACATTGGGAGGAATGCCCGTTGCACTATTTTTATTAGTTTCAAGCATTCAGCCTGCAATAATTAGAGGTTCATTAGCAGCATTATTTTTTTTAACAGACATTTATGCCTTTGCTCTTAGTTTCTTTGCTGGAATTGTAGATATAACAACTATTTATAGGACGCTTCCATTGATCATTATTTTACCGATAGGTGTATATATGGGTGATAAATTTTTTGATAAAAGCAAAGAAGAGACTTACAGAAAGGTTGTTTTTTATTTTCTTATATTTATATCAATATTTGGTTTTTTTAGGGCTATTAGTAATTTTTAGATAAAAAAAAATCCCCAGCAATTTTCACTGCCGAGGACTTTAAAATTAAGATATTAATTATCTTTGTTTTTTAGTTTTCCATTTTCCACCTTTGATTTCTTTTTCTAAGAAAGAACCATTGGCTTCACCAACTTCAGTAAATGACACTCCAGAAGCACCTTCGTAGTCAATTTTTTTACCTTTAGCTAGCAAATCTAAACCTTTTTTTAATTCACCTGCATAAATTTTAGTTCCAGGACTGTTAGCAACATCCATTACATTTTTAGCAATAGATGCTCTATCAGCAGAATTACCAGCTTGAATTGCAAGAACTATTAAAGCAGCAGCATCATAAGATTCTGAAGTGAAAGGTCCATCAGATTTTATACCAGCCGCTCCCGCAACTTTAGTAAATATATCTGCTCCTTTACCCATAGAACCTGGAATTGAACCAAAAGATTTATCTAAGTCTTTTCCAAAAGTATCAGTTAAAGATTCACCGTACATTCCATCACTTAAAATAAATGTATCAAATGCACCAGAGTCCAAAGAACCTTGAATAATTCCTTTTCCACCTTGGTCAACATAACCAATTACAGCTACTGCATCACCACCCGCTGCAGCTAAAGTAGCTACCTCAGAAGAATAATCAGCTTTTCCATCTTCATGAGCAGACACAATTGTTACTTTAATGCCATGAGCTTTTACAGCTGCAACATAAACATCAGCTAAACCTTTTCCATAGTCATTATTTGTGTAAGTAATAGCAACACTCTTAACTCTTCTGTCTTTAGTAATATCAGCTAAAATTTGTCCACCTCTAGCATCAGAAGGAGCTGTTCTAAAAAAGAACCCTTTATCATCTAAAGCCGTAAGTCCTGGTGAAGTTGCTGAAGGTGAAATCATTACCACACCATTTGGTACAGCAACGTTTGATGCTATAGCACCAGTTACACCTGAACAGTCAGCACCCATAATCGCTGCAACACCTTGTGCAATAACACCTTCTGCTGCTGCTGTTGCTGCTGCAGAGTCAACACAAGTTGAGTCTGCTCTTACTACTGAAATAGTTTCTCCACCTAATAGTGAACCTGAGTCAGAAGCCTCTTTAAAAGCAAGTTCTGCAGATGCAGCCATAGCTGGTGTTAGAGATTCAATTGGACCAGTAAATCCTAAAATAATCCCCATCTTAACTTCTGCGAATGTATTCGTTGTAAATGTAGAAACGAATATAAATGCAGCAATAAATAGTTTTTTCATTATTTTCCTCTTTGATTGTTAACAATTTGTAAAAAGTAAATTAAAGCTTATTTGAGGTAATTTTCAACAGGTGATTTACCTTATTTTTTGAAGCTGATAGACAGTAATAATCACTATTGTCCCACCAATAGTGCTTAGTAACGTTGGAATTTCTCCAAAGATAAAGAAAGTTAGAAGCAAACCAAATATCGGAAATAGAGAATAGAAAGGCATGACCTTATTAACTGAATAAAACTTATAAAGATAAAATAAAGAAGTGTGGGCAATAACTGAGACAGTTACCCCATTATGAAGCAAAAGGAGCCATGTGTTCATATTAATATCTTTTAAATGATTAATCGTATTTCCTTCAGTAAAAATTGAAAATATTAAAATGGTTATAAAGCCTGTAAGCCCCATAATCATATTAGAAAACTTTACATCAACTTTTTTAATATATCTGGATAGTACATTTGCAATTCCATAAAAAAAAGCAGAAACACCACATAAAAAAAGTGCATAAACTTCTCCTTTTAAATTTGGATCATAACCAATCAGAAAAATCCCAAAAAAAGAAATAAATATTAGTGTCCATTGTTTACTGCTAACTTTTTCACCAAGAAAAATTGAGCTGACAAGAATAGCGAATGGTATTGCAAGCTGAGCCCCAATAATAATTGGTGAAACTAATGTTGCTTTACCTAAGGATAGATTCAAAAAAAATATAACCCCAAAACCCATAGTTAAAGAAAAACTCATTAAAGGAAGCAAGTATTTTTTGTTTGGAATTTTAAACTTACAAAATGGAATGAGAAAAATAAAAAGTATAAACATTCTTAAAGACCCAGCTAACATCGGTGGTAAGGATGTATTTAAAGCAAGTTTATTTAATGGATACGAGCTTCCAAAAATAAACATAATAAACAAAACTAAAAAATAATGTCTGGTAGTCAAAAAAATTAACCCATAGTAAATGGATCTGTCATCGGTTTTTCCGAGGAATTATACCATGTTGTCTTTATTCTTGTATATTCTTTGATAGATTCAATTCCTGCTTCCTTACCGTAGCCGCTATCCTTAATTCCACCAAAGGGAGCCATAGGCGAAATTAATCTATATGTATTTACAAATACTATTCCAGCCCTTACTGCTTTTGAAACTCTCATTCCTCTTCCAAGATTTGCTGTATAAACTCCAGAAGATAAACCATACTTATTGTCATTCATCAGTTTAATCACTTCTTCTTCAGTATCAAATTTCATTACAGATAATACTGGACCAAATAGTTCATTTTCAGCAGTAGGTAGTTTATGATTTTTACACTCAATTATTGTTGGTGGAAAATAATACCCTTTATTAGATATATCTGATCTCTTTCCTCCACATCTGATTATGCCACCTTGAGTGATAGTAGCCTCAATATTTTTTTTTATATTTTCTAACTGTTTAAAACTATTTAAAGGACCCATTTGAGTATCTTTATCCATTGGTCCACCCAATTTTATCTTTTCTGCTTTTGCTACTAGTTTATCTAAAAACTCATCATAGATTTTTGATTGAATATAAAGTCTTGATCCTGCAATACAGCTTTGACCACTTGCACCAAAAATTCCAGCAGTAATTCCATTTAGTGCATTTTCTTGTTCAGCATCATTAAATACAACGACTGGGCTTTTTCCACCAAGTTCTAAACTTACTTGAGATAAGTTTTCAGCAGAGTTTTTTATAATATGTTTTGCTGTTTCAGGTCCACCTGTGAATGCAATTCTCTCCACAAGGTCATGTGTTGTTAGTGCTTTACCACATGGTTCACCCAAGCCTGTGATGACATTGACTACTCCTTTTGGTATTCCTGATTTTTCAACTAATTTTGCAAATTCTAATAAAGTAACTGGAGCGAGTTCTGATGCTTTTATAACAACTGTATTACCCATTGCTAAAGCAGGTGCAAGTTTTACCGCTGTTAATAACATTTGGGAATTCCATGGAATGATTGCAGCTACTACACCAATAGGTATTCTTGTTGTTGTAACTTGCATATCAGGTTTATCTATTGGAACAACTGTTCCTTCAACCTTGTCAGCAAGTCCAGCAAAATAATCATAATATTCAGCTATATAATTAGCTTGAGTTTTAGTTTCTCTAAAAATTTTTCCAGTATCAATAGTTTCAATAGTACCAAGATGTTCAGCATTCTCTCTTAATAAGTTTGCTAGAGACCTTAAGTATTTAGCTCTATCCCTTGGGTGTAAGTTAGACCAAGAGTTTTCAAAAGCTTTTTGTGCAGCCTTTACTGCTTTATCTACATCTTTTGCATTTGCTTCAGGTACAGTTGCCCAAACTTTATTATTCTCTGGATTTAAAGTTTCAATTTTTTTACCAGATTCAGAGCTAACCCATTGACCATCTATAAACATTTTAAAATTTTGAATTTTTTTCATTTAACTATTAATAAAATTTTTAAGATTTATATTAACATCATCTGCACACTCCATACTACAAAGATGTTTTCCATTATTTATCTCAATAAAACTTGAATCTATTAAATCATTACACAAAGCTTTTGACATCTCAACAGTAGACCCTGAATCATCAGACCCTGTCATGACGAAAGTTTTAGTTTTAATATTCTTAATTATCTCAATATTATCTTGATGATAAGCAAATAGTTTGTAGGCTTTTAAAAAATTTAAATGATCTTTACTATCTTTTGTCAAAATTTTTATAAATTGATTATAAATTTCTGGATGATCATTCAAATATTGATCTGTGAACCATCTTTTCAGTGTTTGTTTTAAAATAGGCTTATTCAATTTAGCTTGTTCAAATCTCTCTATAACCAAAGCTCTTTGCTCTATAGTTCTTTTATATGTTGTTCCCATTATAGTAAGACTATTTAGTTTATCCTGAAATTTAGAAGCAAAATCTAGAGCAATTAAAGAGCCTAAAGAAAAACCAACAAGATTAATTTTATTAATTTTTAAAAATTCCAATATAGATATAAGTTGATTTGAAAAATCGTTTAAAGTTATGTCTTCTTCATTATTAGGAGTTTTGCCGTGGCCTAATAAATCATAAACAATTGTTGAATATTCTTTTAAGCCTTTAATTTGTGGTTCCCACATCTGCTGGTCGAGTCCAACCCCATGAATAAAAACTACAGGAACTGTATTCTTATTACTAAATGAGTAACAATTTTGATTTGGGTCAAAATTTTGAGTCATCAAATTATTTAGGATCTAGTCCCATTTCCTTCATATCCTGATAACGATCTCCTGTTCTAGCATGAGCTCTTCCACTTGAAGCACCACCAATTGCTATAACAATTTCATCATCAAAAGGGGCGTCATGTATAGTAAATTCGTGAGTAAGATAGTAAGGCCTTAGGCCAGAATCTGTTTTATGCATCATTGGAATAGACATTTTTGATCCAGCAGGACCTCTTGTATTGGTAAAACTTAAATATGATGTTCCACCGACAGCATCTCTAAACTTATTTCCAAATCTCAATGTATGAATGAATGCGGATGCATGTTCAATTTCACCATTTAAGCCAACAGTTCCAGCTTTTCCATACGCTAAAATTTTTTCAGGTGAACCAATCTCTTTTATTAACTCTGTAACTAAAATATCACCTAACTTTGGTGCTAAATCTAAAATGATTGGTTTTAAATCTTCAACAAAACCTTTGCCATTCCACGGATTTTTAAATACTGCTGCAACAGAAACCATTATAACTGGTTCCTTAGCTTCTCTACCACCTTCAATAAATGTTTTATCTACAAATTTTGTAAATTTTCTAAGTTCAAGTTTCATTAACCAGCTTTTTCTATATCTGAATTATCTAAATTAATTTTTGGTATCACCTCATCATTAAACAGTTTTATGCTCCTCATGCAAGTTTCATGGTTCATGCCTGGAAAATTAGACCAAACTTGTAAATTTTGTAAGTTTAATTCAGATTTTAACTCATTTATTTTATTAGTAACATATTCTGGTGTCCCAAATAATAAATTTCTTTTATGTAAGAAATCATAATTAAGTAAATCTAATTTATGTTTTGTTTCTGGTAACTCTTCTCCCGGTTCCATGTGATTACCCAAACCTCTCCAATGACAAACCCACTTCATGTAATTAATAATATGTTCACCAGCTAATTTTTCAGCTTCTTCCATGGTTTCTGCTACAAACATATCTCTAACTAAAGATATACCCTCTCCAAGTGGTACAACTCTATTTTCAGCTTTAGATTTTGCATCTCTATAAATTTCAAATCTAGCCTTTAAAGCTTTAACAGTTGGAATCCACATTATTATATTTAATCCATTTTGAGCAGCCCATTCAATTGATCTCGCACCATCAACAACTTGCCATATAGGAGGATGAGGTTGTTGTTTTGGTTTTGGTATAATACTAATTTTTTTTATTTCATTAGTTTTTGTATCTAGAAATTCTTCACTAGGTAGACTCATATCATGTTGCCATTTAAAACCAGGAGTAGGATAGTTATAAAATTCACCTTTGTGACTAAAAAATTTTTCTGTCCAAGCTTTTTTCATGATTGTTAATGACTCATCAAACAATCTAAAGTTTTTTGCTTGATCTTTTAGATCAGCCTCTTTGTTCATATTGATGGCTTCTCTTCCATATATTCCTCTACCGATACCAACATCAACTCTTCCTCCTGATAATTGGTCTAGTAAAGCTATGTCTTCCGCAAGACGTATAGGATTGTGAAAGGTAATTACATTACAGGCTTGGCCAATTCTGATTTGTTTAGTTCTTGCAGCAGCATCAACGCCCATCATTAATGGGTTTGTACAAGATTCCATTCCCTCATGATTAAAGTGATGCTCCGTATACCAAATTGAGTTCCAATTATTTTCATCACAAAAAGTTGTGATTTCCTTAGTCTCATTTAATAATTGATCGTATGGCTTATGGTCCCAGTTAGTAGTGTTACAAAAATATCCAAATTTCATTCAAACCTCCCTAAATAATTAAATTTAAAGACGACTGATCCCACTTTCGTAAACCTCTAAGTACCTTTTAAACCCAAGTAAAACGACGAGTTATGTCTTATCTTCTATTAGTGTTAGGTCGATATAATCACAAACCCAAAAATATTGCAAGTTTGTTGCTGTTTTAAAAGTCGAGATTTAAAAGGAATAATTAATTACTTAGTGAATATTTATCTTGGCTTATCTTAGTATTCATTTTATCTTTTATATACGTTTGGTCAGTACCCACACTTCTTAACCAGTTTTGCGGTTTAATACGCACTACAATCTTTGAAAGAGCGTTAAAATCAGTTCCATACCTTCTAAACATGTCTTTCTTCTCTTGTTTTTGTCTATCAGTTAATTCAAAGAAATATTCTATTTGAGAATTTGCTTTAAAATTACTCAAAGGTGTAGTTTCTGGAGAATCCAACCAAGACACAAAGTTATAATCACTTTTCATTATCAAAGTTTCATCTTTTGTATCTTCAAGAAATTTCCAAGTCCTATTTTTGTGGTATTCAGCTAATACATTTATTTCATGATCTTTTATTTTTAGATCTTTCTTAGTAAGTTTTAAGTTTTTATTAATTATACATTTTTTTAATATAAAGGTTAAATATTCCATCCATTCTGGCATAGCCTCCACCAAGTTAAGTGATTTATATTTGTACATTAGATTTCCACCCGCTTCACCTTTAACAAGTTTTTTGTAATTTTCATCTTGCTTATAATACTTGACCATTTCCTCCTCTGAATCCCAACATTCATCCTTTGCTTCCCTAGAAAACTCATTGAAAAGATCTAATAATTTTTTAGGTGCACTTTCTATATTTTCTAATGCTGAATTTATAAATTCAGAATTTTTTAAACCTTCTGATGATGCGTATCTAAAAAAAACATTAAAAATTTGATTGTTAAATATAATCTCTGCAATTAATGAGAACTTTCTAATATATATGTAGTCTTCAAAGGACATGTCTTTAGTTTCAATACAAACTTCCTCATAATCAAAAATTTTTTCACCGTCATACTCTCCACAATTTAAAGGGATAATTCTATATTTTCCCTTCATATTAAATCTTGAGCGATATCCAGGGTCTTTAAACTCAGTTCCATAAAGCATCATTAGACTGTAAATTACAATTCTTTGAATACCTGAGTCAAGCAACTCAAGTGCTCCTTTAATAAAACTTTCTTTAGTTTCACCCGGAAGACCAATAATTAAATCACCACTTGTTGCTCTGCCAACTTTTTTAAGATGTTTGTTAATTTCTCTGAAGTGATCAAGTTTGATATTTGATCTATTAACATTTTCTAAAACTTTTTCATCCATTGATTGAGTTGCCATTGAAACATTAAACGAATCACCAAAAACAGAAGTTATATCAATTATTCTTTCCTTATTATTTTTTCCTGTAGTGCCACAAATTGATGAAGGCCAATTATATTTATCTCTCATTTCTATAATAATTTGACTAACTTCACGATCACGAGGAAACATACCAAAATTAACATCTGCTAAGTGTAAAATTGTATTTTTTTGTTCTGAAGCTCTCTCTGCCATATATTCAAACTCTTCTCTAATTCTTTCCATCGAAAACATATGAACCTTTTGATAGTATTCATCTCCAGTATGACAGAAAGAGCATTTAAAAGGACAACCACGATTAGTTTCAATAAATGGTGACAGTCTTCCATCAAAAAACTCATCCAACATTCCATTAAGATAAGGCGAAGGAATATCATCAAGAAATTTAATTCTTTCTTGAGATTTGGTACCCTTAATTAAACCCTTTTCTTTATTTGGATGAATGAACACTGAACCATTAATAGGTTCATCAAATAATTCTTGCTCATTATTTCTATCTTTTAAAACTCTATCTATAATATTTGAAAACGAGGCCTCACCTTCAAACATTACATGAAAGTTGGTGTTGGGTCTTATTTTCAAAAATTCTAGTTGTAGATCAGAAGCATTTGGAAAATTTGGCCCACCTTGTACAGTTATAATTTTTGGATTTATTGATTTAGCAATTTCAGCAACTCTTTCAGAAAGAAGACTGTTCCAAGAATAGTTACTAAGAGCCAAAACATCAGGTGGATCTTTTTTAATAGCTTCAATTATTTTTTCTGCATACTTAAAAAGAGAAAGTTCTATTTTATCACCATGCATTTTTTTTGCATAAGCCCCAACATATCCTATATTTAAAGGGATAGTATCTGAAACTAAAATAACAGTTTCATGAGTTAGATCACACAAGTAAATTTTTAATGGGTTCATGTTAATTAGTTTAATTTTATTTTAACTAAGCTTTTAAATCAATATATATATATATCATTAATTATAATAAAGTTATGAAATTAGATAAAATAAAGCCTAAATTTATTGATAAGAGTAACCCAAGAATTGGGCTGATAACACTGGGTAGCGATTTTAGAATTGAAAAAGATTTTAATAATATAATTTATGGAAGAGATATTGACCTCTATGTAAATAGAATTCATTGCTATAACCCATTAACCAATGAAACATTAGCTAAAATGGCAGATGATATTACGGAGGTTACTAAAGATATTTTACCAGATCAAAAATTAGATTGTGTAGCATATGGATGCACATCTGGAACAGTGGCTGCAGGGTATGATACTATAAAAGAAAAAGTTAATTTAGCTAAGCCAGAAGTAAAAGTAACAACACCAATAACTTCTGCAGTTAAAGCTTTAAATATGTTTGGCATTAATAAGATATCTATTTTCACGCCTTACACAAAAATGATAAATGAATCTGTTGTTGGTTATTTTAAAAAAGAAAATATTATTATTAATTCTTTAAGCTATTTTGATATTGATTCAGACTTAGATATTGGAAAAGTCGATGAGAATTATTTATTTAATGTTCTGTCTAAAGTAGATTTAGAAGGTAGTGATGCATTATTTGTATCTTGCACCGCTTTACCTGTTTTATCATTAATAGATAAGTTAGAAAAAAAACTTAATAAAATTGTTCTTTCAAGCAATCAAACTTTAATTTGGGATTCGCTTAATGCAATTAATTACAAAGAAAAGATTGACGGTTTTGGAAAATTATTTAATAGTTAGAGTGTATGAATTTTAGTAAAGAAGAATATAAAGCCAGGTTAAAAAAAGTTCAGAGTTCAATGCAAGAGAAGGGCATAGAACTACTGATTTCCAGCGATACAGCTAATATGAATTATTTAATTGGTTATGATGCTTGGTCATTTTATTATGCTCAAGCTGTAATGGTGCATGTAAATGCTGATGAGCCATTATGCTGGGTTAGAAAACAAGATTCAGGTGGAGCTTATATTAAAACTTATTTAAAAAATGAAAATATTTTAGTTTATGATGAAGAATATATTCATACTTGGCCACTTCATCCATACGATAATTTAGTTGAAATTATAAAAGAGAGAAAGTGGGATAAACTTACAATAGGTTTAGAAATGGATAGTCATTATTTTACAGCCTACTGTTATGAAAAAATGAAACAAGGGTTGCCAAATGCTAAATTAAAAGATTCTGAAAGACTGGTTAATTGGGCAAGAGTAGTGAAGTCTAATGCTGAAATTGAACTTATGAAATCTGCAGCAATAATTTCTCAAAAAGGAATGCAAACAGCAATTGATGTTATAAATCCTGGTGTCAGACAGTGTGATGTAGTGGGTGAAATTCAAAAAGCATTATTTTATGGAACACCAGAGTTTGGTGGAGAATATTCAAGTATTGCAACATTGCTCCCAACAGGAAAAGGGACTTCGGCATCTCACTTAACAGCGACTCAAGATAAGTTTGTTGAGGGCGAAGCTACAATTATTGAACTTTCAGGGGTATATCAAAGGTACCACTGTCCAATGGCTAGAACAGTTTTATTAGGAAAACCTGATCAAAAGAAAATTGATACCATGAATAAAACAAATGAAGCGTTACAAGCTGGAATAGATGCTGCAAAACCAGGTAAAACAGCAGATGATGTTGCGCAAGCTTTTTGGAAAATTCTAGATAAATATGGAATAGAAAAAACCTCTAGAACTGGTTATTCAATAGGAATTGGCTATCCACCTGAT
>Ga0209709_10003843_pt1 | contig 12302 bp, 15 predicted proteins | sample ArcticOcean_MG_C_2_FD_187435 | JGI IMG/M metagenome (GOLD analysis project Ga0209709, IMG submission 187435) | Marine microbial communities from western Arctic Ocean - ArcticOcean_MG_CB4_136 (SPAdes) (version 2) | ecosystem: Environmental > Aquatic > Marine > Oceanic | place: Arctic Ocean... | reverse complement strand
AGAGGCAATTCTTTTAGTGTCAATATTCCTTTTTTGTAAATCTTCAGTTTCACGAATAGAAACTCCGTCTACCCAATCAAGTGTCATTACATTTTCACTTGTAAAATTCCAATAAATTGTAGGAACCCTAAAACCAGCATCATTCTTTGTATTTTCGGCGTATTCATTTGCAGCAGCAGCTTCAAATCTTAAATCCATTTCAAGGTTAGTTATTTCTTTAAGCAAAAAAACAACTTCAATTAACCTTAATCTTTTGGTTTTTTTAATAAATGATTCAACAAAAAAAGCAAAAAGCATCAAAGCATCAATTTCCTCATTAAATATTTTTTTTATATCTGGCCTTAAAATTTTAATTGCCACATCTTTTATTGTGCCATTATCATTTATTTTAGCTTTGTGAACTTGAGCTATTGAGGCAGCAGCAACTGGTTCGCTCAAATCTATAATTGAGTTAAAAGTTTCTTCTCCTAAATCTTTCTTAATAATTACTTTTGCTTCAGATAAAGGAAAAGCAGGAAGTCTGTCTTGTAAGCCTTCTAATTGTTTAGCTAATTCATCACCAATTATATCAGGTCTTGTAACTAAAAATTGTCCCAATTTTATGAAAGTTGTCCCCATTGACTGCAGAGACTTTGAGAGTCTTTCCCCCTCAGTATTATTTAAATTAGTTCTTTGATGACTTGAAAAAGAAAAAGAAAGTATTTGAAAAAGCATCTTAATAGCCAGAGGTGGTTTTTTAAACTTAGAAACAACATTTAAAATATCAGATTTAGCTAATTTTCTTCCTAATTTAAATAATGTAAATAATTTTTTAATCATTAAATTTTCCAGCCAGAGTGAATTGCTACAATTCCACCAGATAAGTTTCTATAAGTACAATTTTTGAATTCATTTTTTTTCATTAAATCAACCAACTCTTCTTGATTAATAAATTCTTCAATGCTCCTGATCAAATAATCATAAGGCTCTTTCTGACCCGCAATAATCTTACCAATTAAAGGAATAAGCTTAGAATAATTTTTATAAATAAAATTTAGATTTGAGTTTTGTATTTTTGAAAACTCTAAACATAAATAGCGGCCACCTGGTTTTAAAACACGATAAGCTTCTGAAAGAGCTTTATTAAGATCTTTAGTATTACGTAACCCAAAACTAATTGTATAATAGTCACAAGAATTGTCTTTAATAGGTAATTTTTCTGCTGGGGCGATCACCCAGTTAATATTTTTATAAGAAGTTAACTTTGTTTTACCTTTGCTGACCATCCCTTTATTTGGATCTACACAAAAAATTTTTCCACCTTTATTAGTTAGATCTAAAAAAAGTTTACCTAGATCACCAGTACCGCAGGCCACATCAATTAAAGTTTTATTTTCTGAAGGGTTCATCCAGCTCATTAAATCTCTTTTCCAAATTCTATGAACACCTAGAGACATAAAGTCATTCATTAAATCGTATTTGTCAAAAACATTGTCAAAGACACCCTGAACAAGTCCTTTTTTATTTTGGAGATATTGTTGCATGTTAAATTTATTAATTAATGATAATATACTGTCAAATGCCAGAATTACCAGAAGTAGAAATAGTCAAGCAATCATTAGCTAAAAAAATACAACAAAAGAAAATTAAGAAAGTAATAATTACAAACAGAAATTTGAGATTTAAAATTCCTTTAAAATTTGAAGAATTATTACAAAATAAAATAATTAAAAAAGTTACTAGGTTTTCTAAATATTTAATTTTAAATTTTTCTAATGGTTCATTTTGTTTAATCCATTTAGGAATGTCAGGTACTATTCATTTATTCAAAAAAAATAATTTAAACAAATTTACTAATACGAGTTTTTATAATTCTTCAAGCCTCCCAAAAAAACATAATCACGTTGAAATCCAATTTCAAGATATAAAGGTTATTTATAATGATCCTAGAAGATTTGGGTTTTTTAAATTTATAAATAACAAACAAGAGCTTATAAATAAATTTAGTCATCTAGGGCCTGAGCCATTTTTTAAAGATTTTAATTTAGAATATCTCTTGAAATATTTCTTGAATAAAAAAAAAGATATAAAAAGTTTTTTATTAGATCAAAAATTTGTATCTGGAATTGGCAACATTTATGCAAGTGAAATTTTATTTCTAAGTAAAATTAATCCAACAACATGTGCAATGAAGTTATCAAAAGAAGATTGTAAAAAAATTATTTCTTTTTCAAAAAGAGTACTCAATAATGCTATCAAAAAAGGCGGCTCAAGTATTCGTGATTTTAAAAATACGTCTGGGGAAATTGGAAATTTTCAAAAAGTATTTAAGGTCTATCAAAGAGAAAGCCTGAACTGTCTAAGGAATAAATGCTCTGGAAAAATAAAGAAAATATTTATATCCAATAGATCGACTTTCTTTTGTAATACTTGCCAAAAATAGAGAATTATTCTATTGACCAGTATAAATTCTCGGGCTATACCACTGCGCTTATGGCAAACACAAAATCAGCAATTAAAAGAATTAGAAAAATTGCTACACAAACACTAGTAAATAAGGCTCGTAAGAGCAAATATAGAAATGCTATAAAAAAAATGAATCTTCTTCTTGAAGAAAAGAAAAAAGACGACGCTTTAAAATTCTTACCTAAGTTGAATTCTGATCTGATGAAGGTTGCAAAGACTGGAATTATTAAGAAAGCTAACGCTTCGAGAAACATTTCAAGAATAACAAAAAAGATTTCAGCCTTATAAAAACTACATATAGTTGTTGAAAAGCTTCAATCAAAATTATTTATACTAAATAAGATTTTTTATAAGTTAATAATACCATATATAGGTTCAGTAAAATTTATTATTTGTAAATCTTACACTCATAGATTTTATATTTGTAAAACTTATTCGTATAATTAAATGACATTGTAAAAAAATTTTCTAAGAATAAAAACAGACCACTCTTAAAATAATATTCACGTTAGAAATGATTCACCTATAGATTTTATTTATTTTTAAGATTACAAACATTTCTATTGTATAATATTTGTTTTACTTCTAACTGAGTTTATTCTTACAAATTTATGTCTACTAATAATACAACACAGAATTTAAACAGTACTTCTTCTGAAGCTCTAGATTGGGCTGTCATTCAAAAAGACATGAAGAATAAACTAGGCAGTGATATTTATGAAAGTTGGCTTAGAAAAATAGATTTTATTGAAGAAATGAATAACTATATTTTACTGTCAGTTTCTACAAGATTTATAAGGGACTGGATCACCTCAAGATACTTAGATCAAATTTTACAAATCGTTAAAATATATAAAAAAGACTTATCTAGAATTGAGTTTAAGATTATTGAAAAATCTTCAAATGATCTAAATCAAAAAAGCACTAATATTAAAAATGAAAATGTCTCTTTCATTAAAGATACTTATTTACAATATAATAGAATTGATCCAAATAAAAGGTTTGACAACTTTATTACTGGCATGAGTAACAAATTAGCTTACGAAGCCTCACTAAAAGTTTCAGAAAACATATCTCATTACAACCCACTTTATATCTATGGTGGAGTAGGAATGGGAAAAACTCACTTATTAAACTCCATTGGTCTTTTGCTAAAAGAAAAAAATAAAGTTATGTTTATTTCAGCTGAAAGATTTATGTACCAATTTGTAAAATCAATTAAAGCGAATGATATGATTAAATTTAAAGAATATTTTAGAAACACCGAAATTTTTATAATAGATGATATTCAATTCATGAATGGCAAAGAAGCAATGCAAGAAGAATTTTTTCATACCTTTAATGCATTGCTAGATAAAGGTTCACAAATAATAATTTCTGCAGATAGAGCTCCAAATAAACTATCTAGAATCCAAGATAGAATTAAATCCAGATTTGCTGGAGGTTTAGTTGTTGATATACAAAAACCTGATTATGAACTTAGAGCCAAGATAGTTAAACAAAAAACAGAAGAATTTAATATCTTTTATTCAAATCAAATTAATATTTCTCAAGAAATACAAAAATTTATTAGCTCTGAAATCACTACAAGCATTAGAGAATTAGTAGGTGCCATTAATAGAGTTGTTTCTTTTTCAAGAATATATAACAAAGTCCCAAATTTATCTGAAGTTAAAGTAGTTTTAAAAGATTTATTAAATATTGGGGAAAATAAAGTAACAATTGATTTAATTCAGTCCACAGTATGTAAATTCTTTAAGATAAGCAAAAATGAAATGCTTTCTTCAAGAAGATCAAGATATTTAGTAAGACCAAGACAAACCGCAATTTATCTAACTAAGACTTTAACATCTAAGTCTTTACCGGAAATAGGTAGAGAATTTTCGAATAGAGATCACACAACAATCATACATTCTGTGAAAACAATTGAAAAATTGAAGGAAAAAGACCCAGAGATGACTAATAATATTAATAAATTAAAGAATCAGATATTATACAATAAAGAAAATGAAATTTAACGTTAACCAACAAGATTTGCAACAAGCGCTGAATTATTGTCAGGGTGTTATTGAAAAAAGAAGTACGCTTCCAATTTTATCAAATGTTTTATTAAATGCTAGTGATTCATGTTTAACAATTACAGCCACAGACTTAGATTTAATATTTATTCACCAAATAAACAATGTTGAAGTTATTGAAGAAGGAAATACAACTACCACTTCATCAATAATGTATGACATTATAAGAAAATTTTCATCAGGAAAAAAAATTAATTTATCTTTAACTAATATTAGTAAGCTTCAAGTTGAATCAGAAAAATCTATTTTTAATCTTAACTGTATTAGTGCAACAGAATTCCCGTTGACGGATGAAAATTTTAATCAGAATGAGTTTCACATAAAATCAAAACAATTATTGAAATTATTAAATAAGTGCAAATTTTCAGTTTCAAATGACGAAACAAGACATTACTTAAGTGGAATATTTTTTCATCAAACTCAAATAGAGGATAAAAATTTTTTAACGGCAGCTGCTACTGACAGTCATAGAATGTCTATATCTAAAATTAGACTAGATAAAAAAGTAGATTTTGAACCAATAATACTTCCAAAAAAAACAATATTTCAATTGTGTTCTTTATTAGAAAGCTTTGATGGTGATGTTAAAATTTCAAATGTAAAATCAAAAATTAAATTTGAGTTAAATAATAGTATTTTAATATCTAAATTGATTGACGGTAAATTTCCAAATTATATTCAGGTAATACCTAAAAATAATCAAAAAAAACTAGAAATAGATCTAAAGTTGTTTTTAGATTCAGTTGATAGGGTTGCTTCAGTTTCACTAGACAAGAAAGATGGAGTAAAATTTAATTTGTCAAAAGACGTATTAGATTTATCAGTTAATAACACCAATAGTGGAGACGGAAAAGAAAGTCTAAATGTCAAATTTGATCACGATTTAGAAATTAGTTTTAATTCAAGGTACCTGATAGATGTTGCTTCTCAGCTAGACAGTGACAAGATAGAAATATTTTTTAATGACACTGGTTCTCCAGCATTAATTAAAGATCCGGGTGATTTTGATAGTATTTTTGTTGTAATGCCTATGAAGGGTTAATTTAAAATATCTAACTCAGAATATATTTTACTTTGTAGTTTTCTCAAAAAAACCTCCTTATCAAGTCCTGCTTCAATAGGTTTTAAAATCGAAATAGTTAAAGTTGTATTGATTTTTTTTAAACCTTTTTTTGGCCAAGTATAACCAGAATTAATAGCTATTGGTTGGCATGATATTTTTAACTCATCGTAAATTCTGCTAGCACCTTTTTTAAAAGACATTCTATCCTGAGGTAGCAACCGAGTGCCCTGAGGAAAAATTATCAAAGGTCTATCTGAAGAACTAGTTAGTTTTAAAATATCACCAAAAAAACCTAGGTTTTCTTTTGATATTTTATTCCTTTTAATTGATATTGATCCAATTTTTTTAAGATACCAGCCAAATATAGGTATCCTAAGCAGTTCTTTTTTTAAAATAAAAACAGGTGAATTAAAAATTACTTGTAAAAAAAAAGTTTCAAACATTGATTGATGTGAAGCAGCAATAAAAAACTTTTTGTTATGTACTATATTTTCTTTACCCTTAATAACTATTTTTGTTGATAAAAAAACACGTAAGCAAAATGAAGCCCAATAGCCCATTATTTTTCCTCCAACCAAGACTACTTTTTGAGGTAATAAAAATGAAGGTATAAATGTAATTGAAATAAAAATAATACCCAAAAAGAAGAAAAGAGAAAATAAAAAGTTTCTTATCATTTGAATACGAGTTACATTAAATCTGTTAGCTTCTGTCTTTTTTTAATAATATTAGCTTTAGATCCTTTAATTAGTATTTCTATCGGTTTAGGTCTCACATTATAATTAGAGCTTAGTGACATACCGTAAGCTCCAACATCGCACATTACAATATGATCCTTTTCATTTAATTTCTGAAATTTTATCAAAGTTGTAAACTTATCAGTACTTTCACAAATTGGCCCAACGAACTCGTAGGTTTTTTTGGAAATTTGGTTTGTTTTTATTGCGGGTAACGTTTTATGATTGGCCCCATATAGCGCTGGTCTCATTAAATCGTTCATTGCAGCATCCAATATGATAAAATCTTTTTTATTATTTTCTTTTATGTAAATTACTTTTGAAATTAGATATCCAATACTCCCCACTATTGATCTACCCGGTTCAAATATAATTTTTGATTTATGGTTTTTTAAAAATTTTTTTATAGCAATATTATATTTTTTATAATTGAGTTTTTTGCTATCATCTTTATATGATATTCCCATCCCTCCACCTAAGTCAATAAAGTCAAATTTGTGATTACTTTTTTTTATAATTCTATCGACAACGTTAAGCATTTTTTCATAAGGCTTATAATCTAAAATTTGGCTGCCTATATGAACGCTTAAACATTTAAGATTAATATTTTTAGAATTTTTTGAATAGTTAACTAGTTTAAAATATATTTTTTCATCTACACCAAACTTATTTTCTTTTTTTCCAGTTGATATCTGACTTAATGTTTTAGCGTTTGTATTTGGGTTTAACCTAATACCTATGTTTACAATTTTTTTTTTGGATCTTGCTATTTTTTCAATTGTAATAATTTCACTTTTTGACTCAGCGTTTATAAGTAGTATTTTTTTATCAATTGCATAGCTTATTTCAGCAGATGTTTTTCCAACACCTGAAAAAACAATTTTTTTTGGATCTATGCCAGCTTTAAGAGCTATCATTAATTCTCCAATTGAAACAACGTCTGCTCCCAAACCCAACTTTCTAGTTTCTCTAATTAAATTCAAGTTAGTATTTGATTTAACAGCAAAACATATTAATGGAGTGAATGAGCTAAAAATTTTTTTAAAGTTGCTAACATTTTCTTTTAATTGTTTATAAGAATAGCAATAAATTGGAGTACCAAATTTTTTCGCCAGATCTTCCACTTTAATTTTTTCTATTGTGAGATTTTTATTAATATACTTCATTAAACTTTGCTTATGAGGATATTTTTTTTATTAGCTTTATATTCCGGGTTCTCTTTTTTTCCACAAGATAGTAACAGAGCGTAGAATATAAAAATTAAAATTAATTTATTTATCATTTTATGCCTTTTTATATTTCATTATCATTTTTTTTATATTAGCAAAAGATGTTCCTCCATAAGATTTTTTTGAAATTACTGAGTTATTTATGTTAAAAATCTTTAAAACTTCAATTGTAAGCTTAGGTTCAATTTTTTGTAATTCATTAATACCGAGTTCGTTTAGTTTTTTTCCTTTTTTTTCTGCAATATTTACAATTGCAGCAGTGGTTTGGTATGCCTTTCTAAATGGCATTGAATGATTTTTGACTAGATAGTCTGCTAAATCTGTAGCCGTAATATATCCGGAGTTTGCAAGGTCCAACATCTTTTGTTTATTAGGTTTTAAGTTTTTTAAAACTTCATTAAGAATTGAGATACAGTTAATAAGAATTTCATTAGATTTAAATAGTATTTCCTTGTCATCTTGAAGGTCTTTGAAATAAGATATTGGAAGACCTTTGAGTATTGTTAACATAGAAAATAAATTTCCATAAGTTGAGCCGGTTTTTCCTCTCAAATATTCTAATAAATCAGGATTTTTTTTTTGGGGCATTATTGAAGAGCCAGTTACAACTTTGTCTGAAAGGGTAATTAAGTTAAAACCATCAGAGTTCCAAATAATAAGCTCTTCTGCAATTCTTGATATATGCATAGAACAAACTGAAGCGCTATAAAGAAAGTCTAAAACAAAATCTCTATCAGCAACAGTGTCTATTGAGTTATTGGTTGGTTTTTTAAAACCTAGTTTTTTTGAGGTAAAATTTCTATCTATATTAAAAGAAGTCCCAGCTAACGCGGCAACACCAAGAGGACACTCAGATAAACTTTCTAAATTGTAAGAAAATCTTTTTTTATCTCTAGTAAACATTTCTACATAAGCCATTAAATAATGTGCAAAAGAGATTGCTTGAGCATTTTTTAAATGCGTAAATCCTGGCATTAAAGTTTTAATATTTTTTTCAGAAATTTTAAGAATTGTTTTAATAATATTATCTAAATTTTTGATAATTTCTTTGGTTGCAGATGTAGTCCACATTTTAAAATCAGTAATTACCTGGTCATTTCTTGATCTTGCAGTATGAACATATCCTGCTTCTTCTCCGATTATTTGAAATAATCTTTTTTCAATATTTATGTGAATATCCTCATATTTTTTATTATATTCAAATTTATTTTTTAAAATTTCTTTTTCAATTTTATTTAGTCCAAAAATTATTTTATTTTTAATTTTAAAAGAAATAATCTTCTGTCTAAATAACATTTCAACATGTGTAATTGACCCTAAAATATCTTCTTTGAAAAGCTTTTTATCAATATCTATTGAGTTGCCAACTTTTTGAAACAATGTGGAGGTATTTTTTTTTATTCTTGAGCCCCATATTGCTGTGTTGTTTTTATTTTTTATCATGGTAATTAATTATACATATTTAGTATGAAATTATTAACAATATTTATTTATTTAATAACAATTAGCTTTGGTTACTCTGTAGAAAAACCAGATATTAAAAATTTAATATTAATAAAAAATCTAAAAGTTCACAAAAATATAACCTTCAAAGATTCAAATCAAAAAGATGTTGATTTAAAGGATTATAGGGGAAAACTGCTGATTCTAAATTTTTGGGCAACTTGGTGTGCTCCATGCAAAGAAGAAATGCCATCGTTAGATACTTTACAAGCAAATATTGGCCTGAATGACTTAAAGATTTTTCCAATTAATATTGGACAAGAAGACCTATCAAAAACAGAATATTTTTTTAAAGAACTAAATATTAAAAATTTAGATATTTATTTTGATAGACAAGTCACATTAGCAAAAAAATTTGCTCTAAGAGGAGTTCCAACGACTATTTTATTTAACAAGGAAGGTAAAGAATTTGCAAGAATTATAGGCTCTATAGATTTTAATGACGAAGATTTTATCAATTGGCTGAAGTCTTATAATTAATTTTTGAAAAAATAAGCAAAGCACACGAGAACAATTATAGCTATTAATTGAAAAAGAACTCTATACTGCATTAATTTATTTGAATATTTTTTACTAGTCTCTCCCCCTTTAAAAAGAGTCCCAATACCAAGAACTAATACAACTGCAACAACTATTAAAAGCATTATGCCTAAAATTTTAACTAACGTTCCAGTAATCATGTTTATATTGTAGAGTAATTTTTCAATAAAAAAACATAATAAACTATATATGACATTTTGCCTTACAACTACAATTGTTAAACCAGAAAAAGATACACCAATTAATCAAGCAGTCATCTTACTTCATGGATATGGAGGTGATGGAAAAGACATAAGTATGGTATCCCTAAATTGGAAAAGATTTTTACCCAATACCATTTTTTTATGTCCAAATGGACATGAAAAATGTGTAATTAATCCAATAGGTTATCAATGGTTTGATTTAACTAAAGAAGACCCTGAATATATCTTAGTTCAGTCAAAAAAAGCAGAATTAAAACTTCAACAATTTATTTCTGAAGTAAAAAATAAATATAATTTAAAAGATCATCAAATTTGTCTATCAGGCTTCAGCCAAGGGTGCATGATGTCTATAAACTTAGGACTAACAAATAGTGAAAATTATAATTGTGTGGTTGGTTTTTCTGGAAAAATAATAAATCAAGAAGATATTGTTAAAAGAAAGACTTCTTCAACAAAAATGCTTTTGCTACATGGAGACCAAGACGCTGTTGTTTTACCATCTTTTTTATTAGAGGCAAAAGATTTTTTAATAAGAAATAATGTGGAGATCGAAACAAAAATCATAAATAATTGTGAACACCACATTCCAGTTGAAGCATCAAGTGTAGCATTAAATTACATAAAAAATAATTTTAATATATAGAAAAAAATTCTATTTATTGATAAAATAATTTTTTTAAGTTAAAGTTTTTAATAATGTTTTTTGGTGAACAAAATACTTCTTTAGAAAAATGTCCTGCATTAGTTTTGAATGCTGATTATAGGCCTTTGAGTTATTATCCGTTATCATTATGGAGTTGGCAAGACTCAGTAAAATCAGTTTTTTTAGATAGAGTAAGTATAGTAAGCAATTACGATAGAGTTATTAGAAGCCCATCATTTAGCATGAAGTTACCAAGTGTGATTGCATTAAAAAGTTTTATTAAACCTCAAGCTAATCCTAGTTTTACAAGATTTAACGTTTTTTTAAGAGATAGATTTTCTTGTCAGTATTGTGGAAGTGGACAAGAATTGACATTTGATCATCTACTGCCAAGGTCTAAAGGAGGACAAACAAATTGGGACAATGTTGTGACTGCCTGTTCTACTTGTAACGTGAAAAAAGGGGGTAGATTATTAAAAAACTCAGAATTAACAATAAACCAAGAACCCTATCAACCCTCAACCGAGGACCTTCATAAAAATGGCAAACACTTTCCTCCAAATTTTCTTCATAAAAGTTGGATGGACTATTTGTATTGGGATGTCGAGTTAGAAGCCTAGTTATATTTTCTCAGATATATTAATTGCAATCTTTGAACCAGTTTTAATTATTTTATCTAAAATTGAGTAAACACCATCTTTAGTCGCGCCTTCTTTATAGGCTATGTCTTTGTGGTGTAATTCATCCTCTCTGAACTTAATAATTTTTTCTTTTAGTTTTTTTTCATCATTCTCTAATTGTTTAATTTGATTTGAATAATGTTCGTCTATAACCTCCTCAACTGAAGCTGTACAAAGCATAGCAGCTTTTTTCCCTAATATTGCTGACCCAAAACCCAAACCTACACCAAGTATATCCCACAAAGGTAAAAATTTAGTTGGTTCAATATTCCTTTTTTTAATTTCATTTTCAAAATAATCACAATGTTCTTTTTCATGAACCTTCATTTCTTCAATCTTTTTTTTCAAAGCATCATCTTTTATAAAAGTATTCAAAGCCAATAGTTGTCCCTCATAAATTTTTACAGCACCGCGTTCTCCAGCATGATCCACTCTAATAAATTCTTTTACTTTATTTTTATCTGTTTTTTTCATAAGTTAAAAAAAGTTTTGTTGTTGTAGCACTCAATATCAAAGAGATAAAAAAATTAAAAGTCGCAAGGGATAAACCAAAAATTTTAAAAGTTACATCCCTACAGCTTACAGGCATCTCTTTTAGTTGATTTAAAATAGCTTCTTTTGATAAGTTGATACTTTCATTATTTAAGTCACAAACTAGGGATTCATTAATAAACCCTTGTTCTATAGCAAAATGGTAAAATGCAATTAAAGTTGAAGAAAAAAATATTAAACTTAAAATTATTAAAGAGAGTTTTTCAAATTTTTTAGTAAATAAACAAATAGAAATAACTATTATTGAAAAAAAATAAGGTATTCTTTCAATTAAACACAAGTTGCAAGGTTGGTGTTTTAGCACATACTGAATAAAGTATGCTGCAATTAGAGAAAAAACACTAAATAATAGGATTAAATTAAGTATCGTTTTATTTTTAATTTTAGACATATTATCCAATCACAAAATATATTGTACCAACTGTAACTACAATCAAAATACCTAAAATTGTAAACCATTTTGCAGCTTCAGTTTGCATGAATTTATTGAATGTGTAGCCAAATTTAAACGAAAGATAAGAAACTATGAAAAATCTTAAACCCCTAGAGATTAGACATATAAAAAAAAATATAAAAAAATTGAAACCAATCATTCCACTAGTTATTGTAAATACTTTAAATGGAAGGGG
>Ga0209709_10003841_pt1 | contig 12303 bp, 10 predicted proteins | sample ArcticOcean_MG_C_2_FD_187435 | JGI IMG/M metagenome (GOLD analysis project Ga0209709, IMG submission 187435) | Marine microbial communities from western Arctic Ocean - ArcticOcean_MG_CB4_136 (SPAdes) (version 2) | ecosystem: Environmental > Aquatic > Marine > Oceanic | place: Arctic Ocean... | reverse complement strand
ATCTTGATTTAAAAGAAGCGTCATTTAATTCGTTTGTTGATTGGGTTTTAGAATTAAGAGAACAAATTAAAATCCCACATAAAATAACAGATTCAGCCAAACTAACAGATGAAGATATTACAACAATGTCACCTATGGCACTAAATGATCCATGCACATCCGGTAATCCAAAAAAAACTACCCTAGATGATATGGCTTCTATGTATCAACATAGCATTGAAGGAAAATTATATTAAATAATTAATGAATAAATTAAAATTACTTATAGTTGAAGGTAATACAAATGAAGAAAATTTTAATTTTGACGCAGCTGGCTGCATTCCTCAATCAGAGAATTTTAAGCTACATATAAAAAAAATTGACCCAAGTTATGATATAGACGTTGTTCAACCAGGTAATGATAAATCAATTTTTAAAATAATATCGTCGTTAAAAAAATATAATGGAATTATTTTAACAGGAAGTACATTAAGAATAAATGATGACAGCAACGAAGTAAAAAAACATATCCAATTTGCCAAAAAATGTTTTGAAAGTGAACAAAAGATATTTGCAGCATGCTGGGGCTTGCAAATAACAGTTACAGCAGCTGGAGGAAGATGTAGAGTTTCACCCAATGGACCTCATATTGGAATAGCACAAGATATAGAATTAACTGACGAAGGAAAAAAACATGAATTATATTCATTAAAACAACACAAATTTTCAACACCAGCTTTTAACCATGATGAAGTAGAAACCCCACCTAAAAATTCAATTTTACTAGCCAGTAATAGAATTAATAAAATTATGGCGTTGCATTTTGAGGTAGGTAAATCTGAAGTATGGGGGCTACAATATCATCCTGAAATAGCCTACGATTATATGATTAAACTTATTAAGCATAGATCAAATAGCTTGATTGAAAAAAATTTTTTTAAAGATATTAATAATCTACATTCACATATTAAGATAATACAAGAAGCTGAGATTGAGCTTAAAGACGATATAAGAACTCTTGAGCTGAAAAATTGGTTAAGCTATATTAAAAAGTGATCGAAAAAAAGAATTTAATAAAATATTTTCAAGACGGCTGCAAAACAAAAAAACAGCTCAAGATTGGTGTGGAACATGAAAAATTTTTATTTGAAAATAAATTAAATAAAAGAATTAACTTTGAGACAGTAAGCAAAATCTTTAAATTTTTTGAGCAGTTTGGCTGGAAGACAATCAAAGAAAAAAATAGCGTCATCGCATTATACAAAGAGGGAAAAAGCATAACATTAGAGCCAGGTAATCAAATAGAACTGTCTGGAGCTCCATTAAATTCTATACACCAAAACTGTAGAGAATCTTATGAATTTTTAGATGAATTAAAAAAAGCTTGTAAACTTTTTGATTTAAGAATGGTAGCCACAAGCTTCGACCCTTTTTCTAAATTAGAAAATGTTCCTCAAACACCTAAGAAGCGATACGAAATTATGACTAATGAAATGCCAAAAAATGGAAAGCTTAGTTTAGAGATGATGTATCAAACTTGTGGAACACAAATAAATTTAGATTACACTTCTGAAGAAGATTTTGCAAAAAAATTTAAATTAAGTACCTTTTTAGTTCCTCTATCCGCTGCAATTTTTGCCAACTCTCCAATTAAAGAAAAAAAACTAAGTGGTTATTTATCCTATAGATCGAAAATTTGGCAAAGTACTTCACGTGGAGGTCTGCCTAAATTTTTTTTAGAAGATATGAGTTTTGAAAAATATACAGATATGGCAATTAATTTGCCTTTATTATTTTTGTTTAAAAATGGAAATCACATAAAAGGAGAAGGAAAAACATTTAAAGAATTTATGGAAGGGAAAATTTCCTTTATAGATAATGAAAAACCAAACATTAAAGATTTTGAAACTCATATAGCAACTATATTTACTGAAGTTCGTTTAAAAAAATATATAGAGATTAGATCTCTAGATACTTGTGAGTGGGATTGTCATTGTAGCGGCCCAGCTTTTTATACTGGCTTACTTTACGGAGCTTTAAATGAAGCATTAGAGGTCATTAACAAGTGGAGTATTCCTGATGTCTTAAATGCATATATCGATGCTCCTAAAAAAGGATTTAATACTACTATTGGAAATAAGTCGTTATTAGAATGGGGTAAAATATTTTTTTATTTAGCAAATAAAGGCCTAAAAATAAGATCGATTAAAAATACTAGCGACGAAGATGAAACTATTTTTTTAAGAAGTATTGAAAGTACCTTAAATAGCAAAAGCAATAAAGCTATGAAAGCAATTGAAAATTTTAAAAAACAGAAAAATTTTGATTTTTTATATGAAAAAATATAATAAAATAGTTGTTATACAGTGTGATGATATCAAAAAAATTAATCCTAAAACTGATACAACTTTATTACTAGCTCTAGAAGCTCAAAGAAGGGATTATAAAATCTACTATTACGAAACAAAGAATCTCAGCTATTCTAATAAAATTGTTTATGCGCTAGTTAAGGAAGTCAAATTTAATGAAAATAAAAAGAATTTTTATTCTATAAAAAACTCAATATTATTAGATCTTTCAAAAGCAAACTTTATTTTGATGAGACAAAATCCACCATTTAATATGGATTATATTACAGCAACATATTTATTGGAAAGAGTATCTAAAAAAACTCAAGTTATTAACAATCCTTTTGCAGTCAGGAATATGCCTGAAAAGCTATGTTCTATAGACTTTTTAAATTTCATGCCTCCAACCATTTTTACAAAAAATTTTGATGAAATTGAAAAATTTAAAAAAAAACACAAAAAAATAGTTATAAAACCTACGCATGGATATGGAGGAAGGAATATTCTTTTTATAAATAAAATCTTGGTAAAAAAAAATATAATTCAATTTATAAAAAAACATCAACAAGTAATGGTGCAGAAATTTATTTCTAAAATCAGATATGGAGATAAACGCATTTTTATCATTGGAGGAGAGATTAAAGGAGCTATAAAAAGAATTCCTAAAAAAGGCTCTATTTTAAGTAATATTGCCCAAGGAGGAACAGCAGTTAAAACAAAATTGACGAAAAAAGAAATTTATATTGCAAAATTTGTGGCAAAAAAACTCAAAAAAAATAACATTATTTTTGCTGGTATTGACCTGATATCTAACTATTTAACAGGGGACATTAATATAACTTCACCGACAGGTTTAAAAAATTTTAAGGACTTAACAGGTAAAGATTTGGCTATTGATTTTTGGAACTACCTAGAAAATAAATTAAAATAATCCTTCAATATCACCTCTATCATTAAGTTTAATAGAGTCTGCAGCTGGCACCCTAGGTAGTCCAGGCATAGTCATTATCGCTCCACATATTACAACAATAAATTCAGCTCCACTTGATAACCTTACTTCTCTAATCGGCAATACATGTCCTACTGGAGCTCCTTTTAAATTAGGGTCAGTTGAAAAGCTATACTGAGTTTTCGCTACACAGATTGGAAATTTTCCAAAGCCGTCTGCTTCCATTTTTTTTAATTGATCTCTTATTTTAGTGTCAGCAACAACTTCACTCGCACCATAAATTTCCTTTGCAATAGCTTCAATTTTTTTCCAAAGGGGAGTTTCTGAAGAATATAAAAACTTAAACCCATTTTTTTTTGATTTTGTGCAAAGCTCCACAACATGGTTGGCAAGATCTTTTGTCCCTTCACTACCTTTAGCCCAATGCATACAAACACTTGCTTTAACACCAAGTTTATCACAGTACTCTTCTATAACTTTAACTTCTTGTTTTGTATCCGTTACAAAATGATTTATAGCAACCGCAACTTCCAACCCAAACTTTTTAATATTTTGAATATGTTTTTCTAAATTTGGCAAACCTTTTTTCAAAGATTCTACATCTTCATTTTTAAGATTTTCTTTTTTTACACCACCGTGCATCTTTAAAGCTCTAATTGTTGCAACCAAAACAACACAACTTGGTTTAATATTTGCTTTGCGACATTTAATATCTAAAAACTTTTCAGCACCCAAGTCCGCCCCAAAGCCAGCTTCGGTAACAACATAGTCAGATAATTTTAAACCAGCTTTTGTAGCTATGATTGAATTACAACCATGGGCAATATTTGCAAAAGGCCCTCCATGGATTATAGCAGGATTGTTTTCTAGCGTTTGTGTAACATTAGGTCTAATTGCATCTTTTAATAATACTGTCATTGGGCCGTGTGCATTTATATCTTTTGCGTAAATAGCTTTTTTGTCTCTAGTATAAGCAATCGTTATGTTCCCAATTTTTTCTTCTAATTCTTTTAAACTATTAGATAAGCAAAAAATTGCCATAACTTCTGAAGCAACAGTAATATCAAATCCATCTTCTCTTGGAAAACCATTAGCTACACCACCAAGATTTACATTAATAGAACGAAGAGCTCGGTCATTTAAATCTACAACTCTTCTCCAAACGATTCGTCTAACATCAATATTTAATTTGTTTCCCCAATAAATATGATTATCAATTAAAGCAGATAAAAGATTATGAGCAGAGGTTATTGCATGAAAATCACCAGTAAAATGTAAATTAATTCTTTCCATCGGAACAACCTGAGCGTAACCTCCGCCTGCAGCACCACCTTTCATTCCAAAAGAAGGTCCGAGGCTTGGTTCTCTCAAGCAGACAATAGATTTTTTTCCAATTTTATTTAATCCGTCGCTTAATCCAACAGATGTTGTTGTTTTACCTTCTCCCGCAGGTGTTGGTGTAATAGCAGTAACTAAAATTAAATGGCTATTTTTTTCTTTAAGTTTATTTATATATTCCAAATTTACTTTTGCGATATAACGTCCCATAGGCATAAAGGCCTCCGGTTCATCTGGAACATTAAGCTTTGCTAATACATTCTTTATAGGATGCATTTTTGCTTCTCTAGCTATTTCAATATCTGATTTTATGTCACTCATCGGCACTGCTATATCTAAAAAAGGATAGTATGTATAGATAATATTTTTAAGGACTTTTCGAACTTAGTAGGGTTATACTAGAACACCATAATGCAAAAATATTCTATATTTAGCTTAATCAAGAATGCATTTACCAGTCATCAAAATTGGGATGTTGCTTGGAGAGATCCAGAACCTAAGAAAGAGTATGATGCTATAATTATTGGTGGTGGAGGGCACGGACTTGCAACTGCATACTATTTGGCAAAAGAGCATAAAATTACCAATGTTGCTATTCTAGAAAAAGGATGGATTGGAGGAGGTAATGTTGGAAGAAACACAACCATACTTCGATCAAACTATATGTGGGATGAGAATGGTTTATTTTATGAATATGGAATGAAATTATGGGAAAATTTATCGCAAGAATTAAACTACAACGTTATGTATTCTCCAAGAGGTATTATTAATCTTGCACACTCTGATGCTCAATTAAATACTTATTCACGTAGAGGAAATTCAATGAGACTAAATGGAATCGATGCAGTAATGCTTGGAAGAAAAGAATTAAAGAAAATGATTCCGTTTGCAGATTTTTCAACATCAGCAAGATTTCCAATTTTCGGTGCATTAATGCAACCTCGTGGTGGAACAGCCAGACACGATGCTGTAGCATGGGGTTATGCTAGGCAAGCAGATTCCATGGGAGTAGATATTATTCAGCATTGTGAGGTTACAGGTTTTGATGTCGAAAATGGAAAAATAAAAGGTGTTCAAACTTCTAGAGGAAATATTAAAGCAAAAAAAATAGGTTTATGCGTTGCTGGAAGCACTTCTTTATTAGCAGAAAAACTAAATATGAAATTACCAATTGAAGCTCACGTTCTTCAGGCTTGCGTATCAGAGCCAGTAAAACCTTTTTTAGATCATGTTGTTACATTTGGTGCTGGTCATTTTTATTGTAGCCAGTCTGATAAAGGTGAAATGGTAATGGGAGGAGACTTGGATGGTTATAATAGTTATGCCCAAAGAGGAAATTTGCCGACATTACAACATGTTTTATCAGAAGGTGTTGCTATGTTTCCAAACTTAAGTAGATTAAAAATATTAAGGACATGGGGAGGAGTTATGGATATGTCTATGGATGGATCTCCGGTTATTGATAAAAGTCATATTGAGGGGCTCTATTTAAATTTTGGTTGGTGCTATGGAGGATTTAAAGCTACCCCGGTTTCTGGATGGACTTTCGCGCATACGATTGCACAAGATCGTCCTCATAAACTTAATGAAAAATTTAAATTAAATAGATTCAACACCGGGCATCTTATTGATGAAAAAGGTGTAGGAACAAAAACTTGGATTGGATAAAAGATGTTAGAAATTAAATGTCCTTACTGCGGAAAAAGATCACAAAATGAATTTTCTTATGGAGGAGATGCTAGCGTAAAAAGGCCCGAGTTAGAAAAAGAAATTTCGGATAAAGAATGGGATGATTTTGTTTATTTAAGAAAAAATCTAAGAGGTAAGCACCATGAGTTTTGGCATCATGTTGCAGGTTGCAGACAGTGGTTTAAGGTTTTAAGAAGCACATCAACTCATGAAATTTTTAAAACTGCTAAAATTAATGAAGAATTATAATTTTTATGTCACAAAAATTTAGATTAGATAAAGCTGGTTATATAAATAGAGATAAAAAAATTTCATTTAGGTTCAATAGAAAAAAATATTTTGGTTATGAAGGGGATACATTAGCATCCGCTTTACTAGCCAATGGAGTACACTTGGTTGGTAGAAGTTTTAAATATCATAGACCTAGAGGGTTCATAGGAGCAGGAGTTGAAGAACCAAATGCGCAAGTTCAGCTATATACGGGCGCTAAAACTGAACCTAACGCAATAGCTACAACTGTTGAGCTAGTAGAAGGTCTAGTTGCTAAAAGTCAAAATTGCTTCCCATCAGTTTCTTTTGATTTTGGAGCAATAAATAATTTTTTAAGTAAATTTTTTCCAGCTGGTTTTTATTACAAAACATTCATGTGGCCTAAAAGTTTTTGGCATAGAATTTATGAACCTATTATTAGAAAAGCCGCAGGACTAGGCGTCGCTCCATTAAAACCAGATCCTGATAGATATGAGCATAAGTTTGAGTATTGCGATATTTTAGTTGCTGGTTCTGGACCTTCTGGATTAGCTGGGGCACTAGCTGCAGCAAAAAACGGTGCTAAAGTAATTTTGGCTGAGGACAAGCCAAGGTTTGGAGGAAGTCTACTTACAGATGAAGTCACAATAGGAAATAAAAGTGGAAAAGATTGGGCAGACGATACAATTTCGCAGCTAAAATCAATGCCTAATGTGATAGTAAAAAATAGATCACAAGTTTTTGGCTACTACGATCATAATATGATGGTAATGTGTGAGAGGACAAAAGATCATATAGAAAGCCCATCTAAATTTATTCCAAGACAAAGACTTTGGTACATTAGAGCTAAAGAAGTTATTATTTCAACTGGATCAATAGAAAGGCCTTTGGTTTTTGGAAATAATGATAGACCTGGAATCATGCTTGCTTCAGCTGCAAAAGAATATATGAAAGTTTATGGAGTTCTTGTTGGAAAAAAGCCAATTGTTTTTACAAATAATGATAGTGGATACGACACTGCTATCGATTTTAAAAAGAATGGAATTAACCCAATAGTTTTGGATATAAGATCAAATTCTAATAGCTCTGTTGTCATGGAAGCAAAAAATTTGAATATTGATATTAAATTTTCTTATGGCGTTGTAAATGCCCAAGGCTATAAAAAAGTAAGTTCTGCTTTAATAGGAAAATTAAATGAAGACAAATCTGGTTATAAAAATTTAGAAACTATTGATTGTGATTGCATATGTGTCTCAGGAAACTGGACCCCAACAGTTCATCTTTCTTCACAGTCAGGAAATAAATTAAAATTTGATGAAAATGTTAATGCATTTATTCCAAATGAACCAAAGCAAAACGAAAGCACCGTAGGGTCTGCGAATGGATCATTTACTTTAAAAAATACATTAGAAGAAGGATTAACTAAAGGCTACACTTTATCCAAAAAAATAACTGGAAAAGATTTAAAAATTTCAACACCTGTATCAAATGAAAGAAGATATGGACAACAAGATAAGTTTTGGTGTATGCCTCTTCCAAAAAATAAGCATTACAAAAGATGTGTAGATTTTCAAAATGACGTTTATGTTTCAGATATAGAATTAGCTGTTAGAGAAGGTTTTAGATCAATTGAACATGTTAAAAGATATACAACGCTTGGCATGGCAACAGACCAAGGAAAAACTAGTAATTTAAACGGTTTACAACTAGTTTCAAAAATTGAAAAAAAAATAATTCCCGAGGTTGGTCATACTACCTTTAGACCTCCTTATACGCCTGTAACAATAGGAACAATAGTAGGAAGAGAAGTGGGCAAGTATTATCGACCGACTAGAAAATCTCCAATGCATACATGGCATGAAAGTAATAACGCTGTATTTGTTGATGCTGGACTTTGGTTGAGACCTCGTTACTACAAACAAAAAAATGAAACTCTAGCAGAATCTTCGAAACGTGAAGCAACTAATGTAAGAAATAATGTTGGAGTTTGTGATGTCACATCACTTGGAAAAATAGATATTAAAGGGGCAGATAGTGCAGAATTCTTAAATAGAATTTATACAAATGCATGGATGAAATTACCAGTTGGAAAAGCACGATATGGTGTAATGCTCAGAGAAGATGGAATTGTTTTTGATGATGGAACAGTTACAAGAATTGCAGAAAATCATTATCATATGACAACGACAACTGCTCAAGCAGTAAATGTTTTATCACATTTAGAATTTTATCTTCAGGTAGTTTGGCCAAAATTAGATGTAAACGTTTTATCAATAACTGAGCAATGGGCAGGTGTAGCATTAGCGGGTCCCAACTCACGTAATTTATTAAATAAACTTTTTCCAGAAACCGATGTTTCAAATGAAGGAATGCCTTTTATGGCATTTAAAGAAGCAGATTTGTTTGGTGTTCCAGCAAGAATATTTAGAATTTCATTTTCAGGAGAGCTAGCTTATGAAATAAATGTAGAGTCAGGTTATGGAGTATTCATGTGGGAAAAAATAATTGAATTTGGTAAAGAAATGAATATTGAACCTTACGGAACTGAAGCGCTCTCAACTTTAAGAATAGAAATGGGGCATGTGGCAGGATCAGAAATAGACGGAAGAGTAATCCCTTCAGATCTTTCACTTGATTTAATGATAAGCAAAAAGAAAGATTTTATAGGCAAAAGATCTCTGAAAAGAGAAGCTTTTTTAAACCCTAATAGAGAAAAGATTGTTGGTGTAGTTCCCTTAGATAAAAAAACAATGATACCAGAAGGCTCTTATTTAGTTATTGATGAAAATGCATCTTTACCAAATCCAAAACTTGGCCATATATCAGCCTCTTGCTGGAGCGTAGAATACAATAACCCTTTTTCTCTAGCTATCATGAAAGATGGAAAGAAAAAAATAGGTGAAAAGTTTTTTGCTGTTTCGCCTCTTAAAAACAAAAGCATTCCAGTAGAAATAGTTTCTTCACATTATGTAGATCCTAAAGGAGAGAGGGTAAGATCATGACAGCCTTAACTCCATTGGAGTTTATCCATAAAAAAGGTCTTTTTGGGGACCATCATAAGCAGTACGAAAGAGATATGCTTAAGATTTCGGAAGTAAATAACTTAACAATTGTTCAAATTGTTAAATATAAAAAATCTAAAATCCAAATAAACTCTACAAAGATTGACGATTTAGAAATTCCCATAGAAAATTCTAAAATAATCTGCAATCAAAAAACAAGAATTCTTTGTGTTGCACCAAACACATGGCTTATTGTTTCTAGTAAAGAAAATATTATTAATATGATTAAAGAAAAATGTAGTGATGAAAATTTTGCTGTTACTGATATTTCGCACTCACGTGCTGTAATACAAATTAAAGGAACAAACGCAAAAGAATTGTTAAAAAAGGGATGCCCAATAAATTTCAATATTTTTGAAAAAAATATGTGTGCAGGATCAGTTTTCAGTGGTATTACTGTTGTAATCGATTTAATTGATACTAATCCTAATACTATTAATATTTTAACTTTAAGAAGTTTTGGTGAATCTTTTTATCATCACATTACAGATGCAGCACTAGAATTTGGTTACGTTGGTGTGTAATTAAAAATATTTTAAAATTCAATTTTTAAATCTACGGCAGGAGCGCTATGTGTTAAGCTTCCAATAGAAATTCTGTCTACTCCAGTTTTTGCTATTTTTTTTACATTTTTTAAGTTGACACCTCCAGAAGCTTCAGTTTCGTAATATTTTTTAGATAGATTAACTGCTTTTTTTAAATTTTTTATATTCATATTATCAAAAAGAACTCGATCAAATTTTAGCCCAATAATTTTCTTAAGCTGGTTAATACTATCTATTTCTACAGTAACTTTTTTTCCCTTTTTATTTTTTACAGCTTTTTTTACTAATGCGTAAATATTTTTATCAACAGCTATATGATTATCTTTAATTAAGATTTCATCACTAAGATTAAATCTATGATTAAGGCCACCTCCCAATTTAACACCATACTTTTGTATCGATCTTAAATTAGGTAAAGTTTTTCGTGTGCAACAAATTCTACAGTTTTTATTTTTTATTTTATCTACAAATTTTCTTGTTTTGGTTGCTACTCCTGAAATTAGACACAAAAAATTAAGTGCAACTCTCTCACTTTTTAAAATTCCTTTAGCTTTTCCTATTACAGTAGCCACAACCTGATCTTTTTTAATTTTTTTTCCATCTTTTACATTAAGATTAAATTTAATTTTTTTATCAGAAATCTTGAAAGCTTCTTTCGCAAAACTTAATCCACCAATCGTACAATTTTCATTTGAAATTATTCTAGCTATGATGTTTTTGTCTTTTGTAATAAGCCTACTTGTAATATCTCCAGAAGGTTTTAAATCTTCTAGCATTGCTTGCTTTACTAAATTTTTAATTATCACTTTTAATGTTTAGCGACCTACTAAAGTCATCTTTTCAACTGCTTGTCTTGCTTTTTTAATTAAATTATCTGGAATTATAATTTCATTACTTTCTTTTTCTAGACAATCTAGTATTTTAGGTAATGTAATTTTTTTCATATATGGACAAAGATTACATGGTTTTATAAATTTTACTTTTGGATTTTCAATTTGAATATTATCACTCATTGAGCATTCGGTGACCATCATAACTTTTTTTGGTTGATTTTTTTTAACATAATCACTCATTCCAGTAGTAGAACCCGCAAAGTCTGCTGCATTGATTACATCTGGCGGACATTCAGGGTGAGCAATTACAACAATTCCAGGGTTTTGTTCTTTTATATCGTTAATTTCTTTTGCAGTAAATCGTTCATGAACAATGCACGTTCCATTCCAAGAGATAATTTTAACTTTTGTATTTGATGCAACGTATTTTGCTAAATATTCATCTGGTAAAAAAATAACTTTTTTAACTCCAAGTGATTCAACAACTTTAATTGCATTAGCTGATGTGCAACAAACATCGGTTTCAGCCTTAACATCAGCAGATGTATTTACATAAGAGACAACAGGCACACCTGGATATTTCTTTTTTAATAGTCTTACATCTTTACCTGTAATAGATGATGATAAAGAACAACCTGCATCTAAATCAGGTAATAAAATTTTTTTACTTGGACTCATTAGTTTTGCAGTTTCTGCCATAAAATGAACTCCACACATAACAATTATGTCAGCTTTTGTTTTTGAAGCTTCAATAGCAAGAGCTAGTGAGTCTGCTGCAAAATCTGCAATTCCATGATATATTTCTGGTGTTTGATAATTGTGAGCAAGAATTACCGCATTTTTTTCTTTTTTTAATTTATTTATTTTGTAAATTAACGGAGCGTGAATTTTCCATTCAATTTCTGGTACAACTTTAGAAATTTTGTTGAAAATAGGATCAGTTGCATTTTTAATATCAATATTTAGTTCCATATTTAAAATATATCAACTTGCAGATAAATTGTCATTCATTTATTCTGACGCACGGGGCGGCTATGTTGGAATTGGTAGACAAGCTTGGTTGAGGGCCAAGTGGGATATCCCGGTGACAGTTCGAGTCTGTCTAGCCGCACCAAGTATATTTTAAAAAGCTCTATTTTTACCTCTTTGGCCTCGTTTTTTAAATTTAAATGAATTTTTAGATTTATTCCTATTTTCATTTTTAGAATCACTAGATTTAAAACCAAAATTCTTTTTTCCTCTTGGTTGGTCGTTATTAGCCCGATCAGATTTAAAACCAAAATTCTTTTTTCCTCTTGGTTGGTCGTTATT
>Ga0209709_10003836_pt1 | contig 12310 bp, 12 predicted proteins | sample ArcticOcean_MG_C_2_FD_187435 | JGI IMG/M metagenome (GOLD analysis project Ga0209709, IMG submission 187435) | Marine microbial communities from western Arctic Ocean - ArcticOcean_MG_CB4_136 (SPAdes) (version 2) | ecosystem: Environmental > Aquatic > Marine > Oceanic | place: Arctic Ocean... | reverse complement strand
TAGTAAAAGTGTTGTATGGTCTAGCAAGTAAAGGAAAAATTTTTTGGATCTATAAATTTGTAATCAATAGGTCCGCGGTTCGACTCCGTGCGGGGGCACCATCATCTTAATTATTTGAAGTCTCTTTTCTAACTTGTTCAATTTTAATTTTTTTATAGAGACTATTATTATTATCATATAATAAATCAAAAATAATTTTCTTATTAGACTCTATTGTAATTATTTTTGCATTTCTAACTTCAAAATTATCTGCAACAGCACTAATAGGTCTTTTATTGCTATCTAAATTTTTAATAATAATTTTAGATTTGTCGCTAATAATTGTGCCTCTCCATCTTCTTGGTCTAAAAGGGCTAATTGGTGTAACTGCTAACTTATTAGAATCTAAATTTAAAATAGGACCATGTGCTGATAGATTGTAAGCAGTGCTTCCTGCTGGTGTTGAAACTAAAACTCCATCAGAAATCAAATTTTTAATTATATTTTTTTTATTCGCTATTATAGAAATTGATGAGGCTTGTTTACTTTGTCTTAAGATGGAAACTTCATTAATAGCTATTGATTTTTTTGTCTGATTATTTTTTGTCCTTACATTCATTTGTAAGGGGTGTATCTTAATATTATGTGAGTTTTTTAAATTTTTAAGAAAATTTTTATTTGAAAACTTATTCATTAAAAAACCATAATTTCCTGAATTTATTCCATAAAAAGGTTTTTTAAATTTATATAACTTCTTTAGAGTTTGAAGCATAAACCCATCTCCACCTAAAACAATTATGATGTTAGATTTACTTAAAGTTGTTGTATTAATTTTTTTAGATAAAATAGATTTAATTTTTAATGAACTTTTTGTTTTATCGTAGACTAAATATGCATTATCGCTCATCTAATGGTGCCCTCGGCCAGACTCGAACTGGCACTCCAAAAAGGCACGGATTTTAAGTCCGTTGTGTCTACCAATTTCACCACGAGGGCATTAGAATTTTTCATCTTTATATATCTATTCTTTTATAACTCAAGTGTACGTGTGAAGATAATATTAATTAATAAATCTCCATTTAATTAAATGATACAAGTATGTAAAAAAATGCCACCACTTAACTTTTTTTCCCTCATCATAACTTCTAGAATTAATTGTAATTGGAACTTCAAAAATTTTTATTTTTTTATTTCTTGATATTTTTGCGGTTATCTCTGGTTCTATCTCAAAACCATCAGAGGTGATCTTTAAATTTTGAATTATTTCTTTTTTAAAAACTTTGTAACCAGTTGCAATATCTGTAAAAATTTTATTAAATAAAAAATTTGCAACAAATGTAAATATTATATTTCCTATATAGTTTGGGAAACCCACTATCGCTGTAGCTTTAGCTCTTGTTAATCTTGACCCATAAACAACATCGGCTTTATAAGAAAAAAAAGGATCTAAAAGAGTTAAATAATCATCTGGGGAGTACTCAAGATCACCATCTTGAAATAAAATAAGGTCTCCACTAGCTTCTTTAAGTGCATTTTTAATGTTGGCCCCTTTTCCATCATTTTTTTCCCTATAAAGTATCTTAACTCTTTTATCATTAATATTATTAAGAATTTCTTTCGTTCCATCGTTGGAGTTATTATCAGAAATAATAACTTCCATCTCTAAATTGCCTATATTTGCATTCAAAACAGCATCTAAGCAAGCTCTTATGGTAAAGCGCTCATTGTACACAGGTATTAATACTGAAAGTTTTTTATACATATTTAAATATTTATAACTTTTCTTATATCAGTAAATTTTTAAAATTTTGAATAAATCAAATAACCAAAAAAAGATTTTTTTTTAACATTAGCACCTAAATGAGTGCAGGGAGATATGGAAAAACCACAAGTATTACCATTATTTCTTTTGTAATGAGTAAAAATATTATCTTTATTGTAAACTTTTACAGAATCATAATTATTGTAATCATCATAAGTTAATGGTGAGATAGATTGGGTGTAATTATTCGAAATTCTAGACAAGTTTTTAAATACTACAGAAACAAGTGATAATATTAAACAGAATAAAAAAATATTATAAAACTGTTTAACTTTTTTGAAATTGATATTCTTAATAAAGACAAAATAACAAAAAAATAATAAAAAAATATAAATAAAAGATTGCCCATGTCTATAAGCTGGAATTTTTAAAAACCAGATAAAAACAAATAGTAAACTGGTAAAGAAAAATAAAATATAAAACTGATTATAGGAACTTTGATAGTTTTTTTTTAAACAGTTTGTAAAATAAAAAAATAAAAAATTTAAGATGAAAAATGTTATTATTGGTGATAATTTTTCAAAAATAAATTTAAGATGTATGGTAGACCATGCATTAATCCAATTAAAATTTTTGATAAATTCTTGTTGACTCAAATTTTTATTAGAATTTTGAGGCCATGCTTTAGACCAAGCCTCTCCTTCTAGTGATATATTTTTTACATTTGAATCAAACCAAACAACTTTTTTAAAACAGCTGTGCTTAAGTGGATAAATAAAACAACCAGTAGTTAAAAAGGTTTTTAATATCCATAAGAAAAATAAAAAAAAGGTAAATATAAAAAATCTAGACCTAAAAATGACATACTGCTTTCTAATCATAAAAAAAATAAGAACAGGTAGTAATAAAGAAATTATATAAAAAGGTTTAATTAAAAATATAAATAAGCAAATAACAGTAATTTTTTTAAAAGTTAAAAGAGTTTTTTTAATAATAAAAAAATCTAATAAATAAATAACTACTAAAAAATAAAATAGATGGGCCGGCATATCATTACCATATCCACTGTATCGATTAAAAGAATAAAAAGAAAAAATTAAAATTAAAAAAATAAAATATGATTTAATTCTTGATGAATCATTTTTAAAATCATTTTTAAATAATTTGAAGGAGTAAAGCAAAAATATAGATGGTAACAAAGCTAATGGTAAAAGCACTCCATTTAATCCAAATAATGAATTATTAAAAAAACTTGAAATATATTGAAAGATTGAAATATGACCAAATCTATAATGGAGATTTGATGCACCAATAACTATTTTATGTTCATTAATTAGTTTTGAGTATGGCAAATGATAAAGAGAAGCGTCTGGTGTATTTACATTGGTGTATACAAATAAGATGTAAGTAAAAAATGATATATAAATTAAATTCTTAAATAATCGTTCTATATTTTGAATAAAAAAATCATATTTAAAAGTCATATAGATTAATAATAATAAAAAAATGTTATTAACAAATATATTTAAAGCGAAAAAAAAATTAATAAGTAATGCAAAAAAACCAATTAAAATAAAACCAAATAGGGCATTTTCTTCAAGATTTTTTATATCATGTTGTTTAAAAATTATTTTTTTAAATAGAAATCCACTTGCAATTAATATCAAGCATATAAAGAAAATTTGTAAAAATAAAAAGAAATGTTCAATTAAAAAAAACATAGATTGATTAAAAAATAATTTTTATGATGAAAAAAAAATTAGAAAGCTTCATTGTATTTATTTATGAATATGTACGTTATAAAATAAATTAAGATCTAATGATTTAATTCTAAATGGATAAAAACTCTCCTCGATTTTTTTTTTATAATTAAATCGAATGATTGATATTAAATTAAATATTGAATTAACATGTTCTGTTGCATTTAAGTAGTTAAATTCATCTGATGTAATTTTATACGTTTTACCTATAGTAAAAATTTTTAAAAAAGTTCTTCCTAGCCTCCAAGAAATTCCAGGATCAGTTGGAAGAGCTATGGATAAAACACCACCAATTTTTAACTTACTGTACATTTCAAATATAAATTCTTCTGGAGAAAGTATATGCTCTAAACAGTGAGAAATAATTATCCTATCAAAAGTATTATTTCTGTATGGTAATTTTTTACCATCATATTTTATAATTTTTAATTTTTTTTGTTTACTAAAAATTTTGGACGTGAGTTTTGAAGTTTCTGCAATGTGATATTCACTAAATGTCTCTTTTATATATTTAAAATGAGGCGCACTACCTGCTCCAATTTCTAAAATTTTATTGTAATGATTTTTTTTTTTACTAAAATTTTCTAATTTCCTATGACAATAATTCATTAACACACCCAACAAGCCTGAATAAGCATGATTGCTATATCTGTTTTCTAATTTATGAAAAATTTTTTTTTTAAACATTTGATAATTTAGATATTAATAAAAGTGCAAATTATTTTTTATTAGTTGATATTAAAAAAATTATGCACATTATATACAAAATTTTATACAATATAACAATATACTAAACTATAATAAATTAGATGTATCAAGAGTTATTCACTAATAATTTTATTTTAAATTTTTTAACCAGTTTTTTATTTATATGTTTTAATATTTTATTTTCTTTATGCGTTTCATTTAAGCTTAATAAAAACCAAATAGTTATTTTTAAGAAATTTCAGCCTATTATAATTTTTTATATAATTTTTGTATTATATTCGTTTTTTTTCAATATTTTAATTCTATTTGATGGGCATAAATATTTTGATTTAGTTTTTTATTTTACATTATTGATGCAGGTAATTTTTTTTACTAAAAATATTTATTTTTTTAAAAACCATAAATTTAAAAAATATCTTAAACAAATTAATAAAACTGAAAAATTTATTATTTTTTTTAGTTCCATTCTTTTTTTAATATCTATATTGCCCATATCAGACGCTGATAGCATTGCCATACATCAGAATTTAGCAAACACAATTTATTTAGATGGTTTTAAAAGTATAGATTTGAATAAAAATGTTGCTTTTTTAATTTTTTCTAACACTCAAAATTTACTTATTATTTCACCAATACTAAATTCTGATAATTTTGGCACTCAATTAAATTTAATTATACTTGTTTTTTTTATTTTTTATAATTTTAAGGACCACAAAAAATTTTCTTTGATTTTATTTTCTAGTCCATTAATAATTTATTTTATTTCAACACAAAAATTACAATTATTTTTTGGTATCTTATACCTATTGCTATTTATCATTATCAACAAAGAACTTATAAAAAGTAAACTTGGTCTTTTTATAACAATTTTTTTACTTATTTTTTACTCTTCAGGAAATCTTTCATATATATTATTTTCTATACCTTTATATTTTTATCTTTTTTTAAAATTCCATAAATCATGGAAATTTATAATCATTTTTTCGATAATTTCATTTATCATAATCTTGTTTCCAATGTTGATGATTAAACAAATTTATTTTAAAAATATTTTTGCTCCTTTTTTTGATAATATATTTGGTCAAAATAACTCTCTATATAATTCATATGCACTAAATATTAGAAGTAGTGGTGGCTGGATAAAGGATCCTTCAAATATTTTATTATACTTAAAGCCTTTTATATCTTTTAATATTAATCAATTATCTAGCTCATTAGGAATAATATTTTTATTAATGTTGTTAAACATAGAATTGTTAAAAAAAACAAAATTTTTTCCTATAATAATTTTTATTATAGTTTTTTTTACGGGGCAGCTATTGCCAAGATATTATTTTGAAGCCTTTTTAATATTAGCTTATTATGCAACACTTAAAGATATTATTTCTAAATTAACTGTGTATTTCTTTAATTTTACTATCATAATTATAGCAATAACTTTTACTTACATTTCTTATATAAGTGAAAATGTTTTGAATAATAAAGAAAATTATATGAATAGATTTTCTTATACATACTATAATTCACAACAATATAAAAATTTAAAAATTGATGGCAATTTATTAGATTTTTCAAGCGCTAGACCTTCAACCTTTTTTAATAGAAATATCTATTCAGTCAGGTCATTAAATCTTCTATATGATGGCATAGAAAATAAAAAGCAAACTGCTAATTTTATTAACAAAAATTCAATTAATTACATCATTGCCAATACAATTGACTTTCTTCCATCTTGTATTGTAATTGAAAAAATTGCGGAAGCTAATAGTAAGGTGATAATGAGAAATTTCTTAAGAAATAGAATTGATCGAAAAAGTAATACCAAAACTCTCAATATACATAAAATTAAATCTAATAATTGTTAATTTTTATATTATATAGTAACCATACATTAAAAATTTATTAACAATTTAAAGTGTAAATATATAATGCTTACTATAATAATCCCTGTTTATAATGAGATTAGAACAATTGGCACTATAATAAATAAAATTACTAAAATCAAAAATTTAAAAAAAAAAATAATTATAGTGGATGATAAGTCCACAGATGGAACAAGAGAATATTTAAAAAAAAAAGACTTTAATAATAAAAAAATATTCAAAATTATTTTTCATACAAAAAATAAGGGTAAAGGTGCTGCAATTAAATCAGCTAAAAAATATATAAATAGCAACTTTGTGATTATTCAAGATGCAGATTTAGAATATGATCCTAAAGATTATAAAAAAATTATTGATATATTAATAAAAAAAAAATTCAAAGTTGTGTATGGATCGAGGGTTTTGGGTATTAATAGGTATTTTAATAGTAAATCAACATCAGTGATCAGAATTTTTGCGAATCACATGTTAACAGTTTTTTCCAACATTATTAATAATCAAAAACTTACAGATGCACATACATGTTATAAGGCTTTTGAAACTAAATTTTTTAAAAAAATAAAACTAGAGGAAAATGGTTTCAATTTTTGTCCTGAAATTACAACAAAAATTTCAAACCAGAATGTAGAAATTAAAGAAATAAAAGTCAGATATTACCCAAGATCATTTAAACAGGGGAAAAAAATTAAATATAGGGATGGTTTTAAAGCTCTTTGGACAGTTATAAAATACAAATACGTAAAAAATAAATGGTAGTAGTAAAATATTGTTTCTTAGAGTTATGTATTGTAAAAAAACAAGATCAGATAACAATTTAAATAATTAATTATTAATGAAATCAAACATAAATCTTTTTTCTTTTAAAGATGCTTTTAATTTAGAAAGCAATGATGTTAGAAAATTATACAAAGAATACTCCAACATAAAATTACCTGACATATATTATAAATTTAACTTTGGTAGAAAAATATTTATAAGTGCCAAAGGCTCTTTCATATTCGATAAAGATAAAAAGAAATATTTTGACTTTACGGGTGGTTTAGGTGTTGCTAATTTTGGTCATAATCACCCTAAAATTATTAAAACTAGAATAAAGTTTCAAAAAAACAATTATTTAGAAATTCACAAAAGCTATCTAAATAGGTTTTTAGCTGCAGCCAGTTATAACTTAAGTAAAATTTTAGATAATGGTCTTAAGTATGTTTTTTTTTGTAACTCAGGAGGAGAGGCAGTTGATGGGGCATTGAAGATTTCATATAAATACTTTAATGGAAATAAAAAGATTGTTTTATGTTCTGACAGATCATTTCATGGAAAAACCATAGGCGCTGGCTCAATTAGTTCTGGGGATAATTTTGTTTCAGATAGTTCAAGGTTCAGTTTTCAGAAGATACCAGGTGTACTTAAATATAAATTTAATGATATCGAAAACCTTAAAAAAATTATAAATAAAAATAAAGGAAATATTTATGCTATCTTTATTGAGCCCTTCTCATGCAGCACATTAACAGAATCAAACGAGGATTTTTTGAAAGAAGCTAAAAAAATTTGCAAAAGTAATAAAATTTTAATAGTTTTTGATGAAATTTATTCTGGATTTGGAAAGTGTGGCTTTGATTTTTATTTTAAAAAATATGGAATAAAACCAGATATAATTACTTTATCAAAATCATTAGGTGGTGGTAAATCAAGTATATCAGCCTACGTAACAAACAAAGAAGTTTTTACTAAATCATATGGTACTTTGGGTGGTTCTTTGTTGCATAGTACTACTTATAACTCTTTAGCAGAAGAGTGTGCAACTGTAATAGAAACAACAAATTTAATGAATGATAAAAAATTAATTAAAAATATATCTGAGTTAGATTTTATAATAAATAAAAAGCTTAATAGTTTAAAATCAAAATACCCAAATATTATTTCTGAAATAAGAGGTTCGGGATGTCATTATGGCATAATTTTCAAAAAAAAATTTAATTTTTTCAGTAAGATAATTAAATTAATACCAATTAAATTCATTCAGGATCCGTTGTTTTTAGATAAATTAGTAGTGACATCTATAATGGAGGAATATTTTGTTAGGAAAAATACTTTAACTGCTTTTACGTCTAATATTGATGTTATCTTAAACTTTAGTCCACCAATAAATTGTGAAAAAAAAATATTAGAGAAAAAATTAGATGATTTTGAAGATATTATAAGAAATGGTGTAGAAAAACTTGTCTTAAAATTTGTAAAGAAAAACCTTATTTAATTTAAATAAATGAATGTTAGTCTATAGTAATATAATTGTAGGTTCTGGCCCTTCTGGGTATCTAGCTTTTAAAAAACTTAATAAAAAATCATTATTAATTACTGGTGAGACACAAAAAAAAATTTTCACAGATAATGTTCACCCAAAAATAAAACTAAAGCTAAATAAAAAAACTAACAAAATTTCGGATTTGATTTATTCAAAAAAAAATAATTTTTCGATTTATTCCACTTCAGAAGTGGGTGGTCTCACTAATTATTGGGGGAAACAATTTTTTGATTATAAAGAAAATGAATATTGGCCAAAAAAAATATTTAAGAAATTTACTGAATATAAAAAGAATTTAGAAATAATTAATAAGCTGTATGTGTCTATTAAAAGTGAAGTTATAAAAAAAACATCGGTTAAAAATTTATTAATTAATCAATTAACACCTCCCATACTTAAGACACCTGTATTAAATAAAGGTTTATTAAAAAAAGAATTTAAAAAAAAACTAGTAGAAGATCGTGTTATTTCTTTTAAGAAAATTAAAAAAAATTTAATAGAAGTAATTACTGAGAATAAAATTTTCTATTGTAAAAATTTAATTCTTTGTGCTGGACCCATTGGAAACGCCCTAATATTACTCAGATCATTTCCGAATATTAATTATTTAAAATTCAAAGATGATAACCCAAGAATAATTTTTGGATTAATCGTGGGTAAAAAAAAGTATCACCACTCTAAAGACACAAAATTAATGGATTTTGATATTATCAAAAATAATCGATTAGCAATCTATAGTACAATATACCGTGTAGACCCTGATCATTTTAATATTTATTTAAAGCCATTTATTAAAATTTTTAAAAAAGTTCTATCAAAGATTTTCTTTTATGGACAATTTTGGGTCTCAGGTGAATATAATGAAATCAAGTTGAAAAAAAATAATGATATATTTCATTTATCAGCCAAAACTATCAATTCACAAAAAAACAATGTGAGCATAATTAAAAAACTGAACAATATTGGTTTTAAAGTTTTAAAAATAATAAATTTAAATTTTGCCTACGGGTTTCATTATCACTGCCTACAAATTAACTATAAGGGTAAATTGTATTTAATTAATGAATTTATTAGTAAGGTTAATTTAAAAAACAACGTTTTTTGCTTTGATTCATCTGTAATTGATAAGATTTTTCTTAAACCACCTACAAAAACTTACTTGGCTACAACTAATTACCTGGTTGAAAAATTTATTAAAAAAAATTCTGATAACTTAAAATTGTAAAGCTTTTTTCAAGTGTTTTTTATCAAGGTTACAATCTCTGTATCCTCGTTTAATTATATTTAAATAACGCTCTGACGGAAAAGAAAATAATGTTTTTTCTGTCATTGTGTAAGTCATTACTTTTTTACCATAATATTTAAAATAATATTTTTTATATAAAGTTGGAAAATCTTCATATAAATCTAATTTTTTTTCATCACTCTTAGATATCTCAAACAATGCTCCTGGCACAAAAGAGTTTTTTTTTTGTTCAATGTCGGCTGTTTTATATTTGCTCCTGAATGTTAATTTGAATTTTTTTAAAACAATCTTTTTTAAAAAAATACTATCTTTACATCTTCTTCTCATTTGAAAATGATGTAAATTACTCCCATAGGCAAAATAAAGCATAATTTTACCTTTCTACTATTTCTATTTTTTTTTCATTAACAAATTCTAAAACTTGAGAGACGCACTCTTTAATCTTAGATTGATCTTCAGAACGTATCACAATTGAAACACCTAATTTACCTGCCTGAAAAAATGGGTAACTTCCAATTTCAATATCCTTGTTATTATCCTGTACATCGGTCAATGATTTAGAAATTTCACTTTCAACAGTTCTTAAGCTAACTGTATGGCTTAGAATTGGCCTACCCCCTACTATCTTATTCTTTAAACCACCTAACATTGATTTTAAAATTGAAGGAACTCCCGGTAAACAAAAAACATTTTCAACATTAAATCCAGGTGCTCCACTGGTAGGATTTAAAATTAATTTTGCATTTCTTGGCATCCATACCATTTTTTGTCTACCTTCATTAAATTCACCAGGCTTGTAATATGATTCTAAAATTTGATAAGCTTCTTTGTGTATTTCGTATTTCAGTCCAAATGTTTTTGAAATAGTTTCAGCAGTAATATCGTCATGAGTTGGACCAATGCCACCTGTTGTAAAAACATAATCATACGTTGTTTTTAATAAATTGACTGAATCTATTATCTTTTTTTCAATATCGGGAATTACTCTAACCTCACCTACTTTAACTCCAATTGAATTTAACCAAAGAGCTAGAGTAGAAGTGTTTGTATCTTGAGTTCTACCAGATAAAATTTCATTACCTATAATAAGTATTGCGGCATTAACTTTTGTGTTTATTGTCATATTTGAATATACAATTTAAATATGAAATTTACCAAAACTTTAATTAAAGGCAAACTTATTAAAAGATATAAGAGGTTTTTTGCTGACGTTCAAATAAATAAAGAAATTGTAACTGCCCATTGCCCAAATACTGGATCTATGAAAGGTTTATTAAAAGATGGGAATGAAGTTTTTGTTTCTAAAAATGATGATCCTAAAAGAAAACTTAAATACACACTGGAAATCATCAAAGTTAAGAAAAATTTAGTGGGTGTTAATACTCATTTTGCAAATAAAATTGCATACCATGGGCTGTTAAATAATCTTGTTAATGAAGTATCAAACAACGACACTATTAAACCTGAGGTTTTTTTTGATAAAGAAACAAGGTTTGATTTTTTAGTTGAAAAAAATAAACAAAAAATATTTGTAGAAGTTAAAAATGTTACATTATTTAGAGATGCAATAATTGCAGAATTTCCAGATTCAGTAACTTCTAGAGGATCCAAGCATTTAAAAGCTCTTATTACGGCTATTAAAAGAGGTTATAAATCTTATTTATTATTCTTAGTTCAAATACAAGGTGTTGAAAGCTTTAAAATTGCTAAAGATATTGATAAAGAATATTATGAAAATTATTTACTTGCAAAAAAAGCTGGTGTTAAATTTTTAGCTTATCGTTGTAAAATAAGTTCAAAAGAAATTATAATAGAAAAAAAAATTAAAATTGTTGATGCCTAATTATTCAGAAAAATTTGAAAAAATGAGAGTGGCTGGAAAGTTAGCTGCTGAAACTCTTGATATGCTTACAGATAATATTAAACCAGGAGTTACCACAGAATTTATAGATAAATTAGGTTATGAATTTATAAGAGATAATGGCGCCTACTCTGCTCCTCTTTTTTACAGAGGTTTTAAAAAATCATTATGCACTTCTTTAAATCATGTTGTCTGTCACGGAATACCCTCTGATAGAGTTTTGAATGAGGGTGATACATTAAATGTTGATGTGACAACTATCGTTGATGAGCATTATGGTGATACCAGTAGAATGTTTTGTATTGGTAAGACACCAGTTAAAGTTAATAATCTAATTGATGCTACTTATGAGTCTATGATTAGAGCTATAAAAATTTTGAGACCAGGGTTAAGGCTTGGAGATATTGGGCATGAAATACAATCCTTTGTGGAAAAAAAAGGCTACTCTGTTGTGAGAGACTTCTGTGGTCATGGAATAAGTACTACATTTCATGAGCCTCCAAATATTTTACATTATGGTAGAAGAAATACAGGTATGGAGCTTAGACCTGGTATGACTTTTACAATTGAACCCATGATAAATACCGGTGAATGGGATGTAAAAATGCTGAAAGATGGCTGGACAGCAGTTACAAAAGATAAATCTTTATCAGCACAATTTGAGCATACTTTAGGTATTACCGAAAATGGTTATGAAATCTTTACAGAATCTGTTAAAGGTTATTCTAAGCCTCCTTACTTATAATTAATGATTGAAAGATATTCTAGAAAACAGCTTACTGACATATGGTCAGAAGAAAATAAATACC
>Ga0209709_10003835_pt1 | contig 12312 bp, 9 predicted proteins | sample ArcticOcean_MG_C_2_FD_187435 | JGI IMG/M metagenome (GOLD analysis project Ga0209709, IMG submission 187435) | Marine microbial communities from western Arctic Ocean - ArcticOcean_MG_CB4_136 (SPAdes) (version 2) | ecosystem: Environmental > Aquatic > Marine > Oceanic | place: Arctic Ocean... | reverse complement strand
AACTATAGGACCAGGTCCGATCATTACTAATAATTCGAGGGGTACGGCTAACCAGTCCGCCATCGACAATGCCATCGACGGTGACAATACCAGCCAGATACATCTCAGCAACCACTTCAATAATGCCAGAACCACATATCCCTGTAACGCCAAAATCACTGATCGCATCAGTAAAGCCATCTTGGTTCGACCAGAGCTCACAGCCAATTAGTTTGAAACGCGGTTCTAATGTGTCTGCGTCAATACGGACCCTCTCAATAGCGCCGGTGGCAGCCCGCTGACCACAGCTGATTTGTGCCCCCTCAAAGGCCGGACCGGTTGGACTTGAACAAGCCATTAAACGTTGCCGATTACCCAATACAATTTCGGCGTTGGTCCCCACGTCCACCAGCAAGGTCATGCGATCCTGCTCCTGAGGCTCCTCAGACAGAATCATACCGGCGGTATCAGCTCCAACATGACCAGCAATACAGGGCAAAACATAGAGTCGTCCACCCGGATTAATCGACAAACCTACCTCAGACGCAGGGACATCCACCGGGGCATCAGTGGTCAAAGCAAAGGGTGCGCCGCCCAATTCTATCGGATCAATACCCAATAAAATATGGTGCATTATCGGGTTGGCCACCAGAGAGATTTCTACAATATCTTCTATGCTGACTCCGATACTCTGAGTCACATCGGCAAACAAACTATTCAGTGCCTCGCGGATAACCTGGGTCATCTGTTCGGCACCTTCTGGGTGCATCATTACGTAGGAAACACGGCTCATAAGGTCTTCACCAAAACGAATCTGTGGATTCATCAAGCTCGAGCCAGCCAGAACCTCCCCACTGGCAAGATCACAAAGATGCGCGGCCACTGTGGTCGAACCCACGTCGACAGCAACGCCATAGGCTCTGTCTCGGAATCCAGCCCACAGGGCAACAATCTGACTGCCTCGGTGCACCGCCACCGTAATACCTCGCTTGCCCTCACGCAGTGCAGGCTGCAATGTCTTTAATAGCGAAACATCAAAGGATAGGCCACTTAGCTGCCATTCACTTTCCAATGCACCCATCAGTCGTTGCACATCACCCTTAGGCACGTGCATATCCGGCTCTTCAACGTGGACATAGTAGAGCCGCGTTGCCGGATCCAACTTGATATCACGATATTCAGCATCTTTGCGCACAATTTGCCGATGCACCTGACTTTCAGGGGGGACATCTATAACCACATCATCGAGCAACAATGTGTGACAACTCAGTCGGCGACCATCGACCAGAGGGGCTTTGCGCTCACCGTATTTAATTTCGGTGGCACACACTGGGGACAGGTGACTACTGTCAGAGGTAATCTGATGTTTGGGGAAGGCACCATCGGTACAGATAATTTGACAGCGCCCACAGAGTCCGCGACCGCCGCAAACAGAGTCAATATCTACACCGAGCACACGTGCTGCGTGCAGTAGCGGTGTATTCAGGGGAAAGCTACCGCGCCGCCCAGAAGGCGTGAACACGACCTTAACCTGCTTCTCACTCATAATTATCCCCAGTTACTTACTTAGCGCGGCGACGACTGGTGCGGCCACCACGCCCTGCCTCAGCCGTCGGATCTCGATAAGCCTTAATCCAATTGGCACAGTTGGGATCATTGCCCATCATGACGTCGCCACCGCGAACTGCCTGCATGACCTCAGGGTGCAATGGACTGGTGATAGCTGAGGTCATTCCTGCACCCATAGCCATGGTCAAAAATGCGCTGTTAATGCCATTGCGGTTGGGCAGACCAAAACTCACATTTGACGCGCCACAGGTGGTGTTCACTTTTAATTCCTCACGTAGCCGACGCACCACATGCATAACCTGTAGACCCGCAGTATTAATCGCACCGATAGGCATAACTAGCGGGTCAACGATTACGTCACTGTAGTGGATACCATAATCAGCCGCCCGCTCAACAATTTTCTTAGCGACTTTGAAGCGCTCGTTGGGATCTTCAGAGATCCCGGTTTCATCATTGGAAATCGCCACCACGGCGGCTCCATATTTGGCTACCAGCGGCAGGACTCTTTCCAAGACTTCATCTTCACCCGTTACTGAATTGACCAGAGCTTTTCCCTGATACACCGAAAGACCCGCTTCTAATGCCTCAATAATAGAGGAGTCGATACTAAGAGGCACATCGGTAATGGACTGGACCAATCTAATCGCCTCAGCCAAAATACGCGGTTCGTCAGCCAGTGGAATACCAGCATTGACATCCAACATATGAGCGCCAGCCAAAACCTGAGCTAGAGCATCGGCCTCGACGCGACTGTAATCACCTATCTTCATTTCCTCCGCAAGAATTTTTCGACCGGTCGGGTTAATGCGCTCGCCAATAATCACAAAGGGCTGGTCAAAGCCGATCTTAACTTCGATGGTGGCGGAACTAAGGGTAGTGATGGTCATACTATTCTCCAGACTTTAACGGTTCGGATGCCACGGCTTTCTATCCCCCAGCACATTGGTTTTTTTGACGATCTCTGCGACACGATACTCCTGCTTATACGCCATAATATGCACGCCACTGGCCCCTTCAATTTCACGAATCTGATTAATCATATCAATGCAAATGTTGACGCCTTCCTGCTTCTGATCTTGAGCACCCGCCAGGCGTTTAATCGTGGCATCTGGAATATGCACGCCAGCTACATTGCTGCGAATCCACTCGGCAGACTTGGCAGACGCTAGGGGCCCGACACCGGGCAAAATGAACACCTTTTCAAGTAGCCCCAAATCTCGCACCTTACTCATATAATCCTTTAACATTTGAATATCAAAGCAGTATTGGGTTTGTATAAATTGAGCACCCGCGGCGACTTTTTTTGCTAGGCGTAGGGGCCTATAATCAAAGGGCGGCGCAAAAGGATTGGCCGCAGCGCCCAGAAAGATCTGAGGGGGCGACGTGATTGTGCGACCACTTAAAAATTGCCCTTTGTCGCGCATACCAGTGAGCATTTCTAAAGAGGTCATGCAGTCCATATCGAACACGGGCTTCGCCTCAGGGTGATCCCCAGACTGCACACCGTCTCCAGTCAGACACAGAATGTTCGACACGCCCATCGCGGATGCGCCCAACACGTCCCCCTGCATAGCAATACGGTTTTTGTCGCGGCAGGAAATCTGCATAATCATGGAATAGCCACAACGGGTTAACAAGGCGCACATACTCACGCTGGACATATGGCAATTAGCGCCAGAACCATCAGTCGCATTAATGGCGTCGACATAGCCATCAAAGTTAGAGGCTCGCGCATAGACCTCATGGGGATCTGCAGAATCCGGTGGGGCAATTTCTGCGGTTACCGCGAATTGGCCGGAACGCAGTACACGCTCAAATCGGCCCGGAGAGACATGCCCAGGTAGGATGGGTAAGTTTTCACCGGGATTTGGTTCGTCTTCAAAGAGCATGACTATCTACCACTCTTTTACGGGTCTCTCGCAGCCAAGCGGAGGTGCCTTTACTACGAACATCCAGAGGTGGTTGAATGATTTGAATGGTCGACTCCTGATCACCGATTTTTTGGCTGCCCTCCCAGGCCGTCACCCAAACACAGGTCATCTCAGGCTGTATTTCACAGCCCCCATCGGCACGTACTCCACCGCAGGGTCCATTGCGCAATGCTTTAGGACAGTTCATGGGGCAAGCCATCCCCGTGTTACCCAGGGTGCATTGACCGCAGGATTGGGAATCAAAAAGAAACCCTTTTACGGCGCTTTCCAAGCGAGAAAAAGGCGTTTCAAGCCGATCATAACCAATCCGATCAAATACTGGATGCAAAAATACTAATAGAGCTTCCAGACCCTTATATAGCCAGTGCAAGCCGCGCGCATGGCGCACAGACCAATAACGTACTGTCTTCATCGCTCGTCGACTCGAACGCCTTTGCTGGCGACCAGGGCGGCAATATCCTCATTGGAGTAGGCCAACTCAATAGCGCCGGCAAACTGTTGCGCTAACTCGTGTGGACAGCCGTCTCCCCCGATGGAGCTGGTCACGCGACGCCAGTCGGCCAAATAGGCGTCACTACCGCCCTTGCCTGCGCGCATAGCCGCACGATCAATTGCCGCCTGAAAACGATGACTGAGCATACTTTTACCGCGTTCACGACCTCGCTTTACCAGTACCTGAGCAGGTATATCACGCCAGTAAACCTCAATTTTTTGCATCTTTCCGCTCCCACTATTCGCTAAACTTTAAAACCTGCTCTTGCAGACCTGTATGCAGATCCCCGTAGCCGCAGGGAACTACCTCAAACCCTAACGCTAAGAACTCGGCCGCCTTTTTTGCCTGCTGTTCCAACCAGCTGTCCTGCCGCTGAGACAAATAGACAACCTTTGTATAATTGGCAAATAACTGTGCCCTCAGCTCGGGATGATCATCGAGCCCCAGTCCACGGATGATTAAGCGATCAAAGTGCTCGACCAAAAAATCCGTCAGATAAAACGTACCTAAATCTTGTTCCGCCAATTCAGAAAACCGCTGTTCGCCAGCATAAAACGAATAGCAATGGGCGCCGGGTAAGCGCTCGATACCCCGCATAGCCTCTTCAGCAAGGAGCGCATCAATCTGGCCGCCAGTTCCGCAATCGGCGTAGGCGACAAATATGTGATTGTAGTTTTTACGGTTTTGCTCGATTTTTAACCGCAACTTCCCAGGAATCAACTTGGGCCTATTATGTAACTCAGCGTCCAGACATTGCAGATCAAACTGCTCCCACCCATTGACTTTTTGTAACCAGACAATCTCTCTGGCTAGGGCACCGCAGGCGATGACCAGCAGCTTTCCCTGACCGCGAGCCTGTAGCACTAGGCTGGCTCTAATGCTCGACGTTCTGCAACCAAACGAATAGCCGACGTGGCGGCATCTGCCGCATCACGACAGTAGACATCTGCACCAACCGCTAAGCCAAACTCTTCATTGAGAGGAGCCCCGCCAACCATGACAATATAGTTGTCACGCAAACCCTGATCTTTCAATGCGTCCACAACCACTTTCATATAGGGCATTGTGGTGGTTAACAGTGCGGACATACCCAGAATGTCCGGTTTATGGCGTTCAAGGGCAGCGAAGTAATCTTCTACAGAATTATTGATACCTATGTCATGCACCTCAAATCCTGCACCTTCCATCATCATGGATACCAGATTTTTACCAATATCGTGAATATCACCTTTGACGGTGCCAATCACCATAGTGCCGACTGGCCTAGCGCCAGTCTCGGCCAGCAACGGCTTGAGAATCGCCATCCCACCCTTCATTGAATTGGCCGACAGCAGCACTTCTGGGACAAACAAAATACCATCACGGAAATCGATCCCGACAATGGTCATGCCATCTACTAACGCCTTACCCAATACGTTCTCTGGAGTCCAGCCTCGGTCCAACAGGATCTGTGTGCCCTCTTCTATTTCTTCTTTTAGCCCGTCGTACAGATCGTCATGCATCTGCAATACCAGTTCCTCATCGGACAGGTCGGTCAAGATAATATCGTCTTCTTCAGACATACAGTGTCCCTCTAAAAATAGCGGCAAACTTAATAATCACGGTCAGCAAACGACGCTTTGCGCCGTGCCATAAAATCTTGCAACGCTTCATCTACCCCAGGGTCTATAGCAGGCGCCTGATAGTCATTGAGCATTTTTTTCCAAATGGTATTGGCTCGCTGCGCGGCATCCAACGCTCCATCGGCCTTCCACTGTTCAAAACTGTTGTTGTCAGCAACGGTGGAGCGGTAAAAAGCGGTTTCAAAATTGGCCAACGTATGCGCGGAACCCAAATAATGCTTCCCTGGCCCTACTTCCCGCACGGCATCCATCGCCTGACCGTTCTCAGACATGTCCATGCCACCGAGCAGCACTCCAAGCATGCTGGCCTGATCGCAATCCATAATAAATTTCTCATAGCCCATGGCCAAACCGCCCTCAAGCCAACCGGCTGTGTGTAACATAAAGTTCACACCCGCCAGTGCCGAAGTTTGCAAAGTATTGGCTGCCTCATAGGCCGCTTGCGCATCGGGCAGTTTGGAACCACAAAGACCACCACCACTGCGGAAGGGAACCCCCAGACGACGCGCCAGTGACGCAGCGGCATAGATCACCATGCTCGGCTCGGGCGTACCAAAGGTAGGCGCCCCTGTGGCCATTGAGACGGCTGCAGCAAAGGTTCCAAAAATGACAGGTGCCCCGGGGCGGACTAGCTGAGTGAACGCAATCCCCGCCAGCGCTTCAGCCAAAATCTGGGTCACTGTGCCCGCGGTGGTTACCGGTGACATAGCACCGGCAAGAATAAATGGCGAAACGACGGTGGCCTGATTATTACGCGCATAAACTTTTAGGGAGCCGAGCATAGTGGCGTCATAAACCATCGGCGAGTTGACATTGATCAAACTGGTTAACACACAGTTCTGGTCGACAAATTCATCGCCAAATACCAATTTGGCCATATCTACCGTGTCTTGGGCGCGCTCATGGTGGGTGACAGAGCCCATGAGGGGCTTATCACTGTATTTAAAATGGGTGTAAACCATATCGAAGTGCCGCTTATTAACTGGCAGATCAACTGGCTCACAGATAGTGCCGCCGGAATGATGCAGTCCCGGCGCCATGTAGGCGAGCTTTACAAAATTCTTAAAATCTTGAATGGTCGCATAGCGACGTCCCTCGTCAATATCATGGACAAAAGGTGAGCCGTAGGCCGGCACCAGTACCGTGCGCTTACCCCCAATAATGACATTGCGTTTGGGATTGCGCGCATGCTGGATGAATTCTTTTGGCGCGGTCGCCTGAATCAATGAGCGGCATAGTCCCTTGGGGAAATGCACACGGGTACCGCGCACATCAGCACCAGCGGCTTGCCAAAGCTCCAGAGCCTCGGGGTCATCCAAAAAGTCGATACCGATCTCTTCTAGCAGAATATCGGCATTGTCTTCGATCAGCTGCAGATTTTCTTCGGTGAGGTATTCAAAATACGGAATTTTGCGCTCGATAAATGCGGCCTGTTCGACCACAGCATTTTCACGCGCTTCTCTTCTCGCATCGCGACCGCCGCCCTTTCTTCGCCCAGTTCTTTCAGTCATTTATTGCCTTCCGCTTGAGAGCCTATAGCCCTCTATTCAATGGACCTTTCTTCAGCGCATTCTGTGCCTGTTTGTCAATGCTCGCATCCAGTTTTGCGACACGGCAGTATCAGTCCGCGACGCGCCTGAAATGGAGTGCCAATGCGCCCTAAGCCACCCATTGGGCGGCACTGTGTAATCTGATCGCCCAGGGGCTCTCGACCTAACCACGCAGGGCTGTGTTATCAGGATCAAATGCCGACTCTTCAATCACTGTGGCCGCATAGCGCACACCGAGAATTTCAATTTCCAACTCAGTGCCAATGATCGAGTATTCTAACTTCACCAGACCCAGTGCCAGTGATTTTTGGGTGCGAAAACCGTACCCCCCAGACGTTGCGCGTCCGACTATCTGGCCGTCTCGATAAAGTCCTTCAGAACCTCGGGCATCAGCATCAGTCACACCGTGCACCTCAAGTGTCGCAAAACTGTTAATAAAACCCCGCGCCTTCCACGCCAGAAGCGCCTGCTTGCCGACAAAGTTGCATTCTTTATCCAGTTTTACAAAACGATCAAGTCCAGACTCCAGAGCGGAATACTCAATCGACATTTCACGGGGAATCAGGCGATAGGACTTTTCTAGCCGCATACTGTCCATCGCACGAATACCGAAAGGTTTAATGTCGAATTCAGCTCCAGCCTTCATCAGCTCGTCAAAAATATAGTTCTGCATCTCGATGGGATGATGTAATTCCCAGCCCAGTTCACCGACAAAATTAACCCTGAGAGCCTCAGCTTGGGCATAGCCCACATTGATTGGTTTACCTGTTAGCCATTTAAAGCTGTCATTGCTAAGGTCGGTATCGGTAAGCTTTTGCAATACCTCTCTGGACCTGGGTCCAGCCAATACCAGTACACCCATTTGCGTTGTGATTTTCTGTAATGTGACAGTGCCATCGTTAGGGGCCAACTTAGTCAGGTAGTCCCAGTCGTGACGTTCGTTAGCGCCCGCAAAGACGAGGTAATAGCTATTTTCAGCCCGCTTATAAATGGTGAACTCTGCTCGCACACCGCCATTTTTCGACAACATATGACAGAGGCCTATACGACCAATAGCTTTAGGAACATTGTTGGCCACTACGGAATTTAGCCAAGCCTCTGAGCCGCGGCCTGTTACGGTCGCCTTAGAGAAAGCGGACATATCTAGGAGGCCAACCTTGTCGGTGACATGGAGGCATTCCTGACCGACAAAATCAAAGTAGTTGGAGCGACGAAAGCTGTTCTTCTCAACAATGCGGCCATCTGCAGTCGCCCCTGAATGGTTCTTGTTCCACAGAGTGTCGTCTTTATTGAGATCCGCCTCAGACAGCGAATAATCTGGAGGCGCAAACCAGTTGGGACGCTCCCAGCCATAGACTGAGCCGAATACCGCCCCCAGATCTTTCATACGGTCATAGCAGGGCGCGGTCTTTAACGGCCTAGCAGCGCTCCGCTCTTCATCTGGGTAGTGATTTTTAAATACATGGTCATAGGCTTCTTCATTTTTTGCGCGAAGATAACCTCGCGTGGCGTAGGGACCAAAACGGCGCGGGTCAACGCCCATCATGTCAACGGTAGGCTCACCATCAACAATCCATTCAGCCAACTGCCAACCAGCACCGCCAGCCGCAGTAATCCCAAAACTGTGCCCCTCGTTAAGCCAAAAGTTTTTCAGACCCCAGGCGGGTCCAACAATAGGGTTACCATCTGGTGTATAGGCTATGGCGCCATTATAAACAGTCTTAACACCCACTTCAGCGAACGCAGGAACCCGTTTCATGCAGGCTTCGATATGAGGCATGAGTCGATCGAGGTCGCCGTTAAATAGCTCATATTCAGACTGGTCGCTAGGACCCTCTACATAACAGCAGGGCGCCCCTTCTTCGTAGGGACCAAGAATAAAGCCCCCTGCTTCTTCTCGCAGATAATATCCAGCATCCGACTCTCGTAGCACAGCCTGCTCGGGCTTGCCTGCGGCTTTACGGGCCAAAACATCTGGGTGGGGATCGGTCACAATATACTGGTGTTCGACAGGAATAACTGGAATATCTAGGCCCACCATCTGCCCCGTTTTACGCGCAAAATTTCCTGTACAGCACACCACATGTTCGCAGTGAATGTCCCCTTTGTCAGTTTTTACAATCCAACTATCGTCCTGCTGTGCTTCTAAATCTAGCACTGCAGTATTACGATAAATTTCCGCACCACGGTTACGGGCCCCTTTGGCCAGCGCCTGGGTTAAATCAGCCGACTGGATATAGCCGTCATCAGGGTGCTGAATCGCACCAATAATGCCCTCGACATTACACATAGGCCAGGCTTCTTTGACCTGCTCAGGGGTCAGAAAATTAACTTCCACGCCCACTGTTTGCGCTATCCCAGCATAGTATTTATATTCATCCATACGGTCCTCTGTGGATGCCAAACGGATATTCGACACCACACTAAAGCCGACATTTTGGCCCGTTTCTTTTTCCAATTCATGATAAAAATCAACTGAGTATTGATGTAGCTTGCCGACCGAATAGCTCATATTAAATAGCGGCAATAAACCTGCTGCATGCCAAGTAGAGCCAGAAGTCAGCTCTTTGCGCTCAACCAACACAACGTCTGTCCATCCTTTTTTGGCCAAGTGATACAGCGTACTAACACCGACCACACCACCACCGACTACCACTACTTTTGCATGTCTTTTCATACTCGTCTCTCAGGCGCCCGCTTTGCATTTATTTTTGCAGTTTAACTGGCAAGACTGGTCTGATAAGGCGCAATTACGACAAATATATATCATCCAACGCCACTCTAAAATCAGTCGCTATAACGCCGCCATAGTCGTTTTTAGAACACCATTTGCCGGTCTCAGAAAGCCATCGCCAATGTGCTTTACGGAAGATGTCAGCTCATGAATACCGCTCGATCCAAGGGTGCCATTGTGTGCCAACTATTAGCTTAATTAATGGAGCAAGACTCAATGAGTGACATCGAGATCGCCCGCAACGCCAGCACCCACCCCATAGCCGATGTGGCTGCCAAACTCGGCATCCCCGATGCAGCACTAATACCCTACGGTAGAACCAAGGCGAAGCTCAGCCCAGACTATCTGACTAGCCTAAAAGACCGGCCGGATGGGAAACTCATTTTAGTGACTGCGATTACGCCGACGCCAGCAGGTGAAGGAAAAACAACCACATCTGTAGGTCTTACGGACGGTTTAAATCGCATTGGTAAAAAAGCGCTGGTCTGTCTCCGCGAACCCAGTCTCGGTCCTTGCTTTGGTATGAAAGGCGGCGCTGCGGGTGGCGGCTATGCTCAAGTGGTACCCATGGAAGATATCAATCTGCACTTTACCGGTGATTTTCATGCCATAGGGGCTGCCCACAATCTACTGTCAGCCTTAATAGATAACCATATCCACTGGGGCAACAGTCTTGAAATTGATGCTAGACGCATCGTGTGGAAACGTGTCGCCGATATGAATGATCGAGCTCTGCGCAGCATTAACTGTGGACTCGGCGGCCCAGGTAATGGCTTCCCGAGACAGGATGGCTATGATATTACCGTCGCGTCCGAGGTGATGGCTATCTTCTGCCTCGCCACGGATTTGGATGATCTTAAAGCGCGCCTGAATAAAATCGTTATAGGCTACACTCGCGATCACAAACCCGTTCATGCCAGCGACATAAACGCGACCGGCGCCATGACTGTGCTGCTGAAAGATGCTGTGGCGCCAAATCTAGTGCAGACATTAGAAAACAATCCCGCGATTATCCACGGCGGTCCCTTTGCAAATATTGCGCATGGTTGTAACTCCGTAATTGCCACCAAGGCGGGTTTAAAGATGGCCGATTATGTGGTCACAGAGGCCGGCTTTGGCGCGGACCTAGGCGCTGAGAAATTCTTTGATATTAAGTGCCGTTCCGCGGGACTCAGCCCAGATGTGGCGGTCATAGTCGCCACCACACGTGCGTTAAAAATGCACGGCGGGGTTAGCAAAGAGAATTTGGATAAGGAAGATTTAATGGCCCTAGCCGAGGGCTGCTCAAATCTTGTCCGTCATATTGAGAATGTAAAATCATTCGGTGTTCCGGTGGTCGTTAGTATCAATCGATTCACCTCAGACACCGACGCCGAAATTGAATTGATTAAAACCCTCTCTCTGGCCAATGGCGTAAAAGCCGTTGACTGCACACACTGGGCCGATGGCGGAGCAGGCAGCGAAGAGTTGGCACAGGAAGTGGTCGCTCTGGCTGACTCTGGGGCGGCTAGTTTTGCTCCACTATACGCAGACGACATGCCGATTTGGGACAAAATTAAAACCGTTGCCACTCGACTCTATCGCGCTGATGATATTATTGCCGATCAAAAATTACGCAATCAGATTCGCGACTTACAGGAAAATGGCTATGGCCATTTTCCTGTGTGTATTGCCAAGACCCAATACAGTTTCTCTACCGACCCAAACCTTAAGGGGGCACCCAGCAATCATGTAGTTGCGATCAGGGAGATTAGTCTATCCGCAGGCGCAGGATTTATCGTTGTGGTCTGCGGAGACATCATGACCATGCCTGGATTGCCTCGGGTGCCCGCGGCAAATAGCATTGATATAGATGCTAAGGGCGAGGTAGTTGGGCTATTTTAAGCCACGGTTGCTCAGGGCTGGAAGGGTTTTTGATTTAACATTAAGCACAAAAACTGTAAGCTGTAGCATTATAGTTTTCTCGAGACTAACGTGCCGAAACCCTTTTCATATCCGCCCTTTCGCCCGAGAGATATTGAGCAAAATCCGTCTGAGCCCGTCGCTGTTCAGACACTCAAAACATCTCTATTTAAGTGCCCAAGCTGCTCCAGCAACTTAGGTCAGCCCACCGAGGGGCAAGCGAACACCTACCAATGTGCTAACAGGCACTGCTTCGATATAGCCAAGGAAGGTTATGTTAATCTCCTGCTGGTTCAGCACAAACGCAGTGTCAGCCCAGGTGATGGCGATGAAATGATACGCAGCCGCCAGCGTTTTTTAAACGCCGGATACTATCGGCCTCTGGCTGATGCCATTGTCAAACAAGTGCTGCAGCTCGGAGCCAATCAACGAGTTTTGGATATCGGATGCGGTGAAGGCTATTACATGGAGCAGCTGCGCAGTAGCGCCAATAACCTTGAACTTTATGGTATTGATATTTCGAAAACGGCCG
>Ga0209709_10003834_pt1 | contig 12317 bp, 11 predicted proteins | sample ArcticOcean_MG_C_2_FD_187435 | JGI IMG/M metagenome (GOLD analysis project Ga0209709, IMG submission 187435) | Marine microbial communities from western Arctic Ocean - ArcticOcean_MG_CB4_136 (SPAdes) (version 2) | ecosystem: Environmental > Aquatic > Marine > Oceanic | place: Arctic Ocean... | reverse complement strand
GCTGAAGCATTTGCAAATAGAGCCCTTATTCGATTACGCGCAAAAGATATTCCTGGGTTTATTGAAGATGCTGAGAAAGCTACCGCACTTAAACCTCACATGACCCATGTTTGGTCTTTGTTGAGTAGAGTATATTATGAAAGTAAAAATCTTGATGGCGCAATTAAGGCTGCAAAAAAAGCATGTGAACTTGAGCCGGCTAACGTTAATTTTAAAGTTAGTTTAGCAGAGTTTCTAAGAGAAGGAGAAGAATTTTCAAAAGCTATCACTATTTTTCAGGAAGCAATTAAACTAGATCCTGAAAATTCTAATATAAATGTAGGCCTTGGTTTGACTTTTCAGTTGAATGAAGAAATTAGTGATGCAATTATCGCATATGAAAGGGCCTTGTTAATTAACCCTAAATCATTGGAAGCTTTGGCAAATCTTGGCACCATTGCAAAAATTTCTGAGGATTGGAATTCTGCTCTGCAATACTTTAACCGCGCATTGGAAATTAGCCCTGATAACGCTTCCATTCACAACAATAAAGGAGTTACCCTAAAGGACCTTAATAGGCTGAGTGAGGCTGAGGAAAGCTTCAAAAAAGCAATAAATTTGAATGAAAATTCTTCTCAAGCTTATTCTGGTCTATCAGTTATATTAACAGAACTTGGAAGGTTAGATGAGGCTGAAGCAAATTGCAGGCAAGCACTGGCGCTTAATCCAGCCTCACCTCAATTCAACAATAATTTGGGACTGATACTAAAAGGTCTTCATAGACTTGAAGAGGCTGAAACATACTACAGGAAGGCATTAGCTTTAAATTCTGATCTTGCTGAAGCTCATTTAAACCTAGGCGATATATTACAAGAAAATGCTAACTGTCACGTCTTATCTAATACAGATTTAAAAAATTTAAATATTTCAAAGGAAATAAATCTAAAATTGAAAGAAGCTGAGGAAAGTTATAGAAAAGCTATTAGTATTAATAAGGGTTATATTGCTGCATTTAGAGGTTTAGGAGCTACATTAATAAAAAAAGGTGTATATGATGAAGGTCTTATCAATCTAAGAAAAGCGGATGGCTCAATCTTTTTTAATGTTAAGAATGGGATTTCTATTAAATCAGAGGTATAAATGCAACGATTAGATATACAAAAATCAAGTAATAGTCCTAATTTCATCGGCTCATGGAGTATCGAGCCTCTTTCAGTGTGCGATGATTTAATAGATTACTTTGAAGAGCATAAGGTAGATCAAAATAGTGGTCAAACATCAGCTGGCTTGGACTTAAATATGAAAAATAGTACCGATATTGCTATAAGTCCGAATCAAATTAACTCTCCTGGTAATGAAGTATTTAATAAATATTTTCAAAGTCTTTTTGAGTGCCATAAAGATTACCTTTCTCAGTGGCCATTTCTATCAGAAATTGCTGCAAATATAGAAATTGGTAGTTTTAATCTTCAGAGATACCAAGGTGGTCAGCATTTCCAAAAACTTCACACTGAGCGTTCTAATCTTGGAGGTCTCCATAGACTTTTAGCCTGGATGACTTATTTAAATGATGTTGAGGAGGGAGGAGAGACATTTTTTAGTAATTATGATATCGAGGTTAATCCAAAGAGAGGTCAAACTTTAATTTGGCCTGCTGAATGGACTCATGCTCATAAAGGTAGGGTGGTTAAAGCCGGATCAAAGTACATTATTACTGGGTGGATGAATTTTCCCAAGTAATCTTAAAAAGAGTAAACTCAGAAATAGACTTTCGGTGGAAGAGATGGTGCATGTTGATTGATAAAGAAAATATTAAGAATCTTTTTGTAAAAAAAGAATATAAAAAAATCTTAAAAATCGTGGATGAAAATCTTCATACTGATAAAAATAATATTTTCTTATTAAATGTAAAAGGCATGGTTCATGCTGCAAAAAAAGAATACAAAGATTCTATTAATTGTTTTGAGAAGTGCATTGCAATAGATGGCACAAAAGATTCACTTTATTCTAATCTTGCATTTTCTTACATAGGTCTTAACGATAACGATAGGGGGATAGAAAATCTTATTTTATCAATTAAAATTAACGACAAATCCTTAAAATGTCTTATCACTGTTTCAGAACTTCTTATTAAGAAAAATGATTTTGAATCAGCTCAAATTTATTTGAAAAAAGCTTTAAAGCTAGATAAAAATAATACAAATACGATTACTTTATTAGCATCTTTAAATAACAATTGGGGTGTAGTCCACTATCAAGAAAAGAGATTTGTTGAGGCCGAATTAAGTTTTCGAAAAGCAATAGAACTAAAACCAGATTTTTTTGAATCTTATCTTGGTTTATCTATCTTATTAGCTGCTACCGGTAGGTTTGAAGAAGCTGAGTTAACTGGAGGTAGGGCAATAGAATTAAATCCAGATTATCCAGAAGGGCATAGTAACTTGGGTTATATATTTCAGAGTCTTCTTAGGTTTGAAGAAGCTGAAATAAGTTGCAGGAAAGCAATTGATCTAAAATATGATCTTGCTGAGGCTCATAGTAACCTCGGCCTTTCATTGCAGAGACTTGGTAGATTAGATGAGGCTGAAATGGCCCTTATGAAGGCTATAGAGCTTAAACCTAATTTAGATTCCCCTTATCTAGCTTTAAGCCAAGTTTTTCTTCAATTAAGAAGATTTGAAAAATCTTATGATTATCATGTAAAATATTTAGAATTAAAGTCTATTGAGACACATTCTAATTCGAATTTAGGAAATGTTATTTCCAAATTCGCAAAGAAGATGCAAGAACAAAATGGTATACCAACTTTTTTTGATAACGCTGTTGAAAGCCATTTAACAGGAGGTAAAGATGCGGTATATGATTTCTGTGAGATTTTTGAGCGTGGTCAATATTCAAAAGAAAACCGTTTTTTATCACTATCAGATAGGATAAAAAATATTCCGCCATCTTTGTATGGGGGTAGATTATTTGATGGAATTCCTTTTATTGCATCCCAGGGCATTCACTCACTTATAAAATGGAAAGAAAATTTTTTATACAAAACGTCTTTCGATTTAATTCTCTACTGGATGATAATACAAGAGGTAAAACCAGATGTTATTATTGAGTTAGGTTCTGGGTCAGGCGGTAGCGCAGTTTGGCTTGCAGACATAGCGGGTGCACTTGGGCTTGAGACACATGTTTATAGTTTTGACATAAATAAGCCATCACTTAATCACGATAAGGTCACTTTTATGGAATATGATCTTAATGAAATTAACAGCCACTCCAAACCCCCTTGCTGGGAGAATTTTGTTGGAAAAAAAATAATAATAGAAGATGCTCATGTAAATTTAGAAAAAGTATTGAATTTATTTGATACTATTTTAAAGCAAGGAGACTACCTTATTGTAGAAGACAGTGGCGAAAAAAAAACTATCATAAAAGATTTTGTAACTAAAAAAGATGATAAATATAGGTTGGATCAATTTTATCTTGATTTTTTTGGTACAAATATAACTTGTTCTCAAAATTCTATATTTAAAATATTTACTTAAAATAATTTATTGAGTCGTCTTAGAGTTCTTATTGGGCTAGAGGGCTTGTTTCTTTTGACATAGCTTTAAATACAGTCTAAAAAAATTTAATGACGGTATCAGTTGAACAAGTAATGCAGCAAGCACTAATAGAGCATTCTCAGGGAAATACTCAAGAAGCAGAGCGACTGTATAATGCTGTCTTGAAGCTTGATCCAATGCACTCAGCAGCCAATCATAATCTTGGGGTTATGAATATTTCTTTAGGCCAGGTAGAGGTTGGATTACCTTTATTAAAAACTGCTCTTGAACAAAATTCCAATAATGAACAGTTTTGGATTAGCTACACTGCCGTTCTTATTCAGGAGGGCCAATTTGAAGATGCTAAGAAAAAAATTAAGGAAGCGAGGGATAGAGGATTCAAGGATGAAAAGTTTGATAGCCTGGAATCAAAGTTACCTTCCTCTGATGCCCCTTCTCATAATGAAACCAACGCTCTTATTAAGAGTTATCAAAGCGGAAAACTTGTTGAGACTACGAATTTAGCAGTTTCGATAATTAAAGAATACCCCGATCATCTCTTAAGCTGGAAATTACTTGGAGCAATATTTGGACAATCAGGGCAGCTGGATAATGCGTTAGCTGCTAATAAAAAAGCAGTACAGCTTGCTCCTAATGATTCATATTCGCACAATAATCTTAGTCTCACCCTGAATAAACTTAATATGTTGGAGGAGGCCGAGGTAAGCGCTCGGGAAGCGATAAAGTTAAAACCAGATCTTTTTGAAGCTCATATCAACTTAGGTAAGACGCTTCAAGGTTTGGGTAGGTTAGCAGAGGCTGAAGTAAGTTACAGAAAAACGATAGAGCTTAAACCAGACTTTATTGATGCTCACTATTGCTTGGGAATGGTTTTAAATAAGCTTGGCAACTTAGAGAAGACGCCTCAAGGTTCGGGTAGGTTAGCAGAGGCTGAAGTATGTTATAGAAAAACGATAGAGCTTAAACCAGACTTTATTGATGCTCACTATAACCTGGGGGTAGTTCTAGATACGCTTGGTAGATTGGATGAGGCTTTAATATTATTTGATAAAGCTTTAAATATAAAACAAGACGATTCGAATTCATTGTTGGGGAGAGCTAAAGTTTTATTTGATAAAGGAGAATTTGAACTTGCCCTGAAAGATTTTTATACTTGCAATACAGCAGAATCAAGACTCAGAGCTTTGGAGAGTTTATATGCTTTAGGGCGAATTGACGACATTTATAATAGAATTGAGCTGCACTCTGAATTAGATGATGAAAACATAGGAGTTGCAGCATTTTCATCATTTATTGCAGAAAAGCAAAAAAAAGATACGGCACATAAATTTTGTAAAAAACCTATGAATTTTATATATTATTCAAATATTTCGATGCATATCGAAAATTCTAATGCGTTTATTAACGAAGTTAGTGAGGAGCTAAAAAATATTAAAACTCATTGGGAGCCTTTAAAAAAAACTACCCACAACGGCTTTCAATCAACAACGAATTTATTTCAAAATCCTTCAGGAAAAATACTTAACCTTCAATCAATAATCATAAATGAATTAGATTCATACAAATCAAAATTTAAAAACGAATCTTGTTCTTATATTCAAAAATGGCCTTCTAAAAAAAACCTAATTGGTTGGCATGTTATTCTAAAGAAGAAAGGCTACCAAGCTCCACATACCCATAGAGCCGGTTGGTTGAGCGGGGTTATTTATCTTAAAGTTGTTCCACCTTTGGAGAAAAATGAAGGTGCGATAGAGTTCAATTTAAGTGGAGATAGTTATTCTGATATAAACTCACCAAAGCTAATTTTTGAACCAAAATTAGGGGATATTGTTTTTTTTCCTTCATCACTTTTTCATAGAACTATTCCTTTCACAACAGATGCGGATCGAATTACTGTTTCTTTTGACTTAGTTCCAAATAAAGTTTAAAAAAATATTTATAATATGTGCGAAAATGAATTGTCTTCAGTAATCAAATTTCGTTTTAAGGAACGATGTAGTGAGTCAAAAGGTAATGCTGGAAAATAAAGAAAAAAAACCACCCAAGACTGAAGTTGATAGCCTTTTACAATACTATAAGGACGGAGATAATAACGCTGCTGAGATGTTAGCAGTTTCTATAACTGAAAAGTTTCCAAAACATCAATTGAGTTGGAAAGTTCTTGCATCGGTGCTTAAAACCAAAGGAGAACTTTTTCGATCACTAGAGGCAAACGAAAAAGTGGTGGAAATAAACCCAGGGGATGCCGAGGGTTATAATAACCTAGGCAATACTTTGATACAACTTGGTCGATTCAATGAGGCTGAAGAAAGCTACAAAAGAGCTATAGAAATAAATCCTGATCATCATGAATTCCACAATAACTTAGGCTTCGCTTATAGATCCTCCAATAAATTCGATGAGTCTATAATAAGCTATAAAAAATCTATAGTTTTGAACCCAGGGTTCGCTCTATCCTACATTAATCTAGGTGGCTCGCTAAAAGCTGTTGGTAAATTAAAAGAGGCTGAAGAAAGTTATAAAAAATCTATAGCCGTAGCACCAAAAAATTCTGAGTCTTATACTTACTTAGCTTTGGTGTTAAGGGACCTTGGCAGATATTCAGAGGCCGAAACCAATTATAGAAAAGCGATAGCTTTGAAGCCAGAAAATTTTAGCGCACATTACCATCTTGGAATAGTCTTATTTGAGTTTAGGCATTACAAAGAAGCTGCTAAACATTTTCAGTTATCTAATAATGTTGCTCACAGCAAAAGTTTTGCATTAAAATGTTTTTATCTTCAGGGGGAGAAATCCATTTTTTACGAACAATTAGACAGTATGATAGCTGAAGGTAGAGTTAGTCCTGTGATTGGCTCTCTTAGTTGCCGCTCAGAAATTAGGTATGGGATAAAAAGATCTAATCCATTTTGTAATGATCCATTAAAATATATTTTAAAGACTGACTTAACTAAGGAATATGATTTCAAAAATATCTTTATCGATGAAGCAAAAAGTATTCTAAATGATGATACGCTTTCACCTAAGGATCAAGGTCTTATAACTAACGGATATCAAACTACGGGGAATTTATTTGATCGTAAAGGTACTTCGATAGCCAGGATTCACGATATTATATGTTTAGAGGTAGAAAAGTATCGAGCTCATTTTAAGGATAGCGATGAGGGGGTAATAACGAACTGGCCAGCTAACTACAGTATTCACGGTTGGCTTATTAGCATGAAAAGTGGCGGTGAGTTGGCCTCCCACATGCATGATAATGGTTGGTTATCTGGCAGTATTTATATAAATATACCTCCAAAATTAAAAAGTGACAGCGGTAATCTTGTTGTCTGTATAGATGATGAAAAATATGAAACAATGGGAAGTAAAAACCAAAAAGAAAGCATTGATGTGGTTACTGGGAACTTGTGTATTTTTCCATCATCTTTGCTTCATCATACGATCCCGTTCGAATCAGAAGAGGAAAGAATAGTGCTCGCATTTGACGTTATTCCTGGCTAATTAAATATTACTTAAAAATAATAATAATTTTAATTTATTTCAAAAAAAAGATCTAACAAGTCTTTAAGTTTAAATAACCTATGGGAGATTAAATTGGATAAAAATAAACAACTTGAAATAGAATCGGAAGTCTTTAGGAGGATGATTAATCATTTTCAAGAAAGAACCGATATTCAAAACATTGATGTAATGGAGAGCTCTGGTTTCTGTCGAAATTGTTTATCCCGCTGGTATCAAGAATCATCGATTGCTCTAGGAGAAGAGATATCAAAAGAACAAGCGAAGGAAATTATTTATGGTATGCCTTATAGTGAGTGGAAAAAAAAATATCAAACTTAAGCTAAACTCCTATCAAAAATCTATTTTTTCTATCAAATTTTTTAGTAGGCTTATAAAAAATAATATATTTCTAAAAAAGAACTAGAAACTATCTATTTTTTCACGTAACAAATATTACCTTACTTATTAATAATAGATTGAAGTATATGAAAATTTGTATTTTAAAAGAAAAAGCTGAAAATGAAAAACGTGTTGCTTTAGTACCTGACGTTGCAAAAAAGCTTATTAACGACGGATTTACTGTTTTAATGGAGACTAAAGCCGGTGAGTTAAGTAATTTCTCGGATGAGGATTATATCTCTGTTGGAGTAGAGGTAGGTGATTCTAAAAAAATTATCCTTGATGCCGATATTTTGCTCTCTGTAAAAATGCCTGAATCCGAAGTAATAAAAAGTATGAAAGAACACTCTTGTTTGATTGGATTACTTAATCCTTATGATAACTATAATCAGTTGAGATTGATTTCTGAAGGAAATATAAATGCATTCTCAATGGAGCTTGTTCCAAGATCGCCTCGCGCACAAGCTATGGATGTTTTGTCGTCTCAGTCAAATTTAGCTGGATATAAAGCTGTAGTAGATAGCTCTTCAATTTTTAATAGAGCCATGCCCATGATGATGACTGCGGCGGGTACGATTGCGCCTGCAAAAATCTTTATTATGGGTGTAGGTGTCGCAGGCTTACAGGCGATTGCAACTGCAAAAAGAATGGGGGCAGTTGTATCTGCTACTGATGTTAGAAGAGCAGCTGGAGAGCAGTGTGAGAGCTTGGGTGCTTCGTTCATCATGGTGGATGAACAAGAAGATTCTGAAGATTCAGATGGATATGCAAAAGAAATGTCTAAGGATTATCAAAAAAGACAGAACGAATTAATTTCAAAACACATTAAATCTCAAGATATTATTATTTGTACGGCCTTAATACCTGGACGCCCAGCGCCTCTTCTAATGACCTCTGATATGGTTTTATCTATGAAAAAAGGGTCTGTAATTATTGATATGGCCATTGAAAGAGGCGGAAACTGCGTCCTTACAGAGCCTAATAAAATTGTTGAAGTTGAGGGTGTAAAAATTGTTGGAGATTTAAATATTATAAGTGGATTAGCTCCTGATGCATCTAATCTTTACTCGAGAAACTTATATTCTTTTTTATCGCTATTTATTGATTTAAATGCTGATAAAAAGTTAAATTGGAAAGATGACATTGTTTCAGCTGTTTCTGTTGTTAAAGATAAGAAGATTTCTGAAATTTTTACTAAATAATAAAAGGAAATTTTATGGATATTAGCCCGCTCGTTTATTACGGAAGTATTTTTATTTTAGCAATATTTATTGGCTACTATGTTGTGTGGTCTGTTACTCCGGCCCTACATACACCCCTAATGTCAGTAACAAATGCAATTTCAGCCGTAATAATTGTTGGCGCTATTGTTGCAATAGGCACAGATACTAGTGATAGCGGAACATCAGGCTTGATATCAAAATTCGTTTCTTTCTTTGCTCTTATTTTTGCCTCTATTAATATTTTTGGAGGTTTTTTAGTTACTCAGAGAATGCTTGCAATGTATAAAAAAAAGGTAAAGAACGATGTTTAATAATTTAATATCTGTTGATTTAGAAGCATCACTATATTTATTATCTGGGGTATTTTTTATTTTAGGAATCCGAGGTTTATCATCTCCGGAAACGGCTAGATTAGGAAATTATCTAAGTATGTCTGGAATGGCCTTAGCATTTAGTGTTACCATTTTAAGTTTAAAAGATTATTCTTTCATTAATCTAGCTCTCATCATAGCTGGGATATCGATTGGCGGAACCATTGGTACTGTCTTATCAAAAAAAGTCGCTATGACTGATATGCCACAGATGGTTGCTGCTTTAAATTCTATGGGTGGTCTGTCAGCAGTTTTAGTTGCGTGGGCGGCTTTTTTATCGCCTGGAGCTTTTGAGCTGGTTTTTAACGGCCATATAAAATCCTCGAGCATGGTTGAGCTTCTTTTGGGTATACTTGTAGGGGCTGTAACCTTTTCAGGATCAGTGGTTGCTTTTTTAAAGCTACAAGGGTTAATGAAGAGCGCTCCTGTAATTTTGCCTTTTAGGCACCTTTTAAGTATTGGCGCTCTTGCTGTTATACTTTCTTGTTCTTATTTAATGTTAATGGGAGCTGAATCAGCTCAAATTTTATTTTTAGTAATTAGTATCACATCTTTATTGCTGGGCCTCTTGCTCATCATCCCTATTGGCGGAGCTGATATGCCGGTTGTAATAGCAGTCCTAAACTCTTATTCAGGTTTTGCAGCTGCAATAATTGGTTTTACTTTAGGTAATCTAGCTCTTGTTATAACAGGGGCATTAGTTGGTTCATCGGGGGCTATACTTTCTTATATTATGTGCCAAGCTATGAATAGATCGTTCTTTTCAGTAATTATGGGAGGATTTGGTGATGAGGTTAGCAGTTCTGAAATCAAAGAAACGAGACCCGTCAAGGTTGGGTCTGCCGATGATGCTGCATTTATTCTAAAAAATGCTAGTTCGGTGATTATAGTCCCTGGTTACGGAATGGCCGTAGCAAGAGCCCAGAACTCACTTAAGGAAATGGTTGATAAGTTAAAAGAGATGGGGATTAAGGTAACTTATGCTATTCACCCTGTTGCAGGGAGAATGCCCGGACACATGAATGTATTATTGGCCGAAGCAGATGTTCCTTATGATGATATTTATGAATTAAGTGAAATTAACTCTGATTTTGCACAAGCTGATGTTGCTTTTGTTGTAGGGGCTAATGATGTAACAAACCCAGCCGCAAAATCTGACCCTAACAGTCCAATTTTTGGGATGCCAATTTTAGAAGTGGAAAATGCAAAAACTGTTTTATTTGTGAAAAGAAGTTTAGGAATAGGATATGCGGGTATTGATAATGATTTATTCTATAGAGAAAATACTATGATGCTTTTGGGTGATGCTAAAAAGATGTCTGAAGATATATCGAGCAGTATATAGATTTTATTTAGCTTAGTAAGATTTTCTCTTGTCGTCGTCTTTCTTTTTCATTGGAATAAGACCTTCGCGCATGGCTGTTTTTCTGGCTAGCTTTCTAGTTCTTCTAATACATTCAGAATTTTCTCTAGCTTTTCTTTCAGAAGGCTTTTCATAACAATTTCTTAATTTTACTTCACGAAATACACCTTCTCTTTGCATTTTCTTCTTAAGAACACGAAGTGCCTGCTCAACATTATTATCCCTTACTGAAACTTCCATTTATAACCTTTATGTTTTTATTTCTAACGTTTGATTACCAAAGGCTGATAATAATGTCTAGTAAACAAATCAATATAAATAATTATTCTCACTTTATGTATGTAACTATTTAAAATAGTGGTTCTTGCTAAAAAGACGAGTTATATGGCCCATCTTTCTTCCATCTTTAACTTCTTTCTTGTTGTATAGATGAATCTTTGTACTTTCTGAGCTTTCTTTGTTTAGCCATTCCCTCACCTCATCGCCGATTAGATTAATCATATGAGCATTTTTCTTTATAGTTGGGGGTACAATTTTTTTACCAGATATGCATATCATATGCTGTTCAAACTGACTGATATCACAGGCATCAATTGTCCAGTGTCCTGAGTTATGAACTCTAGGAGCTATTTCATTCACTAAAATATCATCCTTAATTATAAAAAATTCTACAGCCAAGACACCTATATGGTCCAATTCTGTGATTATTTTTTTTGAGTAACTTATTAATTTGGTAACTTGTATATCTGATAATTGTATAGGTGCAAAAGTATGTTTTAATATATGATTTTCATGAACATTCTTACCGATTGGGTAATGGCATATATTGCCGTAAATGTCTCTGGCCATTACAACTGAAACCTCAAAATCAAAAGGTATTTTTTTTTCAATTATAGATTTTCCATTAATTCTTTTAAAGACTTCATCGTAATCTTCTTTATTTTTTATATTTTCTTGTCCTTTTCCGTCATAACCAAGGGTGCGTGTTTTAATTATACAATCCTTAAATTGACTATGAGCTTTTTTTATATCTTCCGGGGTTTCAATGGATACAAAAGGAGCTATGGGAATGCCTATGCTCTCAAGGAATTTTTTTTCTATTAATCGATCCTGAGTAAGTAATAAGCTTTTTTCCCCTGGCCTAATCTTTTTTTGATTATCTACGAATTCAATTGTTTCTATAGGAATATTTTCGAATTCATAGGTGATATAGTCCACCTGATTTGAGAATTTTCTTATCTCATCTTTATTGTTGTAATCTTCGGCAGTAAAAAAATTGGATACCCCACTAGCAGGACAATCTTTCTCTGGGCAATAAATATGTGTTGTAATACCAATTTTATTTGCTGCATCAGAAAGCATCATTCCCAATTGACCACCCCCTAGTATTCCTATTATGGGTCTAGTCATTTAAAGGGCTTAGATCTACATTTTCTGTTTGATTTTTACGCCATCTTTCAAGCGATTTAGAGATCTTTATATCATTGAGCGATAAAATTGATGCAGCTAAAAATGCTGCATTCTTAGACCCGGCTGGTCCAATTGCGAGTGTTCCAACAGGAACTCCAGCAGGCATTTGGACAATCGAGAGAAGGCTATCGAGGCCTTTTAAGGACTTACTTTCTATTGGGACACCTAAAACAGGGATACTAGTTAACGATGCAATCATTCCTGGTAAATGGGCTGACCCTCCTGCACCTGCTATTATTACTTTAATTCCTCGTTTTTTTACTTTTTTTGAAAAGTCATAAAGTCTATCTGGTGTTCTGTGTGCCGAGATAATTTTAATTTCATGAGGTATCTTTAGGAGATCAAGAATATCACACCCTTCTTTCATGGTAACCCAATCTGACTGACTTCCCATTATTACGGAAACTATAGCTTTTGTATCAGATTTTTTTTTCAATTTTATACCTTA
>Ga0209709_10003829_pt1 | contig 12324 bp, 12 predicted proteins | sample ArcticOcean_MG_C_2_FD_187435 | JGI IMG/M metagenome (GOLD analysis project Ga0209709, IMG submission 187435) | Marine microbial communities from western Arctic Ocean - ArcticOcean_MG_CB4_136 (SPAdes) (version 2) | ecosystem: Environmental > Aquatic > Marine > Oceanic | place: Arctic Ocean... | reverse complement strand
TTTAGTGGATAAAAGTTCTTTATAAATTTCATTTCCAATTTCATTTGCTTCAAATATTAATAAAAAAACTTTAAATCTTTTTATTGTAGATACACACCATTGCATGCCAGGCTTGTCGTCTTCAAACCTAAAGCTATCTTTAAGATCGGCAATCATCTCGATATACATGCCACAAAATGTATCCATTGATGCTTCAAAAGGAAGTTTTTTTAAGTTTAATCTCTTAAGAATTCTTTTCTCTCTTACTAAACTCCCATTATTAATGCTTATTTGAAGCATAAATAAAATTTGAAATTATAACTTTTTAGACAGTTACAATAAAAATGTCTCATATAAAACTCTATCTAAATAAACACTCAATTAATACGGTAAATATGTACTGTAAATTGTGGGTTTTTATAGGTCTATTGCTTAAATTAATTTTTCATTCTCATAAATGCAGCACTTATCTTCGGGTATATGTAAACTTTCAAAGAAACTAATTTACTTTATTTGTACAATTACCTGTTTTGAAAAACTCATCAATATTGTCTATGGCTAAATTAGCCATTGCTGTCCTTGTGTGTTTAGTGGAGCTTCCAAGGTGAGGTAAAATAAAAGCACTTTTTATTTTTAAGTAACCTTTGTTTAAATTGGGTTCACCCTTATATACATCCAGTCCAGCTGCATAAATTTTTTTTCTATTTAACGCATCAATTAAAGCTTCATCATCAACGATGTCACCTCTAGCTACATTTGTAATTACAGCTCCTGTTGGAAAGTACTCCAAGGTTTCTTTATTAATTAAATTTTCAGTTTCTTTTGTTGCAGGACAGCAAATTGACAATACATCTGACTCTCCAAAAAGACTTTTTATACTATCATGGTAAATAGCACCTTGCTCTTTTTCCTCACTTAGCTTGGATCTATTATGATAATGAATAATCATTCCTAAAGCCTTAGCAATTTTAGCGATTTTTTGTCCTATTCTTCCCATTCCTAAAATTCCAAGTCTTGCACCTGTTAATTGTTTTCCTATAAGGAAATCAGCAGACCATTTCCAGCTACTTTCTTTTGCGCTTTGAATGCCTTCTGAGGCTCTTCTACAGGCACCTAATATTAATAAAATTCCAATTTCCGCTGTAGCATCTGATAAAACCTCAGGTGTATTTGTTACGGCAATTCCTCTTTTTTTAGCAGCCTCCAAATCTATATTTCCAAAACCAACTGCGAAGTTAGAAATAACTTTAATAGTGTCAGGGAGTTTATTTATAGTTTCTTTATCCATTTTATCAGTTAAGGATGTTAGGATTGCATCATGACCTTCACTTAATTCAATAAGTTTTAATTGGGAGTATAATTCATCGTCACTATTAAGCTTTGCATAAAATATTTTTGAAGCTTTTTCTTCAGATTTTTTTAATAACCTCCTTGTGATTATAATTTTTTTCATAGTTAATTCTTTTGTAATATTTTTGGTTTTGGGCCACCAGTATACCAATCTAATATCTCAATAGTATGTAAAATTGGAGTTTTGGTTCCGTTGGAAATTTGAGTAATACAGCCTATATTTCCTGTTGAAATAAAATCTGGTTTCAAACTTTCAATATTCTTCACTTTTTTGATTAATAATTCTTTGGCAATTTTAGTTTGTAAAATATTATATGTTCCAGCAGAACCACAACAAATATGTCCTTCTGGAATTTCCATAATTTTGTTATCAGTTTTAGAAAGCAATTCCATAGGTTGATTATGTACTTTTTGCCCATGTTGCATCGAACAGGCAGAATGATAAGCAATTTTGTATTTTTTATCTTTTGATTTGAAATCCAATTTTAAATTTTCATTCAAATATTCAGACACATCTCTTGTTAAGTCAGAAATTACTTTGGCTTTTTTTTTCATTTTTTTATCCCCTTTAAAGATAAAACCATAGTCTTTCATTGTAGTGCCACACCCTGATGTATTAGATAGAATTGCATCTAGGTTTCCTTTTTTATGTTCCTCATACCAAGTATCTATATTGTTTCTAAAATCTTGATGAGCATCATCTTCTTTACCTAAATGATGATTTAAAGAACCGCAGCATCTTATCTTTTTTGGCACAACCACTTCAACACCATGTCTGTTTAAGATTCTAATAGTTGCTTCATTAATTTGAGGAGATATTTCTTTTTGAACGCATCCAGTTAAAAGAGCAACCCTTGCTATTTTCTTTTTTCCATTAGCTGAATAGATTTCTCTTTCTTTTAATGTTTTTTTAGGAAAGTGTGTTGGCATTAAATTCATCATATCTTTTATTTTTAAAGGCATTAAAAACTGAAAAGGCTTTGCTAACTTAACCATATAACTTGCTAGTCTAAAATACGCTGTATTGGGTAATACAACTGATAGAAAGGTCCTAATTGTTCTATCAAAAAAAGACCTTTCATAGTTTTTTTCAATATATTTTTTGCCGTGATCAATGATGTGCATATAGTTTACTCCTGCAGGGCAAGTAGTCATGCAGGAGTAACAAGAAAGACACCTATCTATATGTTTTACTGTTTTTGCTGTTGGTTTCTTTTGATTTTCCAGCATATCTTTAATTAAGTAAATTCGACCTCTTGGCCCATCTAACTCATCTCCAAATATTTGATGGGTTGGGCAAGTTGCATTACAAAATCCACAGTGAACACATTTCTTAAAAATTTTTTCTGTAGCTACATTGTCACTATCTTTTAATTGTTTTTCTGTAAAATTTGTTTGCATTAAATTCCTCTATACATCTTTCCTGGATTAAAAATTCTTTTAGGATCAAAACTTTTCTTAATTTTTTCTGATACTAAAAGTCTTATATCATCTACAGTAAATATTGTCTCTTCATAATCAAATTCATTAGAGGTTTTTATAATAGTTGAGTAACCTTCAAGTTTTTTAATCAGTTTTTTAATTTCACTAACTTTATTATTTTTCTTAACCTGCACTTCTATCCAATATAAGGATCCACACCAATCAATATAATATTTATATTTATTACCCAGGAACTGCATTAATTCATTTCCTTTTGATGGCGGTATCACCACTCTCAATAAATTATTCTTAGTTGAATTAAATAACTCAAGATTGTTAATCTTTTTCCAAAAAGGTGTTGATTGATAAACATCTAATTTAGATGAATTTAGTTTATCTAATCTCAATTCATTTGTTAATGCTTTAATTTTTTCATCAATAGAAATTTTATCTCCCTCCACTCTTAATGCTAAAAAAGAACCTTTGAATTTTAAGTCATTAAATTTGAAAACCATTTCTTTATTGTGATCATAACTTTCGTCTTCAGGTTCTTCTGGAATATAGACTGCACCTGATATTTCACTACTTGAGCTTGATATTTTTCCAAATAATTCATTGACTAACTTTTTGTCTTCTGTGTGAATTGTAATTGTATTAGATAATTTTTTTTTAGGCAAAACCTTTAAGGTAATTTCTGTCAAAGCAACTAAAGTTCCAAATGATCCCGTAATCAGTTTTGATAAATCATATCCTGTAACATTTTTGACAACCGTCCCCCCAGATTTAATTATATCACCTTTACCATTCACTCCTCTAAAACCCAGAACATGATCTCTTACGCTACCAACTTTAAATCTTCTAGATCCCGCATAATTACAAGCTAAATAACCCGCTATAGTTCCTTTATTAGATATTCCACTTTGAATAAATCCAAAATCAATTGGTTCAAAAGCAAGTTCTTGATTATTTTTTTCTAATTCTTTTTCAACTAACTCTAATGGGGTATTGGCTTTTACTTTAATATAAAGTTCTTGAGGTAAATATTCAACTATTCCAGAAAGTTTAGAAAGGGATAATTTTTTTGCAGATTGTATTTTATTGCCTATAAAGTTTTTTGTTCCAGTACCAATTAATTCAGTTGGTTGATTTTTTTTATATAATTCTTTAACTATATTTGAAACTTGTAACTCATCTTCAGGGTAATAGGTATTGTTAGAATCTTGGAAGATCTGGGAATTTTTCTTCATTTCTATGGACATGTACCCTTCCTTCCTCTGCACATTTTCTTAATATAGGATAAACTTTTCCAGGATTAAGTAAATTTTTTTCATCTAACGATTTTTTAATATCTAACTGTTGCTGAATATCATTGTTATTAAACATTTCACACATTAGCTCCCTTTTTTCAACTCCCACACCATGTTCACCAGTGATAACACCCCCTAACCTTACACAAGCTTTTAGTATCTCAGCTCCAAATTCTTCTGTTTTTCTTAGTTCTTCTTTATCACTTCCGTCAAACATTATTAATGGATGTAAATTTCCATCACCTGCATGAAAACAATTAGCTACTGGCAATTCATACTTTTCAGATAGTCTTTTTATTTCCAATAATGCTTCAGCAAGTTTTCCTCTTGGTATCGATCCATCCATACAATAATAATCTGGTGCTAAGGCTCCACACGCTGGGAATGCTGCTTTTCTACCTGCCCAAAATGACAATCTTTCTTTTTCATTCTTACTAAGTTTTAAGCTTGAACAGTTATTTTTTTCACAAATGCTTCTAACTTGTTTTAGTAATTCATCAACTTCTGATTCAGTTCCATCTAATTCAACAATCAATAAAAGTTCAGCATCTCTTGGGTAACCTGCTTTACTAAAGTTATCAGTTGCTTCTATTAAGGCTTTATCCATTATCTCCATACCTGCTGGAACAATCCCACTTGAAATAATTTCAGTTGCTGCACTTCCACCATCTTGAATTGTAGGAAATCCTATTAGTGCCGCCTTAACTACCTGTGGATTTTTTAAAATTTTAACTGTTACCTCTGTGATTACTCCTAGTAATCCTTCAGAACCACATATCAATCCCATTAAATCGTATCCTTCTTGATCTAAAGTTTTTCCACCAATTCTACAAACTGTTCCATCCATCATCACAATTTCAACACCTAAAATATTATTTGTTGTTGTTCCATATTTTAAAGAATGAACTCCACCAGAATTTTCTGCAACATTACCACCTATTGAACATGCAAGTTGACTAGATGGATCTGGTGCATAATAAAAATTTTTATGCTGTACTGCATCTGTTATTCCTAAATTTGTTACACCTGGTTGAGTAACAACACATTTATTTTCAAAATCTATTTCTATAATTTTATTAAATTTTCCAAGACTTAATAGAATTGCATCATTTAAAGGTAATGCTCCACCTGATAGACCTGTACCTGCTCCTCTTGGCACAACTTTTATATCTTCTGCATGACAAAATTTTAAAATATTGCTTACTTCTTGAGTATTCTCTGGCATCACTACTGCTAATGGTGTTTGTGTATATGCGGCCAATGCATCAGTTTCATACGGTTTAATTTCATCCGCATGACTCAGAACGTTTTCTGGATTTATTATTTTTGCAAGATTCTTAAAGATATATTCTTTTTTAGAAATCGTTTCTTTGTTAATCTTTGGTAGAACTAATTCACTCATTAGTATCAACCTAGCATTTTTTTTATATTTTCCAATGCGTTAGATATGTTGTCTTCTGACGCTGCATAGCTAAATCTTACATAATCTTTGCAAGTTTTACCAAAAGCTGTCCCTGGCACTATTGCAACTCCTGCTTCATGCATACACTTTTTTGCGAATTCTGACCCATTCATCCCAGTTCCTATTACTTTTGGAAATGCATAAAAAGCACCTCCTGGTAAACTACACTCCACACCTGATAAATTGTTTAAACCTTCATGAATCAATTTTCTTCTTTGGTTAAACTTCACCATCATTTCATGGATAGGATCATCTGGTCCATCTAAAGCTGCAATTCCTGCAAACTGTGCTGGTGCATTCACACATGAAACACTATTAATAATTAATTTATTTACATGTGGTATTAATTCTTCTGGCCAGACACTCCACCCCATTCTCCATCCTGTCATTGCATAAGCTTTACTCCAACCATCTAATACAATTAATCTGTCCTGAAGATCTGGATAATTAAAAAATGTTGGCATTTCTTTTCCATCATAAATTTGTCTACTATAGATTTCATCACTGAGAATTGCTACATGTGGATATTTTTTTAGTCCTTCTGCCAAGACATCGATTGCAGATTTTTCAACAAAGCTTCCTGTTGGGTTGTTTGGGTTAATTAATATTAACAATCTAGTTTTATCTGTTATTAAAGATAAAATCTTTTCTGGATCAAATTTTAGATTTTTATCTTCAGTTAAATCATAAGGTATAGCTGTAGATCCTGTATAATTTATCATAGACTCATAAATTGGAAATGCTGGAGTTGGATGTATAATTTCTGCACCTGGCTCACCAAAACATTGTATTGCATAATACATTGTTGGTTTTCCACCTGGCATTATTAGTACTCTTTCAGGGTCAATATCTTTGTTGTAAAGTTTTTTAATTTTTCTAGTAACGGCTTGTCTACACTCTAAAATTCCATTTGACAAAACATATCCATGATGACCATCGTCTAATGCTTTTTTTGCTGCATCAACCACATGTTTGGGTGTTTTAAAATCTGGCTGCCCCAAACCCAAATGAATCATAGGTTTTCCTTGTGCTTCTAGTTTTTTAGCTTCAGCTAAAATACTAAATGCAGATTCTGTACCTAATCTTTCTAAATTTTTTGCAAGCTTCATAATTATATTAATTCTACTATTAATATATCTTAGTTTAATTTATTTTATTTATATCTAATTTTAATAAGTATTAGAAATTATTTTCTATAAATTAGCTTTGAACTATCTAATTCTTTCAGGCTCTTACAGCCCATTAATACCATGTTTCTATTAATTTCGTCATGCATATTTTGCAATAAACGTTCCACACCTGGTTGACCTCCGGCACTCAGTGCAAATAGAAACATTTTTCCAAAACTACATACTGTTGCACCTGCCGCTAAAGCTTTCAAGACATGAGTTCCTCTTCTCACTCCTCCATCTAAAATTATTTCAAGCTTATCTCCAACAGCTTCTCTAATAGTATTAACTTGGTCAAAGGGTGACCTTGAACCATCTAACTGTCTACCTCCATGATTTGAAATTATAATGGCTGTACAGCCTATATCTATTGCTTTTTTTGCATCTTCAACTGACATCACCCCCTTAAGAGCAAATGGACCGTTCCATTTCTTTACACAATATTCTGCATCTTTCCAGTTCATAGCTGGATCATATTGCTCATTAATATATTCAATAACCGACTTTGAAATATTTGTGCCTTTATCTGTTTTATTTTTAACATTCGATAATTCAAACTTTTTATGAGTAAAATAATTAAATACCCACTCAGGCCTCATAGCAAAACTTAATAAGCTTTGAAGAGTGAGTTTTGGTGGTGTAGTAAATCCAGTTCTATGGTCTCTCTCTCTATTACCAGCAACTAACGTATCAACTGTTAAACACATACCGTTAAAGCCTGATATTCTACATCTATCAATTAAATCATCTGTTATCGACTGATCTTTATGAATATAAAGTTGAAATAATTTTGGTCCATTTGAAATAGTTGAAATCTCTTCAATTGTATTATTGGCCATAGTGGACATGCTATAAAAAGTTCCAAATTTTTCAGCAGCTCTCGCTGATGCTTTATCTCCTTCGTGATGGTAAAGTCTTTGCATTGCAGTTGGTGATAGAAAAATAGGCATATCAATTTTCTTTCCAAAAACAGTTGTTGAAAGATCAGGCTTTCCAACACTAGCAAGGACGTTAGGAATTAGATCACAGTCATCAAAAGATGTTGTGTTTCTTTTTAAAGTTTTTTCATCATCTGCCCCACCATCAATATAATGAAAAATTGGAGAGGGTAATTTTTTTTTTGCTAATTTTCTAAAATCACTAAAATTATGACAATTCTTTAGGTTCATAATTTGGTTTTAAAAATTTTTAAGAAGATTAAACATATAACTATTAGCACCAGGATTCTTGTCTCCTAAGCTTGCATTTGATATATGGTTATATGATATTCCAAAACTTGTGTTTTCTGAAACTGAATATGATGCCTGTACTTCAGTTTTAAATTCTAAAGCATGGCCTAAATCTTTTCCATCACCTTGATGATAAATGCCAGGAGCAAAACTTGGGGTAAATTTTACTTTATCACTTATTTTATAATTCCATTCAACGCCTGTGTAAATATATGCGGCTGAATTTTCTGTTACAAAACCACCTGTTATAGGTGAGGCGTTTCCTAGAAAAGTGTCTCTTTCTAAGTTTTCATTTTGATGCTGAAAACCAACTAATATCGCTTTTTGCTTATTATCACTAAAATCAAAATTTCCTGTATAAAAATTGTATTCATGTTCACTAATATTTTTATTTTCATCAGCATTAGCAACATAAGGAAGTAGTATTAAAACTATTATTGATAAAATTTTATTATAAGAATTATTTTTCATTTTTATAGATTTTTTTATATATTATCACACCACCAAATAAAAATAAAAATAACGGTAATAACCATAAAATATAGGTTTTTATGTTTAATTTTGGGTCATAAATTATCCAATCACCATACTTTCCTGTCAAAAACTCATATATTTTTTTTTCTTTCAAACCTTCATTAATTTTTCTATCAACAATCAGTTTAATACTAGAAGCAAAATCTGATTCTGAGTCATAAACAGATTGCCCCTGACAAATTAAACAGCGAATATTTTTTAAAATTTTGCTTTTCAGTTCATCATTTTTTTCACCAGCTTTTAAATAGGAGAAGCCTATAAATAAAAATACAATCATAAATATCTTTAAAATTTTCATTTAATAATCAATTTAATTTTTTCTACTATTTCCTGATTAATTGGACCTATAAATTTTTTTATAATTATTTTATCTTTGTTAATTATAAAAGTTTCTGGCACACCGTAGGCTCCAAACTCGACACTTAAAATACCATCATTATCAATTAAAATTTGAGAATATGGGTTTCCAAATTCATTAATAAATTTTTTGGCATTAGTTTGATTGTCCCTATAATTTATCCCAATTAGTTTGACTAATTGATTTTTACTTAACTTCATTAATAGAGGGTGTTCTGTTCTACAAGGGACACACCAGGAGGCCCAAATATTTACAATATAAAAAACATCTTTTTCAAAAATTTTTTCTGAGTTAGTAAAAGTATTTGAATTAAAATCTTTTGCTTCAAAAATAGGTATATTTTTTTTATTATTATTTTTAGGTGTGTAAGTATTTGAATGATTTAGCCCTTTAAAAAATACAACAAAGCAAAAACTTAAGAATACTATTATAATAAATATGTTAAACTTATTTTTCATTTTTTTTTTTAAATAAACTCATTAATCCACCAAGACTTAATAATAAAACTGATATCCATATCCAAACCATAAATGGTTTTACTTGATATCTAATATTAAAATATTCCTTACCCTTTACAAGGTTCATTACTAAAAACTTATCTTCTAATAGTGTTGTTCTTATATCTGCCTCACTAGTAATAATTATAGGCTGGTTATAGATTCTAATCTCAGGTTTTAATTCAATAATTTTTTCATTTTTGTCTTTTATTTCAAAATATGCAATTATAGAGTTAAAGTTACTTTCTTTTCTTTCTTCTATCTTTTTAAAAAAAATTTCACCTTTATTATAATCATATTTTTCACCAATTTTTATGTTGGTTATAATTTCGGAGGATAAAATGCTGTTAAACAAAATACTTAATATTAATAAGCTAAAACCAAAGTGTGAAACCGTTTGAGAAATATTATTAAATTTTTTAATAAATAATTCTTTTAAAGTTGTAAAGAATAAAAAAAGGGCAGCAGAAATTAAAACTGTATAAAAAAGTAAGTCTGTAGTTAAATTTTTAATAATAAAAAAAGTTAGCATTACGGAAACTATAAATATGATAATAAGTGAGTTCTTATTCTCAATTTTTGATTTAATCCATTTAAGTTGTGGTCCAAGAGACATGAATAATAGAAATGGTATTAAAAAAGGAACGATTAATTTTTGGTAAAAAGGAGGTCCCACTGAAATTTTTTCACTAGATATTACATCTAGAAAAATTGGATATACTGTACCTATTAAAACAACAGATAAAAAATACATCATAAACCAATTATTTATTAAGATAGAAGTTTCTCTACTAAGCCAAAAGAAATTATTTGACCTTTTGTTATTTTCTTTGTGAAATATAAAAAATATTCCTAACGATAAGACAATTAGTATAAATAAAAATATTAATATAAAAATACCTCTTGTGGGATCATTAGCAAATGTATGTACAGAATTTAATATTCCAGACCTTACTAAAAAAGTTCCACACATACTTAGGGTAAATGTTGTGATAGATAATATAACTACCCAAGATGTTAATGCGGCTCTTCTTTCTAACACTACAATACAGTGTAATAATGCAGTCAATGTAAGCCATGGCATCAAAGAAACATTTTCAACTGGGTCCCAAAACCAGAAGCCTCCCCATCCTAGTTCATAATATGCCCAAATTGATCCAAGCATAATCCCTATAGTTAGAAAAATCCAAGAAACTAAAACCCATTTTTTAATATGTTGGCCCCATTGTTTTGAAACATAGCTTTGCATAACTGCAGCAAGGGATGATGAAAATATTATAGAGGTCCCAACATAACCTAAATATAGAATTGGAGGATGTATTGCTAATGCTGGATCTTGTAAAATTGGATTAAGACCAAGGCCTTCATTGGGAATTGGAAATAAATAATTAAAAGGATTAGATGTCATTAATATAAATAAGAAAAATCCAATAATTATTATTTGCTGAAATAATAAGGTTAAAATTCTATATTTTTTAGGCTGCTCTCTTGATTTAATTAAAAATAGAAAAATAAATAAAGTTAATACTAATAGCCATAATAATAAACTTCCTTCATGGTTCCCCCATGTTCCTGAGATTTTATAGAATAATGGTTTAGTTGTGTGAGAATTATTAAATACTGTCTCATTACTAAAGTCTGAGTTTATAAAAGATATAATCAAACTCAAAAAGCTTACAATTACGAAAACTAGTTGTAGAAAAGATAGAGATAATATATTTTGGTTAATATGCTTATTATTATTAAAGTCTTTAATTGAAATACCACAAAGTAGAACTGAAAGTAACAACCCTAAAATCAAAGAATAATAACCTATCTGGTTAGCTAGCAATTTATTTATCTCCTATAGCTTCTTTAACTTCTGGGGGCATATAATTTTCATCATGTTTTGCTAAAATTTTAGTAGCTGTAAAATAATTCTTATCTTTTAAAAAGCCTTCAGCAACCACCCCTTTTCCTTCAGCAAATAAATTGGGAACTGCCCCTGAATAAACAACATTAATCTCATTTTTAAAATCAGTAATAATAAAATTAACTTCATCAGAATTTATAAAAACTGACTGTTTTTTAACCATCCCACCTACTCTTATTTTTTTTTTATTTAATTCTATTAAAGATTTTATTTCAGACGGAGACTGAAAATATACAATATTTTGTTTTAAGGATTGTAAAACTAAAAAAACTGTTAAAATTACTGAGGCTAAGATTGAGGCTAAGAATACAAATCGTAATTTAACCTTTTTACCATACATGGTTTATTATTTAAATATTTGATGTATTGGATAATATTTCTCTATTAATATTTTGTAATCTTGCAACTCTAGCTTTCTCTACATTTAGAGAACCAAATTTAGAAGCAAATCTTTTTTGCTCTTTTGAAAGCTGTAATTTAGTTACAAAGTACAAGGCTGTAAAACTGATCAATGTGAATGAAAAAGCTGACCATACGTAAGCTCCATATCCATTCATTGAAGTTATTTCATTTATCATAATCTATCTAATCCTTTGTTTTTAGCTTTTATCAGTTCAGTATTATATTTCATCAAAAAAATGAGTAATGAAAAAAGGGCAAATGCCGCAGTCATAATGCCCAAGGGGACTAGCATTGATGGGTGAATTGCTGTGTTGGCTGATAAAATATTAATTGAAGCTGGTTGATGTAACGTGTTCCACCAATCTACAGAAAATTTAATGACGGGAACGTTTACCACTCCTAAAATTGCAATCAAAGAAGTAACCTTTACTACTTGTTCTTTGTCTTCATAAATTCTCCAGGCCAATAAATACATTCCATAAAACAGAGCTAAAATTAACATAGAAGTTATTCTCGCATCCCAAGCCCACCAAGTACCCCAAGTAGGTTTTCCCCAAATTGAACCTGTAACTAATGCAATAATATTAAAAACAAATCCAGAGGGTGCTAAACTTTTAGCAATTAAAGCAAAATTTTTATTTTTAAAAACAAAACTTCCAACAGACAACAAAGCTAAACTTGAAAATATTCCAAGTGATATCCA
>Ga0209709_10003828_pt1 | contig 12325 bp, 9 predicted proteins | sample ArcticOcean_MG_C_2_FD_187435 | JGI IMG/M metagenome (GOLD analysis project Ga0209709, IMG submission 187435) | Marine microbial communities from western Arctic Ocean - ArcticOcean_MG_CB4_136 (SPAdes) (version 2) | ecosystem: Environmental > Aquatic > Marine > Oceanic | place: Arctic Ocean... | reverse complement strand
TAACTGGGTAAGGTAGTGGTTGGTTAAAAAAAGTAAGAAAAATAATTGTTAAAATAGTGATGCTAGCTAAAAATAAATTACTCTTCAAACCTAAATTTGATGATGAAAAAATAGTCGGAATTATTAAAAAAATTGAAAAAGGATTTGCAATTCCTCCTGTTAAGTAGATTAAACCACTTAACAGTAAAATATCAATTAATAAAAAAAGAAATGCTGTTCTATCTAATAGTTGTGTATTCTTATTAATATAAATTAAATAAAGATTGCTTAGTATTCCAATTAAAATTATTGAATTTTCTAAAATCAGATCAAATTTAAAATCAAAAAAAAAATAAATAAAGTTTACTGTTATTAATTGACCAATAATAGCAATCCATCTTAGATTAATGTATGTAGATTTTTTAAGGGAAAAATATTTTGAAGTTTCGAAAAACTTCATTGTTAAATATCTAGATTTTGAACATTAATTGCATTTGAAACAATAAATTCTTTTCTTAAAGCAACATCATTGCCCATTAAGGTATGGATAAGATCTTGATCTTTCTTTAAGTCTTTCGAATATTGTACTTGTAATAAATTTCTTGTTTCAGGATCTAATGTTGTGCTCCACAATTCTTCAGGGTTCATTTCACCTAATCCCTTGAATCTTTGAATACTCATCCTAGATTTTTCTTCATCATAAGCTTTGGTAAATTCTTTGCTACCCTTTTTCATTTTTTTTAATTCTTTGCTATGGTTCAAAACATAATCTTCTAACTCTTTTTCATCTTTTATATAAATTCCTTTTGTTCCTTTATTAATTTTAAATAAGGGTGGTTGAGCAAGATATACATGTCCATTTTCAATCAACTTATTAAATGGTTTGTTGTTAAAGAATGTTAATAATAACGCTCTAATATGAGAGCCATCAACATCAGCATCCGTCATAATAATAATTTTTCCATATCTTAAATCTTTTAAATCCAGTTCTTCTGTTTTGGGATCTAAACCTAAAGCATTAATAAGAGTTACAATCTCATTTGAAGAAATCATTTTAGATAAGGCTTTTGTTCTATGTTCGCTTCCATTTTTGTTACTATTTTTTTTAGGGGTAGTTTCCTCTACATAAGTATTAAGAATTTTACCTCTTAATGGTAGCACAGCTTGGTTAGATCTATTTCTACCTTGTTTTGCAGAACCCCCTGCTGAGTCCCCCTCAACAATAAACAGTTCTGTTCCTTCTTGTTTTCCTATTTGGCAATCTGCCAACTTTCCAGGTAGTCCACTTAGCTCTAAAGCCCCTTTTCTTCTTACATTTTCCCTTGCTTTTCTAGCAACATCTCTTGCAAGAGCGGCCTGCATTACTTTTGCTAAAATAATTTTTGCTGTCGTCGCGTTCTGGTCAAACCAAATTGATAATTTTTCATTAATAATATTTTCTACAATCATTCTTACTTCGGATGAAACTAATTTATCTTTTGTTTGAGAAGAAAATTTTGGATCAGGTATTTTCGCAGATATTACACAAGTTAGACCTTCTTTAATATCATCACCTGAAATAGTTAATTTATTTTTTTTTAATAAATTATGTTCGTTTGCATATTTATTAACTACTCTAGTTAACGCACTTCTAAAACCTAATAAATGAGTGCCACCATCTTTTTGATAGATATTATTTGTGTAGGGATAAATATCTTCACCGTAGCTTGCATTCCATTTTAAAGAGCATTCGATTTCAATATTATCTTTTTTACCATCAATATAAATTGGTTTTTTGAATAAATCATTTCCAGTTTTGTTTAAAAGTTTTTCTCTTTTTTCGTCTAAATAATCAACAAACTCTAAAACACCTCCTTCAAATTTAAACTCAATTATTTTTTCTTTTTTTTGATTTAAATCGTTAATTGTTATCTTTATCCCTTTGTTCAAGAATGCTAGCTCACGCATTCTTTTAACAATTATACTTGGTGTAAATTTTATTGATGAAAAAATTTCTTTAGATGGTAAAAAAGTTATTTGTGTTCCTGTCTCTTTTGACTTTCCTATAATTTTAAGTGGAGCTTTAGAGTCTCCGTCTTTGAACTCTATAAAATATTTTTTCCCATCTCTATCAATTTCTAATTTTAATTTTTCTGATAATGCATTTACAACTGAAACACCCACGCCATGTAAACCACCTGATACCTTATATGAATCATGATCAAATTTTCCACCCGCATGAAGTTGTGTCATAATAACTTCTGCAGCAGACATTTTTTCACCCTTATGCATATCAACGGGTATACCTCTACCATCATCTCTAACAGTGATTGTTCCATCTGAATTAATTTTCACTTCAATGTTTTTACAATAACCTGCTAAAGCTTCGTCTATAGAGTTATCTACAACTTCATAAACCATGTGATGTAAACCAGTGCCATCATCTGTATCACCAATATACATTCCAGGTCTTTTTCTAACAGCCTCCAAGCCCTTTAATACTTTTATTGAGTCTGCCTGATAAGTAGAGTTATTTTTCATATTATAATATTTGGAAATTAGATATTTATATCATTTTTTTTATAAAAAAGATGAAAATAATTTACAAACTCAAAATAAAACATCAAATAAGCATCGTTTTTAAAAGAATATTTAGTGTTATTAAAAAAAATATATAATTTCTTTATTAACTATCTTTAGTTTAACTTTAATTACTTTTAAGATTTATTTATTTAATTCTTACTCACTTCTGACTTTATAAAATATTAATTAATGATACTTTCTTAAGGTCTATGCTCCCAAAAATTTTTAAACCAAAAAATGAATATGATCTAATTAGACTTGGACAGGATAATGATGGTGGTTACTTAATAGAAAAAAACTCACTATCTAATGCCAAAAGCTTAATTAGTTTTGGTCTATCATATGATTGGTCTTTTGAAAAAAAATTTTTTAGTATTAAGGGTTGCCCAATACATTGTTATGATCCGACCATAAAATATTCTAGTATAAAAAAATTTTCACGCAGAAGTATAGTTAATCTTTTCAAAATCAATAATTTGTTTAACAAAAAATTACTTAAGCATAACATTTATAATATATTTTTATATAATGATTATAAAAAGTTTTTTTCTAACAAAGTTGTTCATTATGAATCATCGATGGGAATAGGTAGGAACAAAGTAAACTTTTCTGAATCAATAAATAGAATAAAGCTATATCCCGTATTTTTAAAAATCGATATTGAGGGATCAGAATACAGAATTTTAGATGATATATTAAAGTATCAAGATAAAATTACTGGATTAGTTATAGAATTTCATAATGTAGATCTACATAAAAATATAATTTCTGACTTTATAAAAAAATTTAATTTATCATTATGTCATATACATGGACAAAACCCATCGGGTACTGACTATTTAGATAAAAATAATGATCCCACACAAGTTGAGATGACATTTTCAAACACAAAAAATATTCTGTCAACTAGACCTAAAATTCCTCACTCATTGGATCAAGCAGCAGATTTTCGCTTTCAAGATGTTAAATTAAATTTTATTGATTAAATTTTGGCGGAGAGAGTGGGATTCGAACCCACGGTACCTTTGACAGTACACACACTTTCCAAGCGTGCGCTTTAAACCGCTCAGCCATCTCTCCTTAATAATCTATATTAGTTTAATTTTCTTGAAATTACATTTAATATATTTACCTCTACCTATTGCTAATATAGATATACACAAATATGAAAACTTTTTGCATTTCTATTTATAATGAAAATTATTCTTTTTTTGAAAAAAATAATTTAACACCTGTTGGCTTAGGCAATAATTATTTTGGGAATGAATGGGTAAATGATAAGTTCGAAAATGATATATCATCAAAAAATATAAATTTTGGAGAATATTCATTCCATTATAGATTGTGGAAAGACCCCTCATTTAAAGAAAAAAATTATAAATGGATTGGTTTTTGTAGCTACAGAAGATTCTGGGTGAATAAAAACTCTCCTAAATCAAAAAATATAGAGGAATTAAGTGCTTCTATTTTAAAAAAGGAGCCTACAGAATGGGAAAACTATGACTGTATTTTAGCTGAACCTCTAACTTTAGATAAACAAAAATTTATGAAGCTTTTAAAACATAATTTTAAATACATCTTTAAAAAGCCCTCTCTTTTAATTAATAGATGTACTATAAAGGATCATTTTTATTTGAATCATGGTTCATTTTTTCTTGATGAGGCCATTAAATTATTAGATAAAAATGAACAGGATAAATTCCAAAACTATTTAAATGGTCATGAATTTAATCCGCATAATCTATTTATTTGTAAAAATACTACACTGTTAAACTCTTATTATGCTAAAATTTTCAATTGGCTATTTAAATGTGAAGAAATATTTAAAAAATTTGATTTAGACACATATGGTAAGAAAAGAATTTATGGATTTTTAGCTGAAAGGTATTTACCTTTTTGGTTTAAAGAAAATTCAAAAACTTTAGACTGGCCATATGTATATTTCGATACCAACAAATTTAAAAAATGAGTAATAAAATCTTTGACTGCATCACATTCTACAATGCAAATATGTTGTTTGATTTGCGTTATCATAGTTTAAAAAACCATGTAGATTATTTTGTGGTTTGTGAGGCTAATAAAACTCACACTGGTCAACATAAGGGGTATAATTTTGATAAAAAATTTTTATCAAAATATGGAGAAAAAATTATATACATTCAGGTTGATGACTTGCCTGAAATTAAAATTAAAGGTAAGAAAGATTATCAATTACTTAAGATTCAGATGGAAAATTTGTTTAGGGGGATTATTAAAGCTAAAGATGATGATTTGATAATTTTTTCAGATGAGGATGAAATTCCTAATCCTGTAGTTATTTCTCATTTCAAAAAAAATGAATATAAATTTGGTCTCTTTCTTCAAAATATGTATTATTATAAGCTTAACATTCTTGGACTAGATGAGGGTGATGGAAATTGGGCAGGGTCTAGAATTTGCAAAAAAAAATATTTAAAGTCTTTTTTTGATTTTAGAATTTTAAAGAAAAAAAATATTAAATATCCATTTTGGAGGATAGATAAAGAAAAAAGTATTCAGCTAATTGAAAGTGGTGGCTGGCATTTTACTTATCTAATGACTCCAGACGAAATATCAAAAAAAATTGAAAATATGGCTCATACTGAGTTTAATAAAGAAAAATTTAAAAATACAGAGAAAATCCAAGAAAATATAAATAATTTAATAGACCCTTTTGATAGAAATTTAAGATTAAAAAAAGTAAGAATAGATAATAATTACCCAGAATATTTAGTTCAAAATGTGGGCATATATAAAGATTGGATTTTAAATTGATACCTATAACCAAGCCATCTTTAGACAAAAATGATTTAAAATATATTAAAAATGTTTTATCATCAAAGATACTTACAGATGGATTCTACCAAAAAAAATCTGAAGATATTATAAAAGGGTATATTAAATCAAAATTTGTGGCTGTAACACATAGTTGTACCGCTGCTCTTGAAATTTCAGCTATTTTGATAAACTTAAAACAGGGTGATGAAGTAATATTACCATCTTATGGCTTTGTTTCTATTGCCAATGCAATTGTCTTAAGAGGTGCAAAACCAGTTTTTGTGGAGATTAATCCTGAAGATTTAAATATTTCTTTTAAAGATATTAAAAATAAAACTACAAAAAGAACAAAGGCCATTTATGTAATTCACTATGCTGGAAATGCCTGTGAAATCGAAAAAATATCACACTACGCAAAATCGAAAAAAATATTTTTAATTGAAGATGCGGCACATGCATTCCTTGGAAAATATAAAAAAAAATTTCTTGGAACTTTTGGGGATATTGGTGTCTTTAGTTTTCATGAAACAAAAAATATTGTTGGGGGTCAAGCTGGGTGTATTTCTGTTAATAATTCTAAATTAATTAAAAGAACTAATTATATTTTAGACAAAGGAACAAATAGAAGAAACTTTATAAAAGATTTCAAAAAAAAAATAATATCTTCAAAAAATAATAAAAAATTTTATAGCTGGGTTGACCTAGGCTCAGAGTATAGAGCACCCGAATTAAGCAGTGCGCTACTATACTCTCAATTACTTAAAGTTAAAAAAATACAAAGCATAAGAAAAAAAAATTGGAATATTTTTGATAGATTAATAGATAAATTAGACACTGAAAAATTTTATTTGATTAAATCAAGTCAAAAAACAACAAGTGCTTATCACATTCTAGCATTGATATTTAGAACAACTAAACTTGCGAGTGATTTCAAAAAAATTTTCCAAAATAATAGCATCGCTGCTACATTTCACTACGTCCCTCTTCATAAATCTATAATGGGGAAAAAATTTTGCAACTATAGACTTCCTTTAACAGAAAAAATTTATAGTAGAGTTGTTAGGTTACCCCTTTACTCTGAAATGACGAAACAAGAAATAAACAAAATCTCTTTATTAATAAAAACTTTTCTTGTTTAGAAATAGTAACTACTAGCTAAAAATAAAATATTCAATATGACTTTTTTTTATTGTTGCTGTTTGATTAAAGCACATTATTAAAAAATTTTCAGGATATTTATGATCTAATATTTGGGATTTTTTTTTAATCATTTTTTTCCATTTATACCTTTCGTGAAAAGGTAAAAGATTTTTTTCACAGATCAACATTGAATGTAACTTAGATTTTTTGATAATTTTTATATTTAGGTTGGAAATTTTATGTCCTATTTTAAATTTTCTATATTTTTTTAAAACAATTAAAGTGTCATAGTATAAGTACAAGTATTTTTTTTTTTTTAATAAAAAATTTCTTTTTCTTAATAAACTGTAGCCAACCAAGTTTTCTTTAAAATAAGCTAGGTTGTGAATATCATTGTCTTGAATGTGTTCATTAAACCACTTTAGTTGAGACTTAACACCATACTTCCATTGAGTATTTTTTAATTTGCATATGCTAAGGATTTCTTTTTTTTTTAATTTTTTGGTCAATGTGGACTTTAATAATAATTCTTTCATATCAATTAATTTTTTTTACAACTGCTATATTTTTTAAATATAGAACTTTGATTTTTTTTTTATAAATTTGACAAAATTTTTCAAAACCTTTGTATGACTGTATGCTTATATTTTTATTTACATTAACCACATCATCAAAAACTATAATACCCTCCATATTTAGCAGTTTATAACTTTCTATTGCATCACTAAGGATATCTTCTCCATTGTGAGAGCCATCTATATAAATAAAATCAAAATTAAAATTTTTTTTTAAAACTTCTCTTAATGCTATAACTGAATCATTTTTAATTTTACTATATTTATAGCCATCTAAATTTTTGTTAAATTTTTCTTCAACTTCATTAAAGTTTACATTTAAAGATTCTGAATTAATGTTACTTTTCTCCCATAAATCTATAACTGTTACTTTTGAATTTTTATAATTGAATAGTATATTTAGTGCAGATAAGCCCTCATAGGAACCAATTTCTAAGTATGAAAAACTTGTATCAGGATTTTTTGGCAAATAATAATGAAATACTTCAAAATTATTTAAAAACCATTTTTGAGAAAAACTTTTTTTTTCAATAAACTTTTCAAAGTTTTTTTTAATAATTTTATATTTTGATTTAATTTTTTTTTTTAAAATTCTAGACTTTATTATTATGATAAAATTTTTTAATTTAAATAAAAATAGTCTTATTTTTAACATTTTATTTTTCTTTATTAATCTTTAAAACACCTATGAATGCTTCTTGTGGAATCTCCACTTTACCAAACTGTTTTCCTCTTGCTTTTCCTTTTTTTTGTTTATCTAGTAATTTTCTTTTTCTGTCTCTTGCCCCACCACCGTGAATTTTAGTTAAAACATCTTTTTTAAAACCTTTAATAGTCTCTCTTGCTATAATTTTTCCTCCAATAGCTGCTTGAACGGGTATCATAAAGTTATGTCTAGGAATTAAATCTTTTAATTTTTCACAAACTTCTCTTCCAACTGTTTGTGCAAAATTCTTATGAACCATCATAGATAACGCATCAACAGGTTCTGCGTTCACTAAAATTCCAAGCTTAACCAGATCACCTTCTCTATGATCTATAATTTCATAATCAAAACTTGCATAACCGCTGGTCATTGATTTAAGTCTATCATTAAAATCAAACACAACTTCGTTTAGAGGAATTTCATAATTTAAAACTGCTCTATTACCTGAATAACTTAAGTTTGTTTGTACTCCTCTTTTATCCTGGCAAACCTTTATAATTGCTCCTAGATATTGATCTGGTGTAATAATTGTTGCTTTAATCCAAGGCTCTTCGATAAATTTGATTAGCGTTGGTTCGGGTAGACTTGAAGGGTTTTGTAACTCTATTGTTTCCCCTTTATTCATATGAACCTTGTAAACTACTCCTGGTGTTGTTGTTAATAAATTTATATCAAATTCTCTTTCTAGTCTTTCGGTTATAATTTCTAAATGTAAGAGACCTAAAAAACCACATCTAAAACCAAGGCCTAAGGCTGATGAAGATTCTGCTTCAAAAGAAAAACTAGCATCATTTAGTTGTAGTTTACCAAGACCATCTTTTAATTTTTGATATTCAGAGCTATCTACAGGGAATAACCCGCAAAATACAACTGGTTTACTTGGTTTAAATCCTGGTAGTGCCTCTTGAATTGGTTTGCTTGCATCACAAATAGTATCACCAACTTTTGTTTCTGATAAAATTTTTATTCCTGTTGTTATAAAGCCAATTTCTCCAGCATTTAATTCATTAACATCAGTTGCTTTTGGAGTAAATACACCTACTTTTTCAATTATATATTCTTGGTTAGTAGACATCATTTTGATCTTCATATTTTTTGAAATTTTTCCGTTAATAACTCTAACTAAAATAACTACCCCTAAATAAGTGTCATACCAACTATCAACTAATAAGCATTTTAAATCCGCATCTTTTTCTCCTTCTGGAGCTGGTAGTGATACAATAATTTGTTCTAGAATATCTTCTATACCTTCACCTGTTTTTCCAGAGCAAGGTATGGCATTTTCAGTATCAATACCGATAACTTCTTCTATTTGCATCTTTGTTTTTTCTAAGTCAGATGCTGGTAAATCAACTTTATTTAGGACAGGCACTATCTCATGCTTAGTATCTAGAGCTTGATAAACATTTGCCAATGTTTGCGCCTCTACTCCTTGAGTGCTGTCAACAATTAAAATAGATCCTTCACATGCATACAGAGATCTACTAACTTCATAACTAAAATCTACGTGTCCTGGAGTGTCAATGATGTTTAAAATGTAGTCTTTGCCATCTTTTGCTTTGTAATTAAGTTTAACTGTTTGAGCTTTAATAGTTATTCCTCTTTCTCTCTCAATATCCATTGAGTCTAAAACTTGTGCCTTCATCTCTCTTTCAGTTAGACCGCCACAACTATGAATTATTCTATCTGCAATTGTGGATTTACCGTGATCAATATGCGCAATGATTGCAAAGTTTCTGATGTGATCAATTTTTGTCATGATTATGATCTAATCTTAGCACCAGTTTTTGATTCAACAGCAGAAATAATAAGTTGATTAATTTTTTTTAAATCATCTTCTGTCAATGTTTTCTCTAAAGATTGAATAGTCACATTTAATGCAATTGATTTTTTACCTTGGGGAATATTAGTTCCTTCATAAACGTCAAATACTTTGACGGATTTTATTAATTCTTTATCTATGTTAGAGATAGTTTCAATTAATTCTTGAACTTTAAAATTTTTATCTAAAACAAAAGCAAAATCTCTTTCTGATTTTTGAAAATCTGAATATTTGTATTGGGTTTTTTGATCTTTTAATGATTTTTTTGGTTGTTTTAAATTATCTAAAAATATTTCAAACCCTACTAATGCTTCAACTTTAATGTCTAATTTTTTTAATATACCTGGATGAATATTACCAAAAAAAGCCACTACTTTTTCTTTACCTTTGTTTAAAAATATTCTTCCTGATTTTCCTGGGTGATAATAGGTTGGCGTTTCATCATCAATATAAAGTTTGTCTTTATTGTAACCTGCTTCAACTAAACTTTTAATAATATCACTTTTAACGTCAAATACATCAACTAGTCTCTCTTTTTCCAGCCAACTCTGCCTAGCCAATTTTCCTGATCTTAATCCACTGACTACAGTCTGTTGTTCTCCTGGTTGTGATCCTGAAAAAATTGGACCTATTTCAAATACTGATAAATCTTTAAATCCCCTTCCTAAATTTTTATTCAAATGAATAATCAAATTAGAAAAAATTGAACTTCGCAATACATCCAAATCAGAACTTATAGGATTAATTATTTTAATTTCTTTATTATTTTCAATGAATAGTTGATTAACTTTACTATCAGTAAAAGACCATGTAATAGCCTCAAGATAACCCTTGGAAGCAATAGATCTTTGTAAAAAATGAAATAATTTTTGTTTTAGATTTAATGTCGGTTTTTTTCTAACTTTTTCAGGTTCAATCATTTGAATTTGATCATAACCTTTAATTCTTACAAGCTCTTCTACCAGGTCAATTTCTTGGAAAATATCAGGTCTCCATGATGGTATAATGACATCAAGTAGCTCTTTATCTTCTTTTGTTTCAAATCCTAGATTATTTAGGATTGTTATCATTTCTTTTTTATTAATATTAAATCCAGTAATTTTTTCAAATAAAGAAGGATTAAATTTTAATGATTTTTTTTTAACATCCTCAATTTTTTGAATATCAAATTTACTAACTACACCACCACATATTTCTTGTATTAAGTTAGCAGCTCTTTCAAGTCCCTGTTCAATTGATAATGGGTCAATACCTCTTTCAAATCTAAATTTTGCATCAGTATCTATATTCAACTTTTTAGAAGATTTTCTAATTGATCGTGGACTAAAATAAGCAGACTCAATTAATACATTTTTTGTATCTAATGCAGTTCCAGTTCTTGTGCCTCCTATTATGCCGCCAAGACCCAATACACCTGATGCATCTGATATTACACACATCTCATCATCTAGTTTATATTCTTTATTGTCTAATGCCTCAAATGTTTCACCTTTTTTAGAATTTCTTACAATTATTCCTTTATCTATTTTATCAACATCATATGCATGGAGTGGTCTATTTAAATCAAACATTACATAATTTGTAATATCAACTATTGCAGAAATAGGCTTTTGACCTAGAGAAATTATTTTTTCTTTTAACCATTCTGGACTTTCTGTATTTTTTACACCTGCAATTAGGCAGCTACCAAATGATATACATGCCTGATTTTTTTCATTTTCAATTTTTACACTAACAGTTTGTTTATTTTTTATATCTAATTTTTTTTCTTTTTGATTTTTTAATGTCCCTGCGCCCGCTGCTGCTAGATCTCTTGCTATCCCTCTTACACCCAAACAATCCGCTCTATTTGGTGTAATGGAAATATCAATTACATTTAAAAATTTTTTTGGAAAATAATTTTCACCTATTTTTTTATCATATTTTTTTGAAGAAAGTTCTGTAATACCATCACTTTCATTTGATAAGTTTAACTCAGATTCAGAACAAAGCATTCCATATGAAGTGACACCTCTTATTTTGCTTACCACTAATTTCATTTGGTTTTTTGGTATAACGGCGCCAGGAGGAGCATAAATTGTCAACAATCCTGCTTTTGCATTTTGTGCACCACAAACAACTTTAACAGGATTACCTGTTCCAATATCTACATCACAAACTCTAAGCCTATCTGCATCAGGGTGTTTTTCTGCTTTTAAAATTTTAGCAATTATAAAGCTGTCTAGCTTTCCAGATTGACTCTCAACTCCTTCTACTTCCAGCCCAACGTCTGTAAGTTTATCAATAATTTGATTTTCACTAAGCTTAGTATTCAGGTGTTCTTTTAGCCAATTTGTTGTAATCTTCATCTACTTAAGCCCCTGTAGTTTGTGGGTACATCTATTGGATCAAAACCAAAATGATTTAACCATCTATAATCACAATCAAAAAATGCTCTTAAATCATTTATGCCATATTTAAGCATTGCTAACCTGTCTATTCCTATACCAAATGCATATCCTTGGAATTCATCTGGGTTCACTTTTACATTTTTTAAAACATTTGGATGAACCATTCCACAGCCTAAAACTTCAAGCCATTTATCTCCTTCACCAATTATTATTTTTCCATCTTTAATTTCATAGCCAATATCAACCTCAGCTGATGGTTCAGTAAATGGAAAATGACTTGGTCTAAATCTCATTTTAATTTTATCAACTTCAAAAAACTCTTTAATAAAATAATTTAAACAACCCTTTAAGTGAC